>Ga0255192_1000145_pt1 | contig 13722 bp, 13 predicted proteins | sample Miss_Miss_RepC_8_2_FD_189950 | JGI IMG/M metagenome (GOLD analysis project Ga0255192, IMG submission 189950) | Freshwater microbial communities from Mississippi River, Louisiana, United States - Miss_Miss_RepC_8h | ecosystem: Environmental > Aquatic > Freshwater > River | place: USA: Louisiana...
GGGTTTTGGTGAGGCCTTTGGCAATGTGCTGATGGTGATGCTGCTGGCTTTCGTGGCCATGGCTGTGATCGGCATGCTGCTGCGTCGACGCCAGGCGTCCTCGCCCCAGATGGCTTACCAGGGGGCTGGTCAGTCCAGCGCTCAACCGAGCTCTTTCAGGACCTACAACCCCGAAAAGGTGGGCAATGACGCCTCGGCCCGTCCCTGGGAGAGCCAGTCCACCCACTTTGACAGCACGGCCCCTGCCCAGACCGGTTCCATGATTGGCGCTGGTCTGCGTGGCCCGCAAGGCTGGGGTGTTCCTGCCGATTTCGATGTGGACAGTTTTGTCGAAGCGGCCAAGCGCAACTTCATCACCTTGCAGGATGCCTGGGACCGTTCGGACATGAACCTGCTGCGCTCGATGATGACCGACGCCATGGTCTCCGAAATTCGCAGCCAGCTGAGCGAGCGCGAAGCCCAGTTCCCGGGTCAGCCCAACAAGACCGAGGTCGTGATGCTCGAAGCCCAGCTGCTGGGCATTGAGGACCTGACCGATGCCTACATGGCCAGCGTCGAATTCAACGGCATGATCCGCGAGGAGCCTTCCGCAGGTCCGAGTCCCTTCCGCGAGGTCTGGAACATGACCAAGCCCAAGAATGGGACTTCCGGCTGGCTGGTGGCTGGCGTGCAAGCCTTGCAATAAGGCCTTGCTGCCCGGTTCGGGCGCCGCTTTCGGGAATAATCGGGGACTATGGCAACACAGTCCCCTTTTTCATGGGCCGCACAGGCCGTGGCCGGTCTGCAGCCGCCCGCCTGGGTGGTCGACGAGACCTTCAACCGCCTGGTGCTGTTCCTCAACCATGTGCTCCACAGTGAGCCCGAGGCCATGCGCCGCCTCGCTCGCCAGAAAGGCCAGCGCATCGAGCTGGTCTGGCAAAAAATCCGGTTGCAGTTGCAGGCCACCCCTGCTGGGCTGCTGGAGCGCTGTCAGTTCGAAGGTTTTGACCTGCGCCTGACCGTGACCGACGAGAGCCCGCTGGATGTTCTGACCGCCCTGGCCCGTGGCGACAAACCCCGGGTGCGCATCGAAGGCGATGTGCAGCTGGCCGCCGAGGTCAACTGGCTGATCGACAACGTGCGCTGGGATGCCGAGGAAGATCTGGCGCGGCTGGTGGGCGACGCCCCCGCCCACACTCTGGCGCAGTTGGGCCGCCAGGCCCTCGCCGCCATCCGCAGTTTTGTGGCCAGCAAAGCGCCTGCAGCCGCAGGCAGCGCGACATGAGCCGTCTGACCCGCGGCGCCTTCATCCTGTTGGTGGTCCTGCGCTACGGGCTGGACGAGCTGGTCTTGTCCAGCTTTCGCCATCCATGGCTGCGCTTGTTCACCCGTATCCTGACGCTGGGGCGCGATCTGCGCGCGCCGCGCGGTGAGCGCCTGCGCGAGGCGCTGGAGCGGCTGGGCCCGATCTTCGTCAAGTTCGGCCAGGTGCTGTCCACCCGCCGCGATCTGATGCCGCCCGACATTGCCGAAGAGCTGGCCAAACTGCAGGACCGTGTGCCGCCATTTGCCTCTGACGTGGCGGTGGCCACCATCGAGCGGGCCTTTCGCCGACCGGTGGAGGACATCTTCGAGGAGTTTGACCGCGAGCCGGTGGCCAGTGCATCGATCGCCCAGGTTCACTTTGCGACCGTGCGCGACAAATCCGGGCAGCTGCGTGATGTGGCCGTGAAGGTGCTGCGTCCGGGCATGCTGCCGGTCATCGAGAAAGACCTGGCCCTGATGCGCATGATGGCTGGCTGGGTGGAAAAACTCAGTGACGACGGCAAGCGCCTCAAACCCCGTGAAGTGGTGGCCGAATTCGACAAATACCTGCACGACGAGCTGGACCTGGTGCGCGAAGCGGCCAACGCGGCCCAGCTGCGCCGCAACATGCAGGGGCTTGATCTGGTGCTGATCCCGGAGATGTTCTGGGATCTTTGCCACACCGAGGTGATCGTGATGGAGCGCATGACCGGTGTGCCCATCAGCCAGGTCGAGGTGCTGCGGCAGGCCGGGGTGGACATCCCCAAGCTGGCACGCGACGGCGTGACCATTTTCTTCACCCAGGTGTTTCGTGACGGTTTCTTCCACGCCGACATGCATCCCGGCAACATCCAGGTCAGTCTGGATCCAGCCACTTTCGGGCGCTATATCTCCCTTGACTTTGGCATCGTGGGCACGCTGACCGAGTTCGACAAGGAATACCTGGCCCAGAATTTCACGGCCTTTTTCCGCCGCGACTACAAACGCGTGGCCGAGCTGCACATCGAGTCCGGCTGGGTGCCGCCGCAGACCCGGGTGGACGAACTCGAAGCCGCCATCCGTGCGGTGTGCGAGCCGTATTTCGACCGCCCGCTCAAGGAGATTTCTTTGGGCATGGTGCTCATGCGCCTGTTTCAGACCTCGCGCCGTTTCCATGTCGAAATCCAGCCGCAGCTGGTGCTCCTCCAGAAAACCTTGCTCAACATCGAAGGCCTGGGCCGACAGCTCGATCCGGACCTCGACCTGTGGAGCACGGCCAAGCCATTTCTGGAGCAATGGATGCTCGATCAGGTCGGGCCCAAGCGCCTGTGGCGTGAACTCAAGGCGCAGGCGCCGCAGTACGCCAAGCTGCTGCCGCAGCTGCCACGCCTCTTGCATGACTACCTGCAGCAGCCGCGCGGCGGGGATTCGCGCCTGATGGCCCAGTTGATTGCCGAACAGCGCCGCACCAACGCCTTGTTGCAGATCCTGCTGTACCTGGGGCTGGGCTTTGTCACCAGCGTCCTGGTGCTGGTGGCCTGGTCGCATCTGCATTTCTATTTCTGAACCACACGGAGACATTGCCATGCTGCTCACGCTTGTCATCGCCTATCTGCTGGTCACGATTGCGATCGGTCTGATGGCGGCCAAACGGGTCAAGAATTCGGCAGACTTTGCGATCGCCGGGCGGCATCTGCCGCTGTACATGATCATCACCACCACCTTTGCGACCTGGTTTGGTTCGGAAACAGTGCTGGGTATCCCGGCCAAATTTGTCAACGGGGGGCTCAATGGCGTGGTCGAGGACCCCTTCGGGGCAGGCAGCTGTCTGATTCTGGTGGGGCTGTTTTTTGCTGCGCGCCTGTACCGCATGACGCTGCTGACCATCAGCGATTACTACCGCGAGCGCTATGGCCGCAGTGTGGAGATCATCTGCTCCATCATCATCATGATCAGTTACCTGGGCTGGGTGTCTGCGCAAGTGACGGCGCTGGGCCTGGTGTTCAATGTGCTGTCAGCGGGTGCCATCAGCCTGCCCATGGGCATGGTGATCGGCGTGGTCTCCATCCTGGCTTATACCTTGTTTGGCGGCATGTGGTCGGTGGCTGTCACCGACTTTATTCAGATGATCATTCTGGTGGTGGGGCTGGGCGTTCTGGCGGTGTTTGCCGGCCAGCAGGCTGGCGGCGCCGACAAGGTGATCGCGCTGGCCCTCAGCCAGGACATGTTCAAGTTCTGGCCGGAGCCGAATTTCCACGACATCGTCTTTTTCTTTGCGGCGGCTATCACCATCATGCTCGGCTCGATCCCACAGCAGGACGTGTTCCAGCGTGTGATGTCGGCCAACAGCGAGTACGCCGCCACCCGTGGCCCAGTCATTGGCGGGGTCTTCTACATCCTGTTCGCCTTTGTGCCCATGTTCCTGGTGGTCAGTGCCCTGATCATCATGCCTGAACAGGCCAAGGCGCTGATTGAGGAAGATCCGCAGAAGGTGCTGCCCACACTGGTCATGGAGAAGATGCCTTTTGTGATGCAAATTCTCTTCTTCGGAGCCCTGCTCTCGGCCATCAAGTCCTGCGCTTCGGCCACCTTGCTGGCGCCGAGCGTGACCTTCACCGAAAACATCTGGCGTCAATTCCGCCCGCACCAGTCCGACAAGCAGGAGCTCAAGGCCATGCGCGTGACGGTGCTGGTGTTCAGCCTGCTGGTGCTGGGTTATGCGATCGCGATGCAGGGGACTTCGATCTACGAAATGGTTTCCGGGGCCTACCAGGTCACCCTGGTGGGAGCTTTTGTCCCGCTGGCATTCGGCCTTTACTGGAAGAAAGCCACCACCCAGGGGGCCATTTTTGCCATCGTGCTGGGGCTGCTCACCTGGCTGCTCCTGCTTTTGACGCCGGCCGGAGAGGTCTTTCCGGCCCAGCTGGCAGGTGTGGTGGCCAGCCTGGCGGGCATGCTGATGGGTTCTCTGGGGCCACAGGCCATCCGCAACCAGCATGGCTCGCACCACAAGCTGGTCGGCGTGAACTGAACCGGTTTGGCCCTCCCCGGGCAGTTGCCCGTGGGGAGCAGGCAGACCTGAGCCGGTCGGGCCATGCCCAGCAAGGGGGATACCGGCGGGAGGCTGACCCCCGCCTATAATTGAAGGTTTTGTAGTCTTCTTCCTGAACGAGCCCACTCCATGCCCATTTACGCCTATAAGTGTGAGTCCTGCGGCCATGCCAAGGACGTTCTGCAGAAAATTTCCGATGCGCCGCTGACCGACTGCCCTGCCTGCGGTCAGCCCACGTTCTCCAAGCAGCTGACCGCTGCGGGCTTCCAGCTCAAAGGTTCAGGCTGGTACGCCACCGATTTCCGCGGCAGCACCACCGGGGCGGGGGGCACATCGGCCGCGGCTACTGCGGCTGCCACGAGCGACAGCGCCAGCAGCACTGACGCAGCCCCTGCAGCCACCGCTTGCGGTGGCAACTGCGCCTGCCACTGATCGACACGCCCCATGATTGCCCGCCGCCTGCGACAGTATTTCATCACCGGTTTGCTGGTGTGGCTGCCCATGGCCGTCACCATCTGGGTGCTCACCTGGCTGTACGGCCTGCTGGACGGTATCTTTCTGTCGGTGCTTGGAGCGGCCAATGCCGTTCTTCCGGGTCTGGGCCATCTGGCCGATGTGTGGCGGGGCATTCCCGGTTTTGGTGTGCTGATCGTTGCGGTGGTCATTGTGGCCACTGGGGTCTTTGTGGCCAATATTTTTGGCCAGTGGTGGCTGCGCCAGTGGGACAAGATGATGAACCGCATCCCGGTGGTTCGCAACATCTACACCAGTGTCAAACAGGTCTCTGACACCCTGTTCTCGGGCAGCGGCAACGCGTTTTCCAAGGCCCTGCTGATCCGTTATCCGCACACCGAAGCCTGGTCCATGGCTTTCTTGACGGGGCGTCCGGGCGGCGAGGTGGCCAGCAAGCTCGACGGCGAGTATGTCAGCGTCTTCATCCCGACCACGCCCAACCCCACCTCCGGCTTTTTCCTGATGCTGCCGCGGCACCACGTCATCGAACTGGACATGACGGTCGACGATGCACTCAAGTACATCATTTCCATGGGTGTGGTGGTGCCGGCTGGTCCGGCCAATCCGGCACTCCAGGCCCGTTGAACACGAATCAACCACGGCATCACCTGCATGCCTATCCGAGAGAGAAAAACATGTCTTCCATGCGTTCTACCTATTGCGGTCTGGTGACCGAAGCCCTGCTGGGCCAGACCGTCACGCTGTGCGGCTGGGTCAACCGTCGCCGTGACCACGGTGGCGTGATCTTCGTCGATCTGCGTGACCGCGAAGGCTATGTGCAGGTGGTGTGCGATCCGGACCGCCCTGACATGTTCAAGGTGGCCGAAGGCCTGCGCAACGAGTTCTGTGTGCAGATCAAGGGCCTTGTGCGCGCTCGCCCCGAAGGCACGACCAACGACAACCTCAAGAGCGGCAAGATTGAAATCCTGTGCCACGAGCTGACGGTCCTCAACCCGTCCGTGACGCCGCCGTTCCTCCTGGACGACGAGAACCTGTCGGAAACCACGCGTCTGACGCACCGCGTGCTGGACCTGCGTCGCCCGTACATGCAAAACAACCTGATGCTGCGCTACCGCGTGGCCATGGAAGTGCGCAAGTACCTCGATGAAAACGGCTTCGTGGACATCGAAACGCCGATGCTGACCAAGAGCACACCTGAAGGCGCACGTGACTACCTGGTGCCCAGCCGTGTGCACGACGGCCAGTTCTTCGCGCTGCCGCAATCGCCCCAGCTTTTCAAACAGTTGCTGATGGTGGCTGGCTACGACCGCTACTACCAGATCACCAAGTGCTTCCGCGATGAAGACCTGCGTGCCGATCGTCAGCCCGAATTCACCCAGATCGATATTGAAACCTCGTTCCTGACCGAAGAAGACATCCGCGGCATGTTCCAGGGCATGATCAAGCACGTCTTCCAGAAGGCTTTGAGCGTGGATCTGGGCGACTTCCCCATCATGCCTTACAGCGAAGCCATGTTCCGCTTTGGTTCGGACAAGCCGGACCTGCGCGTCAAGCTCGAATTCACCGAGCTGACCGAAGTCATGAAAGATGTGGATTTCAAGGTCTTCAGCACCCCCGCCACCACCAAGGGTGGTCGTGTGGTGGCCCTGCGTGTGCCGGGTGGCGGCGAGATGAGCCGTGGCGAGATCGACGGCTACACCGAGTTCGTCAAAATCTATGGCGCCAAGGGCCTGGCCTGGATCAAGGTCAACGACGTGGCCGCAGGCCGCGACGGCCTGCAGTCGCCCATCGTCAAGAACATCCATGACGCGGCCATCGCCGAAATCCTCAAGCGCACCGGCGCACAGAATGGTGACATCCTGTTCTTCGGCGCGGACAAGGCCAAGGTGGTCAACGACGCCATCGGCGCCCTGCGTTTGAAGATCGGTCACAGCGACTTCGCCAAGAAGAGTGGCCTTTTCGAAGACCGCTGGGCTCCGCTGTGGGTGGTGGACTTCCCGATGTTCGAATACGACGAGGACGAAGACCGCTGGAACGCCGTGCACCACCCCTTCACCGCGCCCAAGGACGGCCACGAAGACTACATGGACACCGATCCGGGCCGCTGCATCGCCAAGGCCTACGACATGGTGCTCAACGGCTGGGAATTGGGCGGTGGCTCGGTGCGTATCCACCGCGCTGAAGTGCAGAGCAAGGTGTTCTCGGCCCTCAAGATCAACCCCGACGATGCCCAGCTCAAGTTCGGCTTCCTGCTGGACGCGCTGCAGTACGGCGCGCCTCCGCACGGTGGCCTGGCCTTTGGCCTGGACCGCCTGATCACGCTGATGACCAAGGCCGAGTCCATCCGTGACGTGATCGCCTTCCCCAAGACCCAGCGCGCCCAGTGTCTGCTCACGCAGGCCCCGAGCCCGGTGGACGAAAAACAGCTGCGTGAGCTGCACATCAAACTTCGCAATCCGGTGGTGGCGGGCTGAACGGGTCTGCCCCCATAAAAACGCCACCTCAGGGTGGCGTTTTTATTTCATATTTCAGTGTCGTTCGATCAGGCCATGCCAAGGCAATTGAGGGTCTGCCTCATAGTCGGCGACCACCCACGCTCGTGTAGGGTGATCTGACATGTCTTGCAGAAACTCTCGCAGTACGCGCACAGACGGCAGGTCCAGTGCGGCATAAGGTTGGTCCAGGCAAGTGATCGTGGCACCGCTGGCCAGCAAGCCCACCAGCGCCACTTTTCTTCTGCTGCCCGCCGAGAGCATGAACAGCCGTTTGCCCAGATGCTCACTCAGTTGAAGGGCGCCTGCCAGATCGTTTTGCAGATCGGCGTTCCAGCCTGGGTGCTGCGCACGCAATGCTGACCACACTTCTTCGGGCGTGTGTTCGTCATGTTCCGGCAGGCGCAGGTCCAGCCAGACCGCATCGGCGTTGCTGTCGCTCAGTTCGCGCAGCAGACGGGTCTTGCCGCTGCCTTCGTCGCCCGTGACCGCATTGAGCCCCGGCAGGATCTGCAAGCCCTGCCATTGCAGCAAGGGCGTCACTTGAGGGGTGTTGATGACCTGATTCCACATGGCGCCGATGCTAACAGCGGCTGTGGTGTGGCGTGCATGGATTCCACGGTCGAGCCGTGGAATGACATATCAACAATGCCCACTGCATAAAATGAAGCAATGCCTGTGTACAAAATTCCCGAGTCGGTGCTGGTGGTGATCCACACGCCCGCACTGGATGTGCTGCTGATTCGCCGCGCCGATGCGGGCACTTGGCAATCGGTCACGGGCAGCAAGGACCATGAGGACGAAAGCTACCTGGAGACCGCTGTGCGCGAAGTGCATGAGGAAACCGGCATTGACGCACGCCATCCAGAATGCGCCTTGCAAGACTGGGCCGTAGAAAACATCTACGACATTTACCCTGCCTGGCGCTGGCGTTACCCGCCCCATGTGAGCCGCAACACAGAGAGGGTGTTTGGCCTGTGCGTGCCTGTACCATGCCCTGTCGTTCTCAGCCCTGTCGAGCACACGGCTTACCAGTGGCTGCCCTGGCGCGCGGCGGCAGATGCGGTGTTCTCTCCCTCGAATGCCGAAGCCATTTTGATGCTGCCACGCCTGCTGCAGGAGAAGACATGATTCGCTCCACCGCCGAGCATCCGGTGCTGCGCGTGGCCACCTGGAACATCCACAAAGGTGTGCAGGGACTGGGGCCCGCCAAGCGACTGGAGATTCACAACATTGGCCATGCGATCGAGCAGCTGGACGCCGATCTGGTGTGCTTGCAGGAGGTGCGTTTCGTCAACCGGCGTGAACAGCGCCGCTTTGCCCGCTGGCCCGAGCAGCCGCAAGCCGATTTTCTGGCGCCTGAAGGTTATGAGCCGGTCTACCGAACCAACGCCATCACGCGCCATGGCGAGCACGGCAATGCCTTGCTCTCGCGCTGGCCCGTGCTGTCGCACCAACACGAAGACATCTCGGACCACCGCTTTGAACAAAGGGGGCTGTTGCACGCCGAGGTGCAGGTGGCGGGCCGCACTGTTCATGCACTGGTCGTGCATCTGGGGCTGATTCCGGGCAGCCGTGAGCGGCAGGTGGCGCAGCTCAAGCACTACATCGAGCGTGAAGTGCCCCGCGACGACGCCGTGATCGTGGCGGGTGATTTCAACGACTGGGGGAGCCGCCTGACCCACTTGCTGGGACATGCAGGCTTGCACCAGTTTGAAGAGGGGCGAACACCCACGTACCCCTCGCGCTTGCCGCTGGCCCAGCTGGACCATGTGTACGCGCGCGGTCTGCGGCCTTTGTCTGCTTCGGTACCCAGGGGACGTATCTGGCGGCAGATGTCGGACCACTTGCCGCTGGTGGCCGAATTCGCCCTGCAGGACTGAGGCGATGCGTCACATCCCCGTGCTCACCGATGGCCACCAGTTGCGCCTGATCGAAGGCGGGGACGCTTACTTCAGGCATCTGATCACCGCAATCGACCGGGCCCGATCCCAGGTCCAGCTGGAAACCTATATTTTTGATTTTCATGGCGATGCCGCGGCCGTCGCCGAGGCGCTGGAGCGCGCGGCCCTCAGGGGCGTGCGGGTCTGGCTGGTGGTGGACGGGGTCGGCACCGGCCCTTTGCCCAAGGTGTGGCAGCGCCGGTTTGATGCAGCAGGCGTTGAATGCCGTGTGTATTCGCCATTGGGTGCGCTGGGGCTGCTGCTTCCCAGCCGATGGCGGCGCCTGCACCGCAAGCTGTGCGTGGTGGATGGCCAGGTGGCTTTTTGCGGGGGCATCAATATCCTGGACGACTGGTATGACCCGCGCCACGGCACGCTGGAGCAGCCGCGCCTGGACTATGCCGTGCAGGCGCAAGGTGCCTTGGTGCAGCAGGTGCAGGAAACCATGACCCAGTTGTGGTGGCGCTTGCAGGCGGTGCGGCATGTGCGGCAGCACAACTTTCCAGAGGCCTTCAGCTCGTTTCGGGCGGCTGGCCTGCACCTGCCGTGGACCCAGGGCGGGGAGGAGAAAGGGCAGATCGTGGCGCGTGCCGGGCTGCTGCTGCGCGACAACGTGATGCACCGCAAGCAGATCGAGCGGGCCTATTTGCGGGCCATTGCCTCCGCGCGGCATGAAATCCTGATCGCCAACGCCTATTTCCTGCCGGGGCGCCGCTTGCGTAAAGCCCTGGTGCTGGCTGCGCAGCGGGGGGTGCGGGTGCGCTTGCTTTTGCAAGGGCGTTATGAATACTTTATGCAGTACCACGCAGCCAGGCCTGTCTACGACACCTTGCTCGCCGCAGGCATTGAAATTCACGAATACAACGCCAGCTTTCTGCACGCCAAGGTGGCGGTGGTTGACCCCTTGCACGACCGCCCCTGGGCCACGGTGGGTTCTTCCAACCTGGACCCTTTGAGCCTTTTGCTGGCCCGCGAGGCGAATGTGGTGGTGGCTGACAAAACCTTTGCCCGGCAGCTGCTGCAGAGCCTGGAGCGTGTGATGCAGGCACACAGCCAGCCTGTGTCCAGAGACAGCGTGATGCAGCGATCCTGGCACCAGCGCTGGCGTGACCGGCTGGCGTTCGGTTTGATGCGCCTGGCCCTGTTTTTGACCGGTTTTCGGTACTGAAAGGGTTTTCAGCCCCTGTCGGCCAGGGGCTGTCCATTCGCTGTTACGATGGTCTCATGTTGATGAAAGCCCAAGAAGCCATGAACACTTTGAACACCTCGACCGATCTGGACGAGGGCGTGCCCGTGTCCGTCAAGATCCGCGAACGCGTGCTGGCGGCCCGCAAGCGCTTCAATGCCAATGACAACATTTCTGAGTTCATCGAGCCGGGCGAGCTGGAAAAGCTGCTCGACGAAGTGACCGACAAGATGAAGGGCGTGCTGGGCAGTCTGGTGATCGACACCGACAACGACCACAACACCGGCGACACCGCCCGCCGCGTGGCCAAGATGTATGTGAACGAGGTGTTTCGCGGTCGCTACGTCAAAGGCCCGGAAATCACCGAGTTTCCCAATGCCGAGCACCTCAATGAGCTGATGATCGTCGGCCCCATCACGGTGCGCAGCGCCTGCAGCCATCACTTTTGCCCGGTGATCGGCCGCATCTGGATCGGCGTGATGCCCAACGAACACACCAATGTGATTGGCCTGTCCAAGTACGCCCGTCTGGCCGAGTGGATCATGGGACGCCCGCAAATCCAGGAAGAGGCGGTGGTCCAACTGGCGGATCTGATTCAGCAAAAGACCCAGCCCGATGGCCTGGCCATCGTCATGGAGGCCAGCCACTACTGCATGGCCTGGCGCGGTGTGAAGGACATGGACAGCAAGATGATCAACTCGGTCATGCGCGGCGTGTTCCTCAAGGACGCCAACCTGCGCCGCGAATTTCTGTCGCTGATTCCAGCCCGGAGCTAATCCCATGCTTGTTCGCCTGCTCTACGCCAGCCGCGCGGTTGACCCGCGCCCCGAGATGATCGAATCGATCCTGACGCAGTCGCGCCAGTTCAACCCGACCTGCGGCATCACCGGCATCCTCTGCTACGGCGGCGGCATCTTTTTGCAGGCCATCGAGGGTGGGCGCAACGCGGTCAGTGAGCTCTATGGCCACATCCAGAAAGACGAGCGCCACCAGGATGTGGTGCTGCTGCACTACGAAGAAATTGCAGAACGTCGCTTTGGCGGCTGGACCATGGGGCAGGTGGACACCTCGCGCGTGAACACCAACATCCTGCTCAAATACTCCGAGCGCGCCGAACTTGACCCCTACAGCGTCTCGGGCAAGGTGTCTCTGGCCCTGCTTGAAGAGCTGATGGCCACGGCCAGCATCATCGGCCGCGCCTGATGGCCTTGCAGCTGATCGGCTGCGACTTCTCTTCCAGCCCGAGCCGACGCAAGCCCGTGGTGCTGGCCTTGGGCAGGCTGCAAGGCAGCCGCGTCCAGCTCGATACCCTGCACACCTTTGACACCCTGGAGGCCTGGGCCGACTGGCTCGCCCAGCCCGGCGAATGGGTGGGGGGCTTTGACCTGCCGTTTGGCCTGCCGCGCGAGCTGGTCCAGACGCTGGGCTGGCCCACCGAATGGTCGGCCTGCATGGACCACTATGCGACCTTGAGTCGGGCCGAGATCCGCGAACAGTTCGCCGCTTTTTGCAATGCCCGGCCCGTGGGCGGCAAGTTCGCTCACCGGGCCGCCGATGGCCCGGCGGGTTCCAGCCCGTCCATGAAATGGGTCAACCCGCCCGTGGCGTACATGATGCATGCCGGTGTGCCGCTGCTGCGCCGCGTCGGTGTGCACCTGCCCGGCCTGTGTGACGGCGACCGCAGCCGTGTGGCGCTGGAGGCCTACCCCGGCTTGCTCGCACGCGAGGTGCTGGGCAACACCTCTTACAAAAGCGACGACAAAGCCAAACAGACGCCCGAACGCCTGCTGGCCCGGCGCGAGCTGCTGGGCGCGCTGGAGCGTGGCCAGACCCGCCTGGGCCTGCGTCTGGTGGCCAGCCATGCCCTGATGAACCGTCTGGCTGAAGACGCCAGCGGTGACACGCTGGACGCCACGCTGTGCCTGATGCAGGCCGCATGGGCTGCGGGGCAGCATGCGGCCGGGCATCCCCGTTATGGCCTGCCCGAATGCGATCCACTCGAAGGCTGGATCGTGACCGCTTGAAGCGCCAGACGCTCAGCGCTCCGAATCCAGATCCGGAATCCGGTTGAAAGCGATCCGCATGGGCGCGTGGTCACGGCCTGCATGCGCACTGGCGAACATGACCGTGTTCTTGCCGTGCGTGCGGTTGAGTGCGTCCACCGCCGCCAGCAAGCGGCTTCGGTCACGCGAGGGCCCCGCTGTGGGAGAAGCGGTGTCAAACAGATCGGGCGTGTGCTGGTGGGCCGGAATCAGCCCATGCATCTGGACCCCCACCGACACCGGACGCTGGAGTCGATGCAAACCACTGAGCCACAAATCCTGCAGGGTGCGCAGTAAAAAAGCGGTGTCCTGAGTCTCGCCCACCTGGGCCCAGCGCTCGCCACCGGCCTCGCGGGTGTAGCGGTGCTCGCAGCGCACCTGCACGCTCATGCTGCTGGCGTAAAAGCCCTGTTGGCGCAGCCGCATGGCGGCTTTTTGCACCAGCCGGTTGAGCACGGCCAGTGCACCATCGGGGTGGCGCAGATCGGGCGGCAACACATGCGAATGCCCCAGCGAACGCGCTGTGGTGGCGCGTGGCCCGTACCACTGCCCGCGCAGCTTGTCGTACATGTCTGACCCGGCCACACCGCCCCAGACGGTGACCAGCACATCGCGCGGTGCGGTGTACAGCTGCTGCATGGTGTGGATGCCGCATTGCGCCAGCCGCCGCACCATGCGCGCCCCGATGCCGTTGATGCTGGCCACCGGCAGGCCATACAGCCGCTCGGGAATCTCGTGCTGCTCGATCACCGTCAGACCATCGGGCTTGTGCATGTCGCTGGCCAGCTTGGCCAGCAAGGTGTTGGGCGCAATGCCCACCGAGCTGCGCATGCATTCGCCCAGCTCGGCCAGCAGCGTGGCCTTGACCTGCTGCGCCAGCCGCACGGCACGCTCGCGCTCGCGCCAGCGGCCCGTCAGCTCGCACTCCATCTCGTCAATGCTCACCACTTGCCGGACCGGCGCGAGCCGGTCCACCACCGCCACGGCTTGCTGGTGCACCTGCACGTATTTGGCGTGATCGGCCAGGATGAGTTCGATGCCTGGGCACAGCCGTTTGGCGTCCGACACCCGCGTGCCCGTTTTCACCCCAAAGGCCTTGGCCTCGACACTGGCCGCGATGCAGCAAGACGAGTCCGCCATCACTGGCACCACCCCCACCGGCCTCCCGCGCAGGGCCGGGTCCAGCTGCTGCTCGACCGAGGCGAAGTAGCTGTTGAAGTCGATGAAGAGGGAGCGGAGCATGGCTTGAATATACTGTAAATAAGTACAG
>Ga0255192_1000151_pt1 | contig 13310 bp, 10 predicted proteins | sample Miss_Miss_RepC_8_2_FD_189950 | JGI IMG/M metagenome (GOLD analysis project Ga0255192, IMG submission 189950) | Freshwater microbial communities from Mississippi River, Louisiana, United States - Miss_Miss_RepC_8h | ecosystem: Environmental > Aquatic > Freshwater > River | place: USA: Louisiana...
TGACCAATAGATGCTGAGGCTGCTGGAGTGTCATTAAAGTCTGCAAAGTTATCTCGCCAATGCTCGCCTAGCTCTTTTGCTAATACTTTATGAACCACTCTTGCTGGAAGTGGGGGAGCAGCCTCCTGCAGTTTTACCAGCGTCTCTCGATATGGTTTAGCAATCTCTTCAGGAAGTGCTGCCTCAAAGACAGATAGAGCTTGGCCAAATTTCATTGCTCCGCCTTTAAGCTCTCCCAATACTTTAAAGATCTGCTCGGCGGTTTTCTCTTGCAGATCTGCAAAGGCAAAATCTGGGGATTGGCCAATTAATTGGCGGCCAAAGCCAATTGCGCCGCGACCAGCGAGGGATAAGGGGATACTGGCCATCTTGGCGCTTCGTTTGCTAGTTCCCTGGGGGAGTTGCTCTGACACCTGCATATTCTTATCTAGCCTGGGATATAGCGCGAATTGAAACTATCGCCAGCTGCAGCCGCATCCAGGATTAATAGACCACTTCTCAATTTTCGGGTTATGTAAATTTGAGTTTGAATAAATCATAGATTTTCCCAGAAAGTGGCTTATCCCACTTGAGGCGAGGTTAATTACCTCAAGGCAGGCTAGCGCTGCGCAGAGAAGTGCAAGTGCTGATCCAACCTCCTTTTTCTCTATTGAACTTAACTTCTCCTCACTTGATATCTGTAGACAGCGATAACAAGGGCTCTTTCCTGGTATTACATATGGCCCAATTCGAACTTCAGCTGATGAATGGGGCTCAATAATTAAGTGATTACTACCTTCAGAGATCCAGCGTTGCATCGCATCTGGCGTTGGCGGGCCAACACTAATTATTAATTTAGGTCGATAAATCACTGGCGCAGGTTCAGTAAAGAGCGCAGATGAATTACGAGCTCTTGCCAATACCTCTTTCCTTGATGCTCCAATATCGGCTCTTGAGATATAGCCGCCAGAGAGATCGCTTTCAAGAATTTTTAGCGCCTCAGATCTCTGCAAGAGACGATTGATTACTAAAACTTTAGTAAATCCTGAGGCGCTAAGTGCTCCAACAAGTGAGTTAACAATTTTTCCATATCCAAAAATTAAGATTGAAAAATCTCTGCGCCCAACAACAGCCCTTCTTCCACCATCGATATCCCCTTTTGCAAGGGATGCTGCCTCGGATTCAATCTCCATTCGTTTGATAAAAGATTGAGCAGCTAGATCTTCATTAAAGTCTTCAAGATCGGCCACCGGGGTAATCGCTTTAGCTTTCGGGTCATATCTTTTTAAGTATGCGATAGCTGTTCGCTCGAGATCGATTAAGTCATGGGCTTGCAGCTCATCAACGAGTGCTTGGAGTTGAGATGGAGAGAGGGCGCATTGCTTGCCAATTTGTGAAAGGCTTAATTGGCCATTAAAACTTTCAAGTAATAATCGAGTTGAGATGCCAAACCAATGGCTTGGTAGGCAGATGGATTTATATGGCGAGCCGATAAAAACCTGAGCCCCATTTGAGCTTGGCCAGATGCTTAGCGCACTTTTAACCACAGGCCTTGATTCCATAAGGAGGTGATCATCTATAGCCATTGGAGAAGGGCTTTATGCCAACTGCAGCAATCTGGGGAGGGGCGCGCTTATCTAATTAACTTGGTATCCCCGGGCCTTACTAAGAGTATTTGGAACGAGAAATAAATAGAGCGCCCACAGCTATTGCTGCGAGCGCTCTATTTTTAAAAGCTGGTTTAAGCCTTGCCTAAAATGCGGTTGACCTTAGTGCCGCAGGTTGGGCAGATGCCCTGTGCCATACGACGGCCTGATTCGGAGACCTTTACGGTTCCTTCGAATTCACGCTTAGCCTTGCACTTTACGCAGTAGGCCTCACCTTTATATGTCTCTGCCATAGCTATCCTCCGATCCTCGCAGCGCTGGGATAGCCTGCGAATAGGCTCACCATACCCCCGCATACCCTCAACTCAGGCGCTCCCCACGCTCAATGGGGATATTTTTTCTGCTCAATTACCCGCTCGAACCCCTGCTTCATAGCCCTCAAGGTAGGCGCTAGCTTCTTTTCCAAGCTCAAACCGAGCTAGAAGGGCCTCAAAGGCTGGGCCATGGTCGGCAATCATCAAGTGAATGAGTTCATGGACTAGAAGGTAGTCAAGAACATAGCCAGGAGCGCCATTGAGGCGGTCTGAGATACGGATGCTTCGCTCAACTGTTGTGCAGGAGCCCCAACGCTCGCTCATGGAGCGCCAGGTAACAGAGATGGGTTTTACTGGGCACTCTGGAAGATATTTAGCGAGAAGTTCTAGCGAGCGCTGATAAAGATCTTCTTCGTCTATCTTCTCTCTAGCCTCAAGTGAGAGTACTTTGCTCACCATCTCAGGAATTACTTGGCGAACCTCGCTCTTAGATAATCGAGCTGGTACTGAGATAACGATTGCTCCTGCTTGGCGGTAGGCGCTAATTGATTTCTTTCGCCGCGTGCTCCTAATTACCTTCACCTCAGCTCCATTAGAGCTTGGAGTCGGTGGAATTTTGATTACTGAAGCTGCTCTCTGGCCGTCATCTCGCATCTGGGGCAGGTTAGCGTTGAAGATTTCATCTTGGATGAAGTTTTCCACAACGCAACCTTTCTAAAGAGGTATTACCACTACAAACTCTATAGGAGTAGATGAGTCTTTAGGGTTGAAAAACTCGCCAGTTGAAGTTGATTATTTATATCTATCTGTCGTACTTTGCGCCTACGAAGACCTCGGATAACTCTTTCATATCTGCAAGGGGAAGGCAGATAAGAAATGTGCGACCGGGGTCTTCGCTTTTTTCTCTTAAATCAAACCTGAGAGATCATCAGGAATTTTTCGACTCTTAGAAAATCCTTCCGGATCTAATAGCTGAGATGCGGTGGGAAGAAGGAAGGCCTCTTCCCAGATTTTATCTCTTGCAGAGATTGAATCGATTTTCTCAAGCTTTTCCCAGAATGAAATAGCTTCTCTAGTTAATCTTGGTGAAACTTCAAGGCCGAGAAGTGTTGCAAATAATTGTTGAGTTGGAGAATTGGTAGCGCGCCTTCTTACCTGAGTCTCTCTTAATTTTATTAGCGATGGAAGGCGATCTGATGCAGCCTTTACAACAACTGCATCAATCCATCCTTCAATGAGTGCAAGTAGCGTCTCTAACTTTTCTAAAGCTGCGCTCTGAGCGGGAGATGTCTCTGGAGTAAAGAGACCGCCTGAAAGAGCTGATGCCATTGATTCTGGATTACTTGGATCAATTGCGCCAGAGTCCATTGCATCTTGAGCGCTTTGGGTAATGGCGCTGATATCAATACGAATTCCACTGCCATATGCCGAAATTACTTCACCGATATATCCGCTAAGCCAGGGGCTCTGTTTAAAGAGGCGGGCAGCAGCAATCTCTCTTAAGGCGAGATAAATTCTTATCTCAGCTTCTTGGATTTCAAGACCTGAGCCCCATGCTCTAACATTTTGTGGAAGTAATTGAGCCTTTATATCTTTACTTAGAGGAAGAGCAACATCATTTGCGCCAGTAACAGTGGTTGAAAGCGCGCCAATACTCTGGCCCAATTGCGTGCTAATTAGTGAGCTCATAAATGTTGCCATGATGGCGTTGATACTTGATTTAGAGATCGACATTGGGCCAAAACCAGGAATTGAAATTCCATTATCTTCGCCCTGTCCATCTAGCCCTTGATCAAGCATTGCTGAGAGTGCAGCTGACATCGAATCAACAAGTGGCTTAGTGAGCTCTTGCCAGCCATTTAAAGTGCTATCAATCCAATCTCTTCTTGATAGCGCAATTGAATCTGTTAGCGGCAGAGCTGGAAAGGTTGTGGCCTCATTAATCCAGAGGTCTGCAATATTTATGGCTTCTTGAATCTGGGCGAGATCTTCAACGGTTACTGGAACCTCGCCATGTGCGCTCAAATACTTTCTGGAGATATCGCGGATCATCTCCTTTGATAGCGAGGCAGGAGATGCTTGGCCAGATAGGGATGCCATAAGAGCTGGAAGATTTAAACCCATTCCGGAGAATTGTTTAAAGATTTCTCCAAAGTTTTCAAAGCCAAAGGGATTATTACCTTTTGACTCATCCTCATCACCGTTATCTGGCGTAAAGCCAAAACCTGGCATCTTAAAAAACTCCTTTTACATAAGTTTTAAGTATTACGGCTTATCTCTAAGGCTAGTAAATCTGATCTCTTGGCTAGGAGAACAAATCTAGCCCAGCTTTATTCCCAAGGCATGGGGAGAAGTTGCTTCAAATTACTAATTAGCCTCACCTAGCCTAGGCTTGAGCCATGAGCGAAGTTATGGCGATGAAGTGGGCTGCTGAATCTGCCTCTGCACCGCTATCTGCTCTTATCTGGTGGTTTATTCCGCTTACCGCTGCCGTTGGTGCTGCTGGCTATGTCATCTGGGTAACAAAGTTTCAAAAGAAATATGAGAATAAGACTGAGAGATCGGTTGGAAGATTTCAGAGTTTTCAGAATTCTTTTAAATCAAGTGAAAGCGATAAAGAGTAGCTCTAATGCGAAATATCTCCCCACTTAGATATCGCTGGTCTTTTCCAGTTAAATTCTTCTTCTATCTATTAACTATTGCAACTCTGCTTGCGCCTATTCCTTTTATATTCTTTAAACCTGGAGTGCCCGATAAAGTAACTGGGAAACTAATTCAAGTAAATGATTTTAAAACTTATCCAGTAAATGGTGAGTTATACATCACCTCTATTTTGGTTACTAATCCAGACTCTCCAGTCTTTGGCGCAGAGACAATTGTTAATTGGGCGATCGGTGCCAATGTAGTTCTGCCAAGAGATGCGGTCTATCCACCTGTAAAGCCAGCACAAGTTATTCAGCGAGATAGTAGAAGCGAGATGGAATCATCAAAGATCACAGCAACTGCCGCTGCGCTTCGCTATCTAGGCTATGACTTCACTGAGCTTTATTTCATAAGTGACATTAGAGATTACTCCAATGCCAAAGAGAAATTTAAAGTTGGGGATTTCATCAAGGAAATTGATGGCAAAGTAATTGGAGAAATTGAGGAAATTCGCTCCTCTTATGCCGAAAAAGATATTGGTGACCCGCTGCTAATAGCAGTGGATCGAGAGAATGCAAAGGGCGAGCTTGAGCGAATCACCGATGAGATCATTCTGGTTGAAAACCAAGAGGTAGTTAATGAGGATGGTTCCAAGCGTCCTGCCATTGGCATACTGGTTGGCACCACCGCACGTTTTCCAATTGATATCGACTTTAATATTCGAGGAGTCGGCGGGCCAAGTGCGGGATTGATATTCGCGGTTGGAATTATTGAAAAACTCACAGATGAAGATCTCTTAAGAGGGCGAAAGGTTGCTGGAACCGGAACTATTACCCCTTCAGGCCAAGTTGGAGCAATTGGCGGCATAGAAGAGAAGATGATTGGGGCTTCTCGAATTGGGGCGACTGTATTTATTGCACCTAGAGAGAATTGCTCAGATATAAAAAATATCCCAACAGGTCTTAAGGTTATTCCAGTTTCAACATTAGCGGAGGCAATTGCTGCCCTTCGCGCTCCAGATAGCTTTGTGCCTCGCTCCTGCCCGAATAGTTAAGTTAACTATTTTTGGCTAATCTGCACCCATGACCTTTGGAGATAACCCAGATAATCCTTTCCGCAACTTCCGCTTTCCTTCAAGAAACTTAAATGGTGGTGCCAGGCCAAAAATTGGAGCCCTGCCGCTAACGGTAATTATTCTGACAGTACTTGCAGTGATTCTGGTTTCCTTAAGCGGTTTTTATGCAGACTTTCTCTGGTTTAGATCTGTTGATTACAGCCAAGTTTGGACTACATTACTTACAACGCGAATCACCTTATTTTTCATCTTTGGATTATTAACGTCATTAATTATCACTGCCAATATCTATATTGCCTATAAGCGACGCCCAATCTATGTTCCAGTAACAGTTGAGGCAGATAACCTTGAAAGATATCGCGCCCAGCTTGAGCCACTTCGAAAAGTTGGTTTAATCGGAGTTGCAGTCGCGCTATTTTATTTTGCAGGAATGGCAGGAACTAGGCTCTGGGAAAGTTGGCTATTGTTTAGAAACTCAACAGAGTTTGGCGTAGTTGATCCACAGTTTGGTCGAGATATTTCGTTTTTTGCATTTGAACTTCCTTTCTATCAATCAATAGTTGGTTGGGCGATTTCAACTCTTATCTTGGCAACCATTGCATCTCTTGCGGTTCACTATGTTTATGGCGGCATTCGCCCTCAAGTCAGACAAGATCGCACCACAGTTGCTGCCAGAGTTCAGCTCTCAGTCCTACTTGGATTTATTGTGGCAATTAAGGCTGTGGCCTACTATCTAGATCGATTTGCACTTGCGACCTCTGATGAAGGAATTATCACCGGCCTTACCTATACCGATGTCAATGCCCTCCTTCCAGCAAAATCAATCCTTACTGGAATTGCAGCTTTATGTTCGTTGCTATTTTTTGCCAACATTATCCGTCGCTCCTGGGTTCTTCCAGCAGCAGGAGTAGCACTTCTTGGTATCTCATCATTTTTAATCGCAGGGGTTTATCCCGGCTTAATCCAACAATTTCAAGTAAAGCCAAGTGAGTCCTCAAGAGAGGCTCCATATATTCAACGCAATATTGAAGGAACTCGCGCCGCATATGGCCTAGATAAGGTGGAAGTTAAAGATTACTCGGCAATTGTTGATACATCAGCTGGGCAATTGGCAGATGATGCAGCGACAATTTCAAATATTCGTCTCATGGATCCAAATGTCTTATCAGCAACTTTCCGCCAACTTCAACAGATCAAGCCTTATTACACCTTTAATGAATCACTTGATATTGATCGCTACACCATTGATGGGGTTACCCGAGATATGGTCGTGGCGGTTCGAGAGATAAATATTGATGGAAATCCAAATAGAAATTGGATCAATGATCATTTGGTTTATACCCATGGCTTTGGCTTTGTCGGCTCATTTGGAAATATTCAAGATATTGATGGAAAGCCAGTCTTTTCAGTGGGAGATATTCCACCAAAGGGGCTATTAGGTGATTTCCAACCAAGAATTTATTTTGGAGAGAACAATCCAGAGTATTCAATTATTGGTGGCACCACTGATGGTGAGGCTGTTGAGTTTGACTATCCAGATGATGCTTCAGCTAATGGTCAGAAGAATTACACCTACACCGGAAAAGGTGGAGTCCCAATGGGCTCTATTTTTTCAAGGTTGCTATTTGCCATTAAGTATCAAGAGCAGAGAATCCTGCTTTCAAATCTGATAAATGCTGATACCAAGATTATCTTTGACCGTGAACCACGTCAGAGAGTGGCAAAAGTTGCTCCATGGCTAAAGCTTGATGGCGATCCATATCCAGCAATTGTTGATAATAAAGTTCAGTGGATTATCGATGGCTATACCACTAGCTCTGGATATCCATACTCCAGAACTGTTGATGTCTCTGGTGCTACAACTGATGCGCTAAACATCAACAACAATCCATTAACTGCAATTCCTAACTCAACCATCAACTACATTCGAAACTCTGTTAAAGCAACAGTTGATGCATATGACGGAACAGTCACGCTCTATGCCTGGGACGAGAAAGATCCAGTTCTAGCCTCTTGGATGAAGGCGTTTCCTGGAATTGTGAAGGCAAAATCTGAGATGAGCAAAGATTTGGTCTCTCATGTTCGCTATCCAGAGGATCTATTTAGAGTGCAGCGAGATGTGCTCTCGCTCTATCACGTAAAGAATGCAAATGCCTTTTATGGTGGACAAGATTTCTGGCGCGTACCAAGAGATCCTTCAACGCTTGGCGCAAATGCTGGAGCCCAGCCTCCTTATTACTACACCTTGCAATTGCCTGGTGAGAAGAAAGCCTCTTTTGCTCTAACAACTCCATTTGTGCCACGAGGTGGTCGAGAAAACCTTTCAGCATTTGCTGTTGTGAATTCAGATCCTGGTGATGATTATGGCAAGTTCACAGTTCTGCAGCTGCAACGCTCAACAAACGTTGCAGGACCATCACAGGTTGCATCTAACTTTGAGGCCAATCCAACAGTTGCGCTATCACTATCGCTTCTTCGCCAAGGTGGCTCTGATGTTGTCCTTGGAAACCTTCTAACTCTTCCTGTCGGTGGCGGTCTGCTCTATGTTCAACCAGTTTATGTAAGAGCAACAGCAAATACCGCTGCATACCCACTCTTGCAGAAAGTGCTGGTTTCATTTGGAGAGAAAATTGGTTTTGATGACACCCTTAAAGGCGCTCTAGATCAAGTGTTTGGCGGCGATGCTGGAAGTACTAATTTGCCGCCTGCAAGTGGTGGAAGTACGGGAAGTAACACCGGATCAAATAATGATTTAGCAAGTGCGCTTGCTAGTGCGCAAGCAGCTCTTGCTGATGCGCAGGCCGCTCTTGCTAAGGGCGACTTTGCTGCATACGGCAAAGCTCAAGATCGATTAAAGGCAGCGATTGCCGCAGCAGTTGCAGCGCAAAATCGATAATCGTTTTGGCTCAAAAGGGCTTACGCCTCTAGGCTAAGTCCTCCGACGCGGGGTGGAGCAGCTCGGTAGCTCGCTGGGCTCATAACCCAGAGGTCGTAGGTTCAAATCCTGCCCCCGCTACCAAAACAAAAAAAGCGCCTTGAAAAATAAGGCGCTTTTTTCTTGCTCAAATTACAGTGGGCTTACTTATCTTTCTCTTTCTTTGGACCACTCATCCGGCCAGCATGAGCAATAGCACTTGGATCGCGCTTGGATTTAATCAAGCTGGCAACTGTTGCAACTATCAGAATCAAGCAAATTACGAGCAGCGAAGTATTTGTCGAAACCTTTGGAACTTCAACCCAGATCTCATGGGCCCAGAGCAGGATTAACTTTGCTCCGATAAAGATCAGGATAAATGCTAAGCCAAGTGAGAGATAGATCAGCCTCTGTAGTAGTCCTTTGATTAGGAAGTAGAGAGCTCTAAGACCAAGGAGTGCAAAGGCATTTGCAGCAAAGACCAAGAATGGTTCTTGGGTTACCCCAAAGGTTGCCGGGATTGAATCAAGGGCAAATAGAAGATCAGTTGAGCCAATGGCAACCATCACTAGAAGAAGCGGTGTGGCATAACGCTTACCGTTTTCTTTAATGAACATCTTTGTTCCATGATATTGATCGGTGAAGGCAAATTTCTTTCGGGCATAGCGCACTATCGCATTGTCATTTAGATCGGGATCCTCATCCCAATGCTGGAATAACTTGACTCCAGTCCAGAGCAAAATTGCACCGAAAATCACAAAAGTAAATGAAAATGTAGCAAGTGCAGCTGCTCCAAGTGCTATAAATATCGCGCGCATAATTAAGGCAAGAACTATTCCTACCATCAAGACCCTCTGATGATAGATAGATGGAACTGCGAAATTTGCCAAGATAATTACAAATACAAAGAGATTATCAACTGATAAGGACTTCTCAACTACGTAAGCGGCAAAATACTCTTTGCCGAATTGATCTCCAAATTCAATCCATACCCATGCGCCAAAGATGAGGGCAACGGCGATGTAAAACACTGACCAAAAACTTGCCTCTTTAAAGGAGACATCATGGGCTTTGCGGGAGGAGGCCAATAAATCAAAGACTAAAAGTCCAACTATGAATGCGACAGTTCCAATCCAGATGGAATTAGATAAATTCACGCCGAGAGGGTAGCGCTCCGATTAATTCTTAGCGAATTTAGAACCACTAAGAGACTTGATATCGCCATCGCCCCACCGGCATACATTGGATTAAGTAGTCCTAAAGCGGCAATTGGAATGCCAATAACATTGTAAAAAAACGCCCATCCCAGATTTACTCTGATAATTCTCAGAGTCTTGGCCGAGAGATTTAAGGCAGCAATTGCTGTGGCTAAAGTTGGACGCATTAGCGTGATATCGGCGCTAGATATTGCAGTATCAGTTCCTGTGCCAAGAGCCATACTTAGATCAGCCTCACTAAGTGCTGCGGCATCATTTATCCCATCACCAATCATGAGAACTTTTCGACCAGAGCGACGTAGCTCTTTGACCTTTGCAATCTTTTGATCGGGAGTTGCTTGAGCAATCACGTTGCTTAGAGCAATTCCTACCTGAGCAGCAATCTGTGTTGCAGCCTCTTGACTATCGCCGCTAATTAGCCAGCTATCGATATTTCTACTCTTTAAAGCTGCAATAGTTTGCCTAGCATCAACTCTTAAGCTATCTCCAACTTCAAAGAGAGCCATAGCAACGCCATCGACTGCAACTAGCGCTACTGAATTTCCTTTTGAAAGGGCAGATACGATTGCATCCTCTAGTTGGGGGTGAAGCGAAACAGTTGCCCGCCTGATTGAGGCAGGAGTTCCAATAAGAACTGGCATCTGTATCTCGCCAAATTGCATGCGAGCAGCTATTCCCATACCCGCGCTCTCTACATAATCAGTAAATTTCTTTCTAGCAATTCCTTGTTCTCTAAGGCTCTTACTGATTGCAACTGCAATCGGATGGCTACTTTCATGCTCGAGGCTGTGAACTGCAATTAATAGATCTGATGTTGAAATCTTTGGCGCAGCTGCCCCAAGATCGGCGATGGTGATGTTCTGCACCTTCATCACACCTGTTGTAAGGGTGCCCGTCTTATCAAAAATAGCGGTATCAATTTTTGTTGCAATCTCAAGTGATGAACTTTTACGCAGGATAATTCCATTGGTAGCGCCTTTGCCAGATGCCACAAGAAGCGCTACTGGGGTAGCAAGTCCCAGGGCGCAAGGACAGGCGATTATCAATACTGCTACAGATGCGGTGATGGAGTCAGTCAGCGAATTTCCTAAGCCATACCAAGTTGCAAAAGTTGCAATCGCAAGTGCAATAACAATAGGTACAAATACATTACTTATTCGATCTGCAAGTCTTTGGATAGGGGCTTTCTCGCCTTGAGCGGTTAAGACCATCTTGGTAATACGGGCAAGCTCGGTATCACTTCCAACTCTTTTTGCCTCAATAACTATTGGAGAATTTAGATTGATAGCACCAGCAATAACACTTGCTCCAGCTTGAACATCTACCGGCAGGGATTCACCTGTTAGTAGTGAATTATCAATTGCACTTGATCCCTGAATGACGATTCCATCGGTTGGAATAGCTTGGCCTGCTTTGACTAAGCAGTGATCTCCAATTACTAAATTAGCAATGGGCGCTGTTATCTCTTGGCCACCTCTAATAATTATTACTTGTTTGGGAGTGAGGGAGAGTAAGTGGGCAAGGGATGATCCAGCTTTTCTCTTGGCTCTTGATTCAAGATATCTTCCAAGAACAATAAAGGTCACAACAGATGCGCCAACTTCAGAATAGATATCACCGTTTCCAGTTGAGTTGGCATAGATCGACCAGATAAGGGCAGTTAGAGAGCCTAGTGAAATTAAATTATCCATACTTGGATGGGTGATGTTCTTAATAGCTGCTCGATGAATTGGCCAACCAATTAAGAGCACCACTGGAGCGCTAAGAGCAATTACTAACCAGCCAGTCGGCGAATAAAGAGGCGCTGCGATATTAAGTGAATCTAATTGGATGAGAATAAATTTATCAACTTGCCTATGGAGTTGATGCCACATCGAGAGAGTAATTACTGGGATGGTAAGTAATATCGCTGCAATTAATCGAAAGCCCATAGCCCTTGAATGAGAGAAACTCTCATAACCATCACCGCGAAGCTTGGCGCTATAGCCAGCTTTAACAACTGCAGCTATTAAATCTTTTGGATTTGCCCCTCGAGGAACCAGGATGTGAGCGCTATCGGTAGCAAGATTTACTGATGCCTTAGCCCCAGGCACTTCATTTAGCGACTTTTCAACTCTTCCGACGCATGAAGAGCAGGTCATGCCAGTAATACTTAAATCAATTTGTTCTAGATCTACTACTTGAGTATCACTCATGAATTCACCGCGCTAATAAATGCTTGGTGAAGATGACCATTGGTTGAAACTCCGCTTTTGCCAAAGGGCCCGGCAACATTTTCTAGATCGCTAAATCTTCCCCCGGATTCGGTAACAATTATCGCAACCGCTGCCATATCCCAGAGCGCAAGACTTGGCTCTGCCGCAATATCTACCGCTCCCTCTGCCACCAACATATGTGACCAGAAATCGCCAATTCCTCTAGCTCTCCAGGCCTTATCCATAAACGCTAAATATGAATTCTTTCTTGGACCCCAGCCAACTAAATCTGAAAATGAAATGGATGCATCAGATATTTCTTTCACATTAGATGCCTTGATTTGAATTGCAGTACCTGAGTTAACTTCCGTAAATGCTCCAAAACCCTCTGCGGCATACCACCTGCGAAATAGCGCAGGGGAGGAGACCATGCCTGCTATAACCCGATCTTGGCCATTTTCATTCCTATGCACTAAACCAATGAGCGTAGCCCAGATTGGAAGGCCCCTTAAAAAGTTCTTTGTTCCATCAATTGGATCTATTACCCAATATCTATCCATCGCCCTAATATCTGCTGCGCTGCCAAACTCTTCTCCAACAATTTTGTCATTTGGGCGCTGGGCTTTGAGAACCTCTCGAATTTTCTCTTCAACTGCTCTATCAGCATCGGTAACCGGTGAGAGATCTGGTTTACTTTCGATTTTAAGATCTTGAGCTAAAAATCTAGATGATGAGATCTCATCACTTAAATCGGCGAGATATTTAAGTAACTCAATATCTCCTAGCAGATCTCCCGGATAGGTCATAGTCCCTAGATTATCTCTTGGTTGCTTGAATCAAGCAGCCTTTGCAAGCTGGCTAGGCGCGAGGATGCTTGAGGATTTGTCTTTACGTAGTTATTTAGAGCGCAAGTTGCTTCATCATGAGAGCAATTCTTAGGACAGTTTGCAATAACTGATGCAAATTCAGTAAATGAGGCGATAACTCTTGATTTATCAATATGTTCTAGGCCAAAGGATCTAACTCCGGGGGTATCAATTATCCAGCCCCCATTTGGTAATTCAAAAGAGATAGCACTTGATGAAGTATGGCGACCCCTACCAGTTGTTGAATTAACATCTCCAGTGTCGCGCTTTTCGATTCCAAGGAGTGCATTTACAAGTGTTGATTTACCAACTCCCGAGTGGCCAATTAAGACTGAAACTTTTGCCTCTAACGCTTTATGAAGCTGAGTTAAATCATCACCACGTTTTAGCTTGAAATAATCAACTTCCAAATCTTTGTAAGCTCTTAAGAACTCATCAGGATCTGCTAAATCTGACTTACTCATAACAATTATCGGTTTGATGCCTTGATCAAATGCCAC
>Ga0255192_1000154_pt1 | contig 13254 bp, 13 predicted proteins | sample Miss_Miss_RepC_8_2_FD_189950 | JGI IMG/M metagenome (GOLD analysis project Ga0255192, IMG submission 189950) | Freshwater microbial communities from Mississippi River, Louisiana, United States - Miss_Miss_RepC_8h | ecosystem: Environmental > Aquatic > Freshwater > River | place: USA: Louisiana...
ACCGCCGGCAGCCAAGTTGTCCAACAGGCCCGGATCGGTCGCCTTGTCCATCGATCGCCTGGCGCACCACAAATCACCGTGGGGCAAAAAGCCCTGAATGTGTACGGCATGGCTGAGCAGACCTAGATGCCTGAATCCAGCCCGTTCCGCCGTGAAAGCCGGCAGATGCTCCATGGAAGGCGGTATGGCAGGATGCGGCCACCAGGCATACAGTTCATCCCGCCAACCGCTGACCAGGTCCTGCTGGTGGGCCAGTTGAAGGATTTCACCCAGCCACTGGCTGCGCTCGGTGCAGTCCGCGTGGGCTGAAGGCCACAGCATCTGTCCGGAATGAAATTTGGGCAAAGGTCGCAAGTGGGCCTGTAGCCAGTGGGCACGTGCAGGCGAAAGAAACCCGAGGTTGACCGATGTATCGCCCCCAGACATGCACCAGCGTACCCAATGCGTGGGGGGCGGTCTTTGCGCGTGTTGCCACAGTTGCTCGAGCCAGACTTTGTCCTGCAAGGACAGACGTGCCAGAAAGTTCTGCTCCGGTGTCATGTCATCCGTAGCGGCTCACTTGCGCGGTCGTTCGCCGCTGGCCATGCGCTGATCAATGCGCATCAGGGCATACGAAAGTTCGGCCACAGTAGGGATCACTTCGTCGGCTCCGGCGGTCAACAGGACCTCAGTGGCCCGGCTCAGTGCTTGACTGCGCTCCTCGGCGCTGGCCTGCTTCCACTGGGTAAGGCTCCAGCCCAGGGCGTTTCCACTGGCGGCTACACCAACGGTCCAGCAGCCTGCATGGCGGCCTTCGGCCAGACCCGGTTCTGTGTCGTCCACCTTGACCACGCAGGCGGCCTGCCCTTGCAGGCCGAGACTGTCCATGCACAGGAACATGCCCATCGGGTCGGGTCGACTGCGCTCCACATCGTCACAGCAAACCACGCGTTCGGGAATGAATCCTCGCTGCTGCGCCAGTGCAATGATGGGGGTCATGATGCGGCGCGTGTAGCCGGTGGTTGTGGCGATCCCGATCTGGTTATTTTGTAGCCAGGTCTGCGTTTCGAGCAGTCCCGGGATGAAGTTGGCGCGGGCGAGTGCAGCCTCGGCACTCATCGGCTCGAATTCCTGCAGCAGGGCTCGGGCATCGGATTCACTGAATTGCCTGCCTTGCCGTTTTTCCCATTGCTCCGAAATGGCGGGCATGGCGCCAAGCACACGGATGTGCTCCAGCTTGGGCAAACCCATCGGTATGCGGGCTTGTTCGATGCTGATCGTCACACCGTAGCGTTCGAACAATGCGACGAAGGCTCCCATCGGGGCCAGACTGCCAAAGTCAACAATCGTTCCGGCCCAGTCAAAAACCACACCTTTGATGTTCATAAGGGGTCCTCCAGACCTTGGATCCAATCTTCGGCGAGGCCAAAGGATGTGCTCATGCCCGTACCACTGGTCACACTGATCAGATCCACGCCAGGCAGAACAGTTTCGAAGAAGGCATCTGCTGGGCCACTGGGATAAATGCCAGTCCAGCGTTCGCTCACTGAATAATGTCCAAGGCACAGCATGCGCTGCATTTCCTGAAGGATCAGTCGCTCAACATCGCTGGATGCGAAAGGTGGATGTGCGGTGCCGTAATGGTGCGAATCGCCCACCACCAGCGAGCCATCCTTGCTTTGAACCACAATCAGATGGACACCATGGTTGAGCTCCTCACGGCATTCATCACGCAGTCTGTCGAGGAGTCGCTGCGCTCCTGGCAGCTCGGCGTAGCCCCTGTAGCGCGCCAGGCTGAGGTCGCTCATCACGGCCGCAGGCAGTCGGTAACCTGAGGGAGGCTGCACTCTGAGCATTTGCAGTTGACACAATTGCGTGCGGTTCTTCTCAAAATGATGTGGAAACAGGCTGCGGATGTCCGGCCCTGGGCAAACGGCGATGCGCTTGGCTTGATACCAGCCCTGGTGAGTCTGTACTGCGCCGGTGACCACTTGCCCCACGGCTTTCCCCATGTGGAAAACCACGCCGCGGCTTGCGAGCCATTGGCGCAATTTTTCAATGGCTACCCGCGATTCAATGCGCAATTCATGCGGGCTGTAGAGCGCCCCGAGGATGTAGCTCTGCGCTAACTGTGGCGCCGCATCTCTGAGTTCTCGTCCCTCAAGCCATCGAAGCTCCCGACCTTCAGGTTGCTGCAAAAGCTCCTGTAACACCGTTTTGGCTTGCAAGCGCTGGGCCTGTACATACAGTCCAGTGTGCTCAATCGCGATGTCGGCCTGGGATGCGATGCTGGCCCAAACATCCCGGCTGCGCCGGGCGCGTCGCCACGTGTCTCCCCGCCCTTGGCCAGTGACGGTCACAAAGCCAAAGTTACGAATGGAGGCGCCGACACAGACCGGATCACGGTCAATCACCTGCACACTCAGGCCCTTTTCGAGGGCAGCCCAGGCACAGGCCATGCCCACAATGCCGCTGCCCACAATGAGGATGTCGGTTTTCATAATGAACTGTCTTCGATGAAGTTGCGCCCCCGCGCCGACATCAAGGCCTCGTCGAGCCGATGCTGGCCAGCCACGGTAGCACGCAGGTCTCTGGGGCTGACCCCCAGCGTATTCAGCCAATCCTGCATACGAGCGACGCAATGCTCAATGGGCATCCGAAAGATGGATTCGAGATCGTGCCGGACTTGCGCCGATCGACCGGCTGCGATCTCCATGGCCATGGGCAGCCAAACCGCACAGGCTTCGCCATGGGGTATGTTTTCTTCCAGTGTGAGCTGATAGGACAGCGCATGGGCCAGTGCGGTTTGTGTCTGCGACATCGCCAAACCTGCGAGCAGGCTGGCATGAGCCATCCGTGTGCGAAGACCAGTGTTGGTTGGGTCTTTCAAGAGCAAAGGCAGGTTGTCCATGACCAGACGAGCAGCCTCCACCGCGATGGGACGGCTCAATCGGTTGGCATGGCGATTCCAAATGGATTCCAGAGCGTGCGACAGCGCATCCAAACCGCTGTCGCGTGAGACTTGTTGAGGACAGCTCAGGCTGAGTAATGGGTCAATCCAGGCGTTATCAGGATGCCCACCCTTTTCAGGGTGCCAGGAACGCTTGCAGGGTGGGTTGGCCTGTAGGTCCCAGACTGTGGCCCATGGCGTCACCTCGCTGCCTGTACCTTGGGTGCTGGGGCTACACCAGAGTGTGTGGCGCACAGCGGGTGCCAGGAAGCGGTTGTTTTGCCAACTGGACAAGGCGACGGTTGTCACTTCGAAACGCCAGCGCAGCAACTTGGCCAGGTCGAGCGTGGTGCCGCCTCCAATGGCCCACAGGGCAGCATCGGGGTGCAAGCGCAGGGCAGGCCAGATGTCCTCGGACAGGCTCTGGGCGGCCTGAAGACTCGAAATCTTCTCACGTTGCCAGACCCATTGCACACAAAGGGCCCCCCATTTTTGACGCAGCACCGCTTCCGTCCCCATGTCGATGACTTGCGGGTCGGCCAAAACGATAAAGTGCCCGAGCGGCAGAAGTGTCTGGAGCAGGCCAGGATCCAGCCTGATGGCGACCGGGTTATGCCAGTTCAGATGAAGCGTTGGCGCAACCATGAAGAGACCACATCAATGACAGAGACTGTGACGATGAGCAGAATCAGCACTGCGCAGGTTTGCCCATACTGAAAGCTGCGGATGACTTCGAACAGGACAACGCCGATGCCACCAGCACCGACCATCCCCACCACCGAGGCCGATCGCACATTCGACTCGAAACGGTAGAGGGAATAGGACAACCACAAGGGCATGACCTGTGGTATCACCCCATAGGCGATTTCCGCCAGCTTGTGTGCTCCGGTGGCCCGGATGCCCTCTACGGGACGCGGATCGATGGCTTCGACGGCTTCGGAAAACAGTTTGGACAAGGTGCCTGTGGTGTGCACAAACAGTGCCATCACCCCGGCGAACGGCCCCAGACCCACCGCCACTATGAACAGCATGGCGAAAACCATTTCATTGGTGGCGCGGCAGGCATCCATAAGGCGCCTCACAGGTTGGTGAATCCACCAGGGCGATATGTTGGAAGCTGACAACAGTCCCATGGGAACGGCGCTGATGATCGCCAGAACCGTTCCCCATAGCGCGATGTGCAGTGTCACCACCATCTCGCGTACATAAAGACGCCAATCCCGAAAGTCTGGCGGAAAGAAGTCGCCAGCAAATGTGGCCATGTTGCCCGCGTCCTGGACCAGTGCCAACGGACGGATTTCTGCGCCTTGCCAAGCCCAGGCCAGAACCAGGGCAGCTGCGAGCCAAAGCAGCCAAACGTGGCCAGAGTGACGTTGTTGGGCGGCCAGCTCTCGCAGGCTATTCAAGCGTGTCTCCGGCAGGACAGGCAAGGCGGTATTCATGGTCACTTCTTGAGAGACGCGAGTTTCTGGTCGATTTCAGCCAGCATCTTGGTCTTGTCTGCAGCCGAGAGCTTGTCGTCGTTCTCCACCTTCAGTCGGTCGCGGAACAATTCGAGTTGCCGAATCGGGATCAGCTGGTCGTTGGTGGACTCGCGAAATCCGCCATAGTTGTAGATGTTCTTCAGAACGGCCTTTTCCGACTCATCGGTTTTGGCATAGTTGATGACAAAGTTTTTGATGCGTGTCTTGACGGCCGGGTCCAAATCCTTGCGCCACACAAACGGATCGCTGGGAATCAGAGGGCTTTTCCAGATGACCCTCAGCTGCTGGAATTGCTCAGGTCGGGCCAGTTCGAGTTTCCCCATGTCTTCGGTATTGTTGGTGGCCACATCGACCTGTTTTGCCAGGGCGGCCTGGATATTGGCACCGTGGCTGGCATTTCGAACGGTCTTGAAAATACTGCGTGGATCGGCTTTGCGCTGGGCAAAAACGTAGTAGGTCGGGACCAGATAGCCCGAGGTTGAATTGGGGTCACCGATGCCGAAATTGATGTTTTTGGCATTGGCAAACACATCGTCCAGATTCTTGTAAGGGCTGTCTTTGTGGGTGATCAGCAGCGCGTTGTACCCAAAGCTTCCGTCCGCGTACATCAGCTGCGCAAAGATTTCGCCATTGGCCCGGTCGACGGCTTCCATGGCCGCCTTGTTTCCGTACCAGGCGACCTGGATCTTGTTGAAGCGCATGGCTTCAATCACGCCTGCGTAATCCGGGGCATAGAAGGACTGGATTTTCAGACCCGTTTTTTTCTCCATGTCCCTGAAAAAAGGTTCCCACTTTTCACGTTGGGCCGATGCCGAATCGGTGGCGATGATGCCAAAGCTGATTTCCTGCGAATGCGCGGCGGTGCAGCTCAGCGCGACGATGGCGCTTGCCATCCATGGGGTCTTCTTCATGGTGTTTCCTTCAAGGTCAGAGGAGGTTGGGGTTCAGGGGTTCTGCGCCAGGGTCGACTTCGCTTCGGAATGTGATGGTTCGATCAATTCCAGTGTTTGGCTGCCGTAGAGCTGATGCAAGCGCATGTCGTCCAGACCGCCCGGCGTGCCGTCGTAAACCAGCTCCCCCTGCCGCAGGGCGATGATGCGATCGCAGTATTGACGGGCCAGCGAGACGTTGTGGAGGCTGACCACCACAGTGATGCCTTGATCACGGCTGAGACCGTGCAGGATGTCCATCACCCGTCTGGTGGATTCGGGGTCCAGCGACGCCACCGGTTCATCGGCAAGCAGAATGCGGGCGCCTTGGACCAGTGTGCGTGCGATGGCTGCCCGTTGCTGCTGTCCACCTGACAGTGTGGATGCCCTCTGCCCTGCCAATTCGGTCAAACCCACCATGTCCAAGGCTTGGTAGGCAAGCAAGCGCTCTTCTTCTGAAAAATGACGACTCAGGCTTCGCCAAAGCGGCATTCGTGGCAGCAACCCGGTCAAGACGTTCGTCAGAACATCCATGCGCCCCACCAGATTGAACTGCTGAAAGATGATCCCGGTCTGGTGTCTGAGTTGGCGCACATTTCGACTCAGTCGGCCACGGCTTTGCAAAACCTGTCCGTCGATCTTGATCTCGCCTGCAGCCGAATCAAGGTTTTCTAGACCGCAAAGAGCCCGCAGCAAGGTGGATTTGCCGGAGCCAGAGGCGCCCAGGAGTCCCACGAACTCCCCTGTGCTGATGCGCGTGTTGACCTTGTCCAGCGCTGAACGACCTGCACGGTATGTCTTGCTGGCTTGGTGAATCTCGATGGCAATGGGGCGGGTCTGCATGTGATCATGCTGCGCTTCTTTGATGAAAAATAAACGAAATAAAAATGAAACATTGATGACAAGGTGTGGTCGAGGATGGCTTGGCCTGGCTTTTCAAGTCATCAAAATTTCACCTCTATGACGCAAACGTGTCATGCGCGATGGGCACAGTGAATGGGTCGACGAAAGGACCAGCAAGCATGAGAGAACTGCCTACGCCTACTTACGATCTCGCCCAGATTCACCTCCCCAGGGGGTCACTTCATCCGGCTTGCCCGCCCAAAGTGGTGGCCTCTGTCGAGGCTGGTGGCATTGAAGTCCGTTGGGCTCGCCATCTCGAGGAAGTTCGCGAAGCACAACGTCTGAGACACAACGTTTTCGTGGGCGAAATGGGGGCGCAATTGAATACCCCCATCGCAGGTTATGACATCGATTTGTTTGATGACTATTGCGAGCACTTGTTGGTGCGGGATGTTGCGTCCGGCATGGTGGTGGGAACCTACCGAGTTCTGACCCCTGCTCAGGCCAGGCGTGTTGGCAGCACCTACAGCGATACGGAGTTCGACCTGGTGAGGTTGCGTAGCCTTCGCAGCAGAATGGTCGAACTCGGTCGCAGCTGTGTGCATCCCGATCACCGGCATGGTGGCGTCATCATGGCCTTATGGGGCGCTTTGGCTGAATTCATGGTGCGCAATCAGCTGGACACCATGATCGGCTGTGCCAGCATCCCGATGCTGCATAACGGTGTGGTGAGCGGCGATGTGGCTGCCAGCATCTGGCGCCAATTGCGCCAGACACATCTGGCGCCAATCGAGCACCAGGTGTTCCCGCGCCTGCCCCTCCCGGTCGAGCAGCTGGACCAGAGCTTGAGCGTGGAGCCGCCTGCCCTGATCAAAGGTTATTTGCGCCTGGGCGCCAAAATCCTTGGAGCGCCCGCATGGGACCCGGATTTCAACACAGCCGATCTGCCAATGATGATGCGGATTGGGGACATGCCCTCCCGCTATCGCAAGCATTTCCTCGGGAAGCACTGAAATGCGGATGGGTGGACCCTTGAGCCCGGCCCATCTGCTCAGTCAGCGTTTGGCGCCTTCTGTCTTGCAGGAGGCGCAAGCCGAAGGTGGGGGCGATGACCTGCAGGATGTGCCCCGTTACCGAGCCATCTTCATCTCCGATCTGCACATCGGCACGCCTGGTTTTCAGGCGGACGCCCTGCTGGATTTCCTCAAGCACCATCCCAGCCAGATGCTTTACCTGGTGGGCGACATTGTGGACGGCTGGCAACTTCGTCGGCGTTGGTTTTGGCCGCAAAGTCATAACGATGTGGTGCAAAAGCTGTTGCGCCGTGCCCGCAAGGGCTGCCGTGTGGTCTATGTGCCGGGAAACCACGATGAATTTGCACGGGCTTTTGTGGGTCATGCCTTTGGCGGTGTCGAGATGCAGGAAGAGGCTGTCCATGTCACGGCCACCGGGCAGAGGCTGTGGGTGGTGCATGGAGACCTGTTCGATGGCGTCATCCAATGTGCCAAATGGCTGGCTTATGTCGGCGACTGGCTGTACGAGTTCACCCTCAAGCTGAACCGGCACCTCAATCGCTTGCGCGCCCGCATGGGGCTCGACTACTGGTCCCTGTCGGCCTATCTCAAGCACAAGGTCAAGAAGGCGGTGAATTTCATTTCTGAATTTGAAATGGCGGTTGCACACGAGGCGAGACGTCGAGGTTTTGACGGTGTGGTGTGCGGTCACATCCACCATGCCGAGATCCGAAGTGTGGATGGCGTGCTTTACTGCAACGATGGTGACTGGGTTGAAAGCCGGACTGCGCTTGTCGAGCACATGGATGGACGACTGGAGATCGTGCATTGGTCCGGTGAGACCCTTCGGCAACAGCAGATCGCGTCACAGCTGGAGATGGTCGCATGAAGTTGGCCCTTGTTACCGATGCCTGGCACCCGCAAGTCAACGGGGTGGTGACAACACTGGTTGAGCTGGTGGATGGCTTGCAGCGCATGGGGGTGGAAGTCCTGGTGCTGCACCCGGGCTTATTCAAGCATCGACCCTGTCCAGGTTATGCGGGGATCGATCTGGCGGTGCGGCCGCACAAGGCCCTGAGACGCGAGCTGGAGGCCTTTGCACCCGATGCGGTTCACTTGGCCACGGAAGGGCCACTGGGTTGGGCAGGGCGCAAAGTTTGCCGGCAAAATGGCTGGGCATTCACCACAGCTTTCCACACCAAATTTCCGGAAATCCTGCACTCGGCTTTGCGGATTCCCCTGTCTTTGGGCTATGCATTGTTCAGGCGCTTTCACCAACCCTCCAGCGGTGTGATGGTCCCGACAAAGGGTGTGCTGGAGATGTTGCAGCAACGTGGCTTCGCCAGGCTCAAGGCCTGGACCCACGGCGTGGACACCGATCTCTTCGCCTACCAGCCCGAGCCATTGACGCCGGCTGCCTGGGCTGACCTGCCCAGACCGTGGTGGTTGTTTGTGGGCCGCATATCCTACGAGAAGAACATCGAAGCTTTTGTGTCATTGGATCTGCCGGGTTCCAAGATTGTCTGTGGCGTGGGGCCTCTGGAGGCCAGTCTGCGAAGCCGCTATCCGCAGGTGTTCTGGCTGGGGGTTCTACCCCGCACCGAGCTTGCCCGTGTTTACGGGGCCTGCGATGTTTTCGTGTTCCCCTCCCGCAGCGAAACTTTCGGATTGGTCATGCTTGAAGCCATGGCCACAGGCACCCCGGTGGCTGCTTATCCGGTGGATGGCCCGCTGCAAGTGCTGGGCCATGACCGTGGTCATGTCGAGGGTGGGGTTTTGCACCACGATCTGCAGGAGGCCGCACGTCTGGCGCTGGGCTTGCCGCGCGTTCAAGCGCGCGCGCGCGCCATGGCCTTCGGCTGGCAGGAAACTGTGCACCAGTTCATGGCCAACCTCGTTTCTGTTCGGTCGGGTCAGGCTCTGGATTTGTCACAGATTCGTCACAACACATCCGCACAATCTGTCATGTAATCGACTTCATGACGGATGTGCCCATGGTGGCCCAAGCCCTTCTTCAGCGTGAACCAGCAGCAGGCCAAGTGGCCCTGTTGGACCGTGACCTCAGCATACTGGCCTTCAATGAACGTGTCCTGGATTGGGCCCGCCGCAAGGATGTGCCACTGCTTGAGCGCATGCGCTACCTGTGCATCGTGTCGTCCAACCTCGACGAGTTTTTCGAAGTCCGCATGGCGCCGCATGTCGAAGCTGCATTAGCGGCTGAGCAGCAGCCGCACCTGTCAGGTCATTTGCCTGGGATCGTGGCGCGTGCACGGGCCATCGTCGATGAGCAGTACCGTCTATACAACCAGACCTTGCTGCCTGCCTTCAAGCGGAAAAACATTCGTATCCTCTCGCACGGCGAGCGCAACATGGCGCAGCGCAGCTGGGTGCAGGCCTACTTCAACCGAGAAGTCAAGCCCTTGCTGCTGCCCATTGGCATTGATCCGGCGCACCCATTGCCGCAGGTGGCCAACAAATCGCTCAACTTCATCGTCCATTTGCATGGCAAGGATGCCTTTGGTCGGCACAACGAAATCGCCATCCTCAAGGTCCCCCGTGTTCTGCCTCGCCTCATTGAGCTGCCCAAGCGGCTGGCTGGAGATGGCAAGGCATTCGTGTTGTTGTCGAGCGTGATTCGGGCGCACTTGTCCGAACTCTTCCCCGGTCGTGAAGTCGATCAGTTCTCGCAATTCCGGGTGACCCGCCATTCTGACCTCGCAGTCGATGAAGACGACCTGGTCAACCTGCGCATGGCCCTGCGTCAGGGCTTGCAGCACCGCAATTACGGCCAGGCCGTCCGTTTGGAGGTCTCCGCGGGGTGTTCACAGCAACTGTCCGATTTTCTTCTGGCTCAGCTGCAGCTTCCTCCCCTGGCCTTGTTTCGTGTCAATGGGCCAGTCAATCTGGTGCGGCTCACTCAGTTCATCGATCTGGCCGCCAGTCCCGGCTTGCTCTTCCCGCCCTACAAAGGCTCACCACCGCAGCAACTGAAGGGGGTTGGTTCCATCCTGGCCCACCTGCGCAAGGAAGATGTGCTGATCCACCAGCCCTTCGAGAGTTTCGAAGGTGTTTTGTCCTTCCTGCGCGAAGCCGTGCAAGACCCCGACGTGCTGGCGATCAAACAGACGATTTACCGCACCGGCAGTGACCCGGTGATGCTGGACTTGTTGCGCGAAGCCGTTCGGCGCGGCAAGGAGGTCACGGCCGTGGTGGAGCTCAAGGCCCGTTTTGACGAAGAAACCAACATCAATTGGGCGGAGCAGCTCGAAGCCGTGGGGGTGCAGGTGGTGTACGGTGTCGTCGGTCTCAAGACCCATGCCAAGATGCTGCTGATCACGCGCCGCGAGGGTAGCCGACTGCGTCGTTATGGGCACTTGTCCACCGGAAATTACAACCCCCGTACCGCGCGCCTCTATACCGACCTTAGTTTTCTCACGGCGGATACACGCATCACGGCCGACATGGACGAACTGTTTTTGCACCTGGCCAGCCAGAACCCGCTTCGACGGATGCAAAAACTGCTGGTGGCGCCGTTTCACCTGCATGCGCGCATGCTTCGATGGATCGCAGAGACTGCGGCAGCCGCCCGTCAGGGCAAGGATGCCCGGATCATCCTCAAGATGAATGCGCTCACCGACCAACCGTTGATCGAGGCGCTGATCGAGGCCGCGCAGGCGGGGGCTCACATTGACCTGATCGTGAGAGGAGCGTGCATGCTGCCCGCGGGGGTTCCCGGTCAAACCGAACGCATCCGGGTGCGTTCTGTGGTTGGCCGGTTCCTTGAGCATTCTCGGGTGTTCTATTTCAGGGCCGACGCTCGTGAAGCCTTGTACCTGTCCAGCGCCGACTGGATGAACCGCAACATGATGCGCCGCGTGGAAGTGGCCTGGCCTGTGGAACATCCGGCATTGCGTCAGCGCATCATCGACGAATGCCTGACTGCCTATCTCATGGACCAGCGCGATGCCTGGGACATGGACCCTGAGGGACAGTACCAACATGTGCCGAGCGTTTCCCGCAAGCCAGGAGCGCAGCATGCCCTGGCTGGCCGGTACATGAAGCGTGGAGACTGACATGGACCTGATCCTCTGGCGCCATGCCGAAGCCCATGAGCTGATTGAAGGCGAACAGGACATGGGCCGCAGACTCACCCCGCGCGGGGAAAAACATGCGGCACGCATGGCCCAGTGGCTTGACAAACAGCTGCCTGAGGGTGTCCGAATTTTGTGCAGCCCAGCGGTGCGAGCCGAGCAGACGGTCAAGGCACTTCAACGCAAATACAAGATTCGCGATGCCCTGGCACCGGGCGGCACCCCACAAGACTTACTGGAAACATCTGGCTGGCCCCAGGCCAAGTATCCTGTGTTGGTGGTGGGCCACCAGCCCGCTTTGGGCGCCGTGGTGTCCGGTTTGTTTGGCATGGGACCGGAACCCATGCCCATACGCAAAGGGGCAGTGTGGTGGCTGCGCAGCCGCCAACGGGAAGGCACAAATCAGACCGTGATCCTGACCGTCATGCCTCCCGATCGGCTCTGATCAGTTTTTGCCGGGGCGGCCGGTCTTGAGGGTCGGCACATTGCCGACAGCCTTGCGAAAGGCGGCATCGCTGGTGGCTGACAACATGGCCAGACCTGCGCGCAGCAGCTCGCTCTTTTTGATTTCCAAGCCCATGTCCATGGCACGCTTTTTCATGGCGGCGAGCTGTGCGTACTCGACTTTGGGGATGGTGAAGCTGTCACGGACCACTTTGACCTTCTCGGGCTTATCCTTTTTCTTTTCGGTCTTGGCAGGGCTGACGGGGGCGGGCTTGGGTGACGTTGCTGGTGCAGTTGCGACAGACTTCTTGACGGTACGACTGGCCTTGACGGGTGCAGGCGCGGGCGTGGGCTTGGCTGCAGTTGCAGGGGTGGTTTTTTTGCGAGATGTTGCGGTGGTCATGGGAGTCCTTTCAAACGGTATATACAGTTTATACCGTTTTCATAAATTCGCCGCAAGAGACGGCCGACCGTCAATTCATCCACACTGATCAGGGCGATTGAATCTGCTTTGCCGCTGCTGTTTCGGCTCTGTCCTTTGCAGTCTAGAGTCAGACTGTCTTCAAAATCAGTGCCCGAAGGCGCTGAGGCATTAGCGGTGTCGATCAGCTGCTCAGATGAATGCGTGTGCGCCAGGACGATTTTTGCCATGCCACGCATTCCTCTCTCAGCAAGTGAGCAGATTGCGGGTAGTGCTGAAGCCACTGGGCAGGAATGACAAGCTCAAAGGAAGCAGCCTTTGGTGCCCTTTGCAATTGGATGCCTTGCAATTCGGGATCCCGCCGTGCGTGACACAAAATCACAGCCATCCGCAGGGCCAGGAGCTGCTGAACGAGAATCGGGTCCTCGATCTGAGCTTCGAGTTTTCGAAGCTTGCCGCGGTGACCCAGTACCAACAAGCCAAGCCGTTGCAGTTCATCTACAGTAAACCCTTGCACATCGGTGTTTTCAAGGATGTAGGCGCCATGCTTGTGGTAATCGCTGTGTGAGATCAGCATGCCGATCTCGTGGACGCGGGCGGCCCACTGCAGCTTGCGCTGGTATCGCTGTGCATCGGATTCGGTGATGGCGGTGCCCTCCATCATTTGGCCGAAAAGAAGACATGCCGTGCGGGTGACCCGTTCGCCCTGGGCCGGGTCAGTACCGAAATGTCGTGCCAGCCAATCAATCGTCCGGTCTCGAACATCGGTTTGCGGATTTTCGCGATCGATCAGGTCAAAAAGGGCGCCATGTCGCAGCGCGCCTTGTGCGGGGAGCATCTCTTCAATCTGGAGCAAATCGAACACGGCCCGCAGCACCGCCAGACCGCCACCCAGCACTGGGCGGCGATCGTCCTTGATGCCCTCGAGTCGAAGGCTCTCGGGCCGTTGTGCCTTGATGAGTTTCTCTTCGAGCCAGTCCAGGGCCTCGCTCGTGATGCTGTTCCCAGGCCATCCGTTGGCTTGCAGGGCATCTGCCACCGCGCCGATGGTGCCCGATGAGCCATAGGCCTGGTCCCAGCTGGATCGAGGATAGTGGTTC
>Ga0255192_1000155_pt1 | contig 13246 bp, 10 predicted proteins | sample Miss_Miss_RepC_8_2_FD_189950 | JGI IMG/M metagenome (GOLD analysis project Ga0255192, IMG submission 189950) | Freshwater microbial communities from Mississippi River, Louisiana, United States - Miss_Miss_RepC_8h | ecosystem: Environmental > Aquatic > Freshwater > River | place: USA: Louisiana...
GCCCAGTTTGGCGTAGGCGTTGACCATGCGCACCGTGTTGTGGTCGATCAGCTCCACGCGCGCAATGGGCACGCCCAGCTGGATGGTCTCGATCACGGTGTGCACCGCGTCGGCAATGCTGGGGAAAGAACAGATCGCGGCCGAAATCGCTTCGGGCAGCGGGTACAGGCGCACCGTGATCTCGGTCATCACGCCCAGCGTGCCTTCGCTGCCCACCATCAGGCGGGTGAGGTCGTAGCCTGCGCTGGACTTCTTGGCGCGGGTGCCGGTGCGGATCACCTCGCCCTTGGCGGTCACCACTTCGAGCGCCAGCACGTTCTCGCGCATGGTGCCGTAGCGCACGGCATTGGTGCCGCTGGCGCGCGTGGCGCTCATGCCGCCAATGGTGGCGTCTGCGCCCGGGTCGATCGGGAAGAACAGGCCGGTGGACTTGATTTCCTCGTTGAGCTGCTTGCGCGTCACGCCCGGTTGCACCGTCACCGTGAGGTCTTCGGGGTTGATCGACAGCACCTTGTTCATGCGGGTCAGGTCGATGCTGATGCCGCCCTGCACCGCCAGCAAATGGCCTTCGAGCGAGGAGCCCACGCCAAAGGGAATCACGGGCACCTTGTGCTGCGCGCACAGCTTGACCGCGTCGGCCACGTCCTGCGTGCATTCGGCAAACACCACGGCGGCTGGGGGCGGCACGGTGGTGAAGGCCGATTCATCGCGCCCGTGCTGCTCGCGGATCACCTGCGCCGTGGAGCAGTTGTCGCCAAAACGGGCCTTGAGGGCGTCCAGAAAGGCGGCGGGCACATCGCGCTGGGCGATCGCCAGGTGGGCGGCAGAGGTGGGTGCGTTCATGGGGGTGTCTCCTGAAGGCCGGGGCTCAAAGAAAGAGAAAGGCCTGGCCAATCGTCATATGTTTGTCAGTTTACCTTGGACCTGGCCGGGGCGTTGTCCTTTGTCAGACAGGCCAAGGGGACATGCCCGACAATGCGCAGCAGCCAATCTGTACAGACAACACACCATGGGCAACCGACTTTCCCAAATCGCCACCCGCACCGGGGACAACGGCACCACCGGCCTGGGCAACAACCAGCGCGTCTCCAAGAACAGCCTGCGCGTGCACGCCATGGGCGATGTGGACGAACTCAACTCCAACATCGGCCTGCTGCTGTGCGAGGACATGCCCGCCGACGTGCGCGAGCTGCTGGTCGAAATCCAGCACCAGCTCTTCAATCTGGGCGGCGAGCTGTCGATTCCCGGTTTCGAGCTGCTCAAGCCCGAGGCCGTGCTGGCCCTGGACGAGGCGCTGGCGCATTACAACGCGCAGCTGCCCAAGCTGGAAGAATTCATCCTGCCCGCGGGCAACCGTGCGGCCGCCCAGGCCCATGTGTGCCGCACCGTGGCCCGCCGCGCCGAGCGCGAGGTGGTGGCGCTGGGCAATGAAGAAGCCCTCAACGACACCCCGCGCCAGTACCTCAACCGCTTGTCGGATTTGATGTTTGTGCTGGCCCGCGTGCTCAACCGCATGAACGGCGGTGACGATGTGTACTGGAAGAGCGAGCGCATGCAGCGGGGCTGAGGTGCAGGTGCGCTGACGGGGCTTTCGCGCTCGGCGAGCGCTCCTACAGCGGCATTGGCTTTTCGTAGGAGCGCTCGCCGAGCGCGAACCCCAGCAACCTTTGCAGCCGCAGAGTGCGAACCCCCATCACCTTTGTAGGAGCGCTCGCCGAGCGCGATGGCTCCACAAGCTGTCACCAAAGTGCTGCAACCCCGACAGGCCGTCGCTAATCTGCGCCCCATGAGCACGCCTGTCACCACCCGTCCCCCTTATGTCCCGCAGATCCGCCTGTACCAGGACTGGTTGCGTGACCATCGCGGCCTGAGTTTTCCGACGTACCACGAGCTGTGGCGCTGGTCCGTCACCGATCTGGACGCTTTCTGGCAAAGCATCTGGGACTACTTCGAGATGGAGTCGCCCACGCCGCACACGGCGGTGCTGGCCAAGAACGTCATGCCCGGTGCGGTCTGGTTTCCGGGCGCACGCACGAATTACGCGCACCAGGTGCTGCGGCATGTGCAGCCTGCGCACGCGGCGGGCTTTCTGGCGGTCATCAGCCGCAATGAAAAAGGCCAGCACCGCGAGCTGAGCTGGCCCGAGTTGCGCCGCCAGGTCGCCTCGATGGCGCTGCACCTGCAGGCCCAGGGCGTGCAGCCCGGTGACCGGGTTGCGGCCTACCTGCCCAATATTCCGGAGGCCATGGTCGCTTTTCTGGCGACCATCAGCATTGGCGGGGTCTGGAGCATCTGCGCGCCCGACATGGGCACCAACGCGGTGCTTGACCGCTTCAAGCAGATTGAACCCAAGGTGCTGATTGCGGTGGATGGCGTGAGCTACGGCGGCCGCGACTTTGACCGCATGACCGTGGTGCAGGAGCTCAAGGACGCCCTGCCCAGCGTGCAGCATGTGGTGCTGCACGACAACCTGGGCACCGCCGACCTGGCCAGCTGCGACGTGGCCGCCAGCGTGCGCATGAGCGCCACGGTGGCCCGCCACGACGAAGCGGTGCAGGCCTTCGAGCCGATGTGGCTGCCCTTTGACCATCCGCTGTGGATCGTTTATTCGAGCGGCACCACGGGCTTGCCCAAGCCCATCGTGCACGGCCACGGCGGCACCGTGATCGTGGCGCTGGCCAACAAGATCATGCACAACGATGTGGGCTGCAGCTACCAGCCCAACAGCTGGGGCGAGCGTTTCCACTGGTACAGCTCCACCGGCTGGGTCATGTGGAACGCGCAGGTGGCGGGCCTGCTCAACGGCGTGACCTGCGTGATCTACGACGGCAACCCCGGCGGCAGCAAGGACAACCCGGACTGGGGCACGCTCTGGCGCCTGGCTTCGGAGCTGGGCGTCACTTTCTTCGGTGCGGGTGCGGCTTTCTATGCCAACTGCCAGAAGGCCGGTGTCGATCTGTCGCAATGCGGCAACCTCTCGCGCATCCGCGCACTCGGCACCACCGGCTCGCCCCTCTCGCCCGAAACGCAGACCTGGGGCACCGAGCAGTTCCGCCAAGTGCGCGCCAAACACGGCAATCCTTATCAGGGGCAGGACGGGTCAGCGCAGGGCCGCTCCCAAGCTGACCCAGCCCCCTCGGGGGGCAGAGAGCCACACGAAGTGGGCGAGCGTGGGGGCGACATCTGGTGGTGCAACATTTCGGGGGGCACTGACTTTGCGGGCGCCTTTGTGGGCGGCCACCGCGAACTGCCGCAGGAGCCCGGCGTGATGCAATGCCGCGAACTCGGTTGCGCGGTCGAGGCCTGGAACGAAGCCGGTGAGCCGGTGGTCGGCGAGGTGGGCGAGCTGGTCTGCACCCAACCCATCCCGTCCATGCCGCTGTACTTCTGGAACGACAAGGACAACGCCCGCTACCTGGCCAGCTACTTCGAGATGTACCCCGCAGGCCACGGCCGCCAGCCGGGCGGTGGTGACGGTCCGCCCGAGATGGGCGGCGTCTGGCGCCACGGTGACTGGCTGCGCATTGGCGATGCCAACGGCCAGGGCGAAGGCTGCGTGATCTTTGGCCGCAGCGATGCGACCATCAACCGCTACGGCCTGCGCATGGGCACCAGCGAGCTCTACAGCGCGGTCGAGGCCTTGCCCGAAGTCATGGACTCGATGGTGGTGGATCTGGAGTACCTGGGCAAGGAAAGCTACATGCCGCTGTTTGTGGTGCTGCGCCCGGGCACCGCGTTCGACGATGCGCTGAGAAAGCGCATCAACGACGCGATCAAGACCGCGCTCAGCCCGCGCTTCATCCCCAACGAGATTTTTCAGGTGGCCGAGATCCCGCGCACGCTCTCGGGCAAGAAGCAGGAGCTGCCGATCAAGAAACTCATGCTGGGCCACCCGCTGGAAAAAGTCGTCAACAAGGACGCCATGGCCAACCCTGCTTGCCTGGACTGGTACGTGGAGCTGGCCCGGCAGCACCTGGCCAAAGCGGCCTGAACCGCATCAAGGACGCGTCATGGAAGCCTATATCGTCGCCGCCCTGCGCACCGCAGGCGGCAAGCGTGGCGGCCGCCTCAGTGGCTGGCACCCGGCCGACCTCTCGGCCCAGGTCATCAACGCCCTGCTGGCGCAAACCGGGGCCGATCCAACCCTTGTTGAAGACGTCATCTGGGGTTGTGTCAGCCAGGTGGGCCAGCAGGCCAGCAACATCGCCCGCAACGCGGTGCTGTCCTCGCGCCTGCCCGAATCGGTGCCCGGCACTTCGGTGGACCGGCAGTGCGGCTCTTCGCAACAGGCGCTGCACTTTGCCGCGCAGGCGGTGATGAGCGGCAGCATGGACGTGGTGATCGCCGGTGGCGTCGAAAGCATGAGCCGCGTGCCCATGTTTTCGCCCAACAGCCTGGCCGACAAAGCCGGTCTGGGCGGTTATGGCGGCGAGCAGATGGCCGCGCGCTACCCCGGTGTGGTCTTCAGCCAGTTTGCGGGCGCCGAACAGATGGCGCGCAAGTACGGTTTGTCCCGCGATGAACTCGACGCCTACGCCCTGCAAAGCCACCAGCGCGCCGCCCAGGCCCGCGTGCATTGGGTCAGCCAGATCGTGCCGGTGCAGGCCCGCAGCGCCGAAGCGGGCGATCTGGGCGAAGCCCACCTTCAGGACGAAGGCGTGCGCGCCAACGCCACGCTGGAGGGCATCGCCAGCGTCAAGCTGCTGCAGGACGGCGGGGCCATCAGCGCCGCCAACGCCAGCCAGATCTGCGACGGCGCCTCGGGCGTCATGGTGGTCAACGAGCGCGGCCTGAAGGCCCTGGGCCTGCAGCCCCTGGCCCGCGTGCACCACATGAGCGTGCTCGGCCACGACCCGGTCATCATGCTCGAAGCGCCGATTCCGGCGACGCAAAAAGCCCTGCAGAAAACCGGCATGCGCCTGCAGGACATCGACCTTTATGAAGTCAACGAGGCCTTTGCCAGCGTGGCCCTGGCCTGGCAAAAGGCGCTGGGTGCCGATCCGGCGCGGCTCAATGCCCAGGGCGGTGCGATTGCGCTGGGCCACCCGCTGGGGGCCTCGGGCACACGCCTGGCCACCACGCTCATCCACGCCCTGCGCCAGAGCGGCGGCCGCTACGGCCTGCAGACCATGTGCGAAGGCGGTGGCATGGCCAATGTGACGGTGTTTGAGCGCTGCTGAGGCCGCTCAGATCAGCTGCCCGATCGCTTGCACGTCTTCGGCAAACATCTGGCCTTTTTCGGCCAGCACCAGCGTTTGCTGGCGGTTGAGCAGCAGGGTGATCGGCAGGCCTTTGGGCTTGGGAAAGCTGCGGCGCCAGGCCGCACTGGCCCAGGCGGCGGGGAAGGTGTAGCCGCGCTTGTGCAGGTAGGCGCGCGCTTCGTCGGGTGTCTTGTCAATCGACAGCGCCACCATCTTCAGACCGCGTGACTGTTGTGCCTGCCACAGGGCCTGCATGGCCGGGCTTTGCAGGGCGCAGAACGGACAGGTGCTGGCCCACCAGTAAATCAGCAGGGGCTGACCGGCCTGGGCGTGAAACGTGCTGCCATCGAGCAGCGTGATGTCGGGCACCTGCAGCCGCGTGCCCAGCGCGGGCATGGCCGGGGCGCGGGCCTCCAGGGCGGCTTCGGTGCTGTCTTGCGCCCAGGCAAGGCCTGTGCAGGCCCCGGCCGCCAGGCCCAGCATCGCTTGCCTGCGCGACAGGCCCGGTGTCCATTCGGGTGTCATGTTCGCTTGCGGGTGGGTTGGGGGTCAGGCCTTGGCCGGTCGGCGCAGCACTTTTTCGCGCAGGAAGCTGCCCGCGCCCTGCGCCGTCTGGCGCGCGTTGGCCAGCGCGCCGCGCCAGCCGCGCTGGGTGTCGGCCGGGTTGGGCGGCAGTTCCCAGCGCTTGACGGGGTCATGCAGCGTGCTGCCCAGCAACCACACGGTCAGTGCCAGCAACTCGGCCATGGCCGCCAGCAGCAGGACCACGATCCACGGAGCCTCTTCCCACAGGAAATGCCCGGCCACCGGTGCGGCGACCAGCCATACGGCGCTGGCCACCCCGACACGGATCAGACGTGCGCGCTCTTCGGGACTCATGGCAGAAGCGGACTTTTTCGACATGGTGATGGTGGCAATAGATGGACGACCTGGTCATGTTAACCAAATGCGGCTTCGTGAAACAAACACGGCTCAATCTACGCTTCTTGTATCCATTCAGAAATGTGTCTGTTTTCAGCCAAATATTGAATAAACCTGTTTATTGACAATGATTTGAATATCGTCAATCATCCGAGTATCTATTCAAGTATCCATTCAATGAACCCGCCTGACACCGATTCGCTGCTGGCAGCATTGCGCCGCCATAACGGCCATGCCAACAGCCCCGAACTCCAGGCCCGCCTCGGCGTCAGCCAGCCCACCGTATCGCGCCTGCTCGCGCCCTTGCTCGCTTCGGGCCAAGTGATCAAGGTGGGCGCAGCCCGTGCTCAGCGCTACCTGCTGCCGCGCGACGTGCCCGGTGTGGGCCGTCAGGTGCTGATTCACCAGGTGCTGCCTAGCGGCGAGGTGCAGCGCTTTGGCACGCTCTACCCCCTGGTGGGCGGTGGCTTCTGGATGGACGAGGTCGACAAGCAGCACGGCCAAAGCGAGTTCCACCCCAGCCTGCCCTGGTTTTTGATGGACACGCGCCCGCAAGGCTTTTTGGGCCGGGCGTTCACGCAGGCGCACCCCAAGCTGAACCTGCCGCCCCACCTGGCGCACTGGAGCGACGACCACATCCTGCTCGCGCTGGTGCGCGCCGGTGAAGACCTGCCCGGCAATTTGCTGGTGGGCAGCGCCTCGCTTGACCGCTACCTGGCCCTGCCCGCCAGCCGCAGCGCAGCGCCCGCGGTGACCGACCCGCTGCAGGACTACCCCCGCCTGGCCCAGCTGGCGCTGGGCAGCGCCGCACCCGGCTCCAGCGCGGGCGGTGAGCAGCCCAAGTTCTGCGCCCTGGTGGACGGCATGCCCGTGCTGGTCAAGTTCTCGCCAGCGGGCAACTCGCCCGCCGAACAGCGCTGGCGGGACCTGCTGGTGTGCGAAGCGCTGGCCCTGCAAACCCTGCAAGCCACAGGCATTGCCGCCGCGCAGACCAACATCGTGCAGGCCGGGGGCCGCGTCTTTTTGCAAAGCCGCCGCTTTGACCGCACGGCCCAAGGCCGCGTGGGCATGGTGTCTCTGGAGATGTACGACGCGCATTACATCGGCATCGGCTCGCAATGGGCCGCCACTGCGGTGCAGACCGGTCGCGCCGGGGCCGAGAAACTGAGCACCGCCGACATCCACACCCTGTGCCTGCTCGACGCCTTTGGCGCCCTGATCGCCAACACCGACCGCCACCACGGCAATGTGTCCTTGCTGCTGCACCAGCACCGCTGGCAACTGGCCCCGGCCTATGACATGCTGCCCATGTTCTACGCCCCGGTGGCGGGCGAGGTGGTGGAGCGCGATTGGACCAGCCAGCTGCCGCGCCCGAATGCCGAGACGCTGGCGGTGTGGCCGCAGGCGCGTGAACTGGCCTTGCGGTTTTGGCAAACCGTTGCGGAGGATCTGCGGATCAGTGAGGAATTTCGCGAAGTGGCGAGGGTGAACTGGGGCTTGGTGTCGCAGGCATGAACGCTGCCCGGGCACAAATTATCGACTTTTATACATTGCTTTGTAAAAAAGTCGCGACTAAACGATAAATCACTTTAAAAAAGTCGCAAAATGGTGGGATGAAACGCTACCTCGACGACCGTGTGCGGGCCGACCTGGCTCAAAAAATGGTGTTCCTTACCGGCCCGCGCCAGGTGGGCAAAACCACGCTCAGCCGCCAGCTGATCGCGCAGCAAGGCGGGCAATACCTCAATTACGACATTCCGGCTGACCGGGCCTTGATCCTGAACCAGCGCTGGAACCCGCAAGCGCCGCTGCTGGTGCTGGACGAGATCCACAAAATGCCCGACTGGAAAGCCTGGCTCAAAGGCGTGTACGACGGCAAACCCGCCACCCAGCAACTGCTGGTGACGGGCAGCGCCCGCATGGACACCTTCAGGCAAAGCGGCGAATCTCTGGCGGGGCGTTTTTTTGGCCTGCGGCTGCACCCGATCTCGGTGCGTGAATGGTGCGAGCAAACCGGGGCCACACCCGAAGACGCCCTGAACCATTTGCTGCAACGTGGCGGCTTTCCCGAACCCTGCCTGGCCCTCGACAACGAACAGGCCGAGCGCTGGCGCAGGCAATACTTTGACGGATTGGTGCGCAACGATGTGCTGGAGTTCTCGCGCATTCAGGAGGTCAACGCCATCCGCCTGTTTGCCCAGATGCTGCGCTCGCGGGTGGGCTCGCCGCTGTCGCTGGCCAGCATCGCGCGCGACCTGGGCGTGTCGCCCGTAACACTCAAAAAGTACCTCGACATACTGGAGGCGCTCTACATCGTGTTTGTGGTGCGCCCCTGGCACGACAACATTGCCCGCGCCACGCTGCAAACCCCCAAGGTCTATTTTTTCGACACCGGCCTGGTGGAGGGCGACGACGGTCTGCGCTTTGAAAACTTGATGGCCACCGCCTTGCTCAAGCATGTGCAGTGGCAACACGATGTGCAAGGCAAGGAGGCGGGCTTGCACTACATCCGCACCAAAGACGGTGCCGAGGTGGACTTTGCGCTGAGCGAGAAAAACCAGCTCACGCAGCTGGTCGAATGCAAACTCTCCGACGAAAAGCCGCACCGTGCCTTACAGCGCTTTGCGAAGGAAAAAGCCCCGGTACAAGCGGTGCAGGTGGTGCGCCATGCGCGGCACAGCTATACGTTGGGGGACATTCAGATCGCGACGGCGGCGGACTATTTAAACAGGCTTGCGGCATGAGGCGCGGCATGGATGTGCCATGCAAAAACGGCGTGCCGCTCTCGCAGGCACGCCGTTTTGTTTTGGGCTGAACCGAATCAGTTCTTGTGCAACTCGGCGTTCAGCTCGCCCCAGCTCTTGTTGCGCGGAATCGCGTGCAGGGCGCCAGACTGCGAATCGCGGCGGAACAGGATGCCGTTTTTGCCAGACAGGTCCTTGGCCTTGACGGTGCTGCCGTCGGGCAGTTGCACGCGGCTGCCGCCGGTGATGTAGCAACCGGCTTCGACCACGCAGTCGTCGCCCAGCGAGATGCCGATACCGGCGTTGGCGCCCAGCAGGCAGCGCTTGCCGACCTTGATGACTTCCTTGCCGCCGCCCGACAGGGTGCCCATGATGGACGCGCCGCCGCCGATGTCGCTGGCGTCGTCAACCACCACACCCGCGCTGATGCGGCCTTCGACCATGCTGGCGCCCAGGGTGCCCGCGTTGAAGTTGCAAAAACCTTCGTGCATGACGGTGGTGCCGCTGGCCAGGTGCGCGCCCAGGCGCACGCGGTCGGCGTTGGCGATGCGCACACCGCTCGGGATCACGTAGTCGGTCATCTGCGGGAACTTGTCCACGCCCTTGACTTCGAGCATGCGGCCAGCGGCGCGCGCCTTGATGCGGGCAGCAGGCACGTCGGCAATGGCGCAGGGGCCGAAGTTGGTCCAGGCCACGTTGGCCAGCAGGCCGAAGATGCCGGTCACGTTGGCGCCGTGCGGCTGCATCAGGCGGTGGCTCAGCAGGTGCAGGCGCAGGTAGGCGTCGTGCGTGTCGGCGGGCGCGTCGGCCAGGCTCTTGATTTCGGTGCGCACGGCAACCACGGTGGTGCCACGCACGCTGCAGGGGGCCAGGGCCTGGGCCACGTCGGCGCCCAGGGCGGCGACCGCTTCGGCTTCGCTCAGGCGGGTGCTGCCGCTGGCGGCAATGCCTTCGACCAGCTCAGGGGCCGGGAACCAGGTGTCCAGAACGGTGCCGTCAGCGGCCAGGGTGGCCAGGCCGATGGCGCGGGCGCCGGTGGTTTGGAAAGTCATGTTTTGTGCTCCACAAATGAAGGCCTGCCGCAGGGGCAGGCCAGGAAAATTCGGTGCCGCGATTATCGGGGATCGCAGGCCTTTGGGGAGCGTCAGGGGTAAGTGATGTTGAAGCCCGCGGTGGCGCTGACCCCACCGGCCGTGACGGGTGCGACCGAGTAGTAGCGCGCGCCCAGCAGAAAGCCGGCCCGGCCCGCTTCATCGGTGACTTTGACGATGCTGTTGGTGCCCATGGGGTTGAGCGCCGTGTTGGCGCCGCCTTCGGCGTTCACGATCAGCACGTTCATGTCGTGCGCCCGGCTGGTGTGCGTGTTTTTGTAGGTGCCGGTCAGGGTGTCGACGCTGCCCGAGCCGTCCAGCGACAGCGCCACCCGGGTGTTGGCAGGGCAGGCTGTGAGCGTGATGTTGAAGCCGTTGGTGGTGGCGCCGACCACCACGGGCCCGAGTTTTCCGGCGCTGGGGAAGTCGGCCTTGGTGACGGTGGGCAGCTGGATGGACAGGCTGGTCACCGATGAACCGTTTTGCTGAGTGCCGTTGATGTAGCAGGTGTTTTGCGTCATGAGGCTGGCCACACTCAGGCTGGCCGTGGCCACTTTCTGGGCATGGAGGGGGCCGCAAACCCCCAAGGCGAGGGCGACGGACAGCAGGCGGGCAGACGTTTTCATGGTGTCGTCGGTGTGGCTTCAGTCGTATTGCACCGAAATGGTGAAGGCATTGCTGATGTTGCCGGGCGCCAGGCTGGTGCCCGTGCGCACCAGCTGGCCGCTGATGGGCACCACCACGTTCTTGCCGTTGACCAGGTCCATCGCCATGCCGTAGGGCACCGGCGAGCCGCCCCAAGCCGGGCTGCCCGAGCTGCCGGTGACCGTGCCGAAGCTCAAGGCCATACTCACGCCCGTGGCCGCACCTGTGGCGGTGTTTTTCATGATGCCGTCGCTGTTGGACGCGTTGAACGCCTGGCTGGCGTCTCCCACCGTGATGCGCATGCCCATCGCCGTGCTGGCGGAGCAATTGATCTGGGCCTGAACGGTCTGCGTGCTGCCGAACCGGGTGTTGACGCTGTAGCCGGAAGCCTGGCTCACGGTGACGGAAGGCAGCGTCATGCTGGGCGACGACAGGGTCAGCGCACAGGTGTTGCCTGGGTCATAGCTGAAAGCCCCCCCGTCTACAAATGGGCCTTTGAGGTAATGGTTGATGGAGTAACCCGCCAGGCCGGTGCTGGTGTAGGTGTAGCAGCTGTAGATGCCAATGCTGCTGGTGACGCCGACCGACTTGATGACCGCGCCAATTCTTTTGGGCAGTTCCAGGTAAAAGGACGAACCTTCCCAGCCCGCGCTTTTGAAGTAGGTGTTGCTCGATGTCAGCGTGGTCACGCAGCCCGATCCGGTGTTCGTCGGGTAGTTCAGTTGGCAGGAGGCAACCTGGCCATTGCCGTCCGTCACATAGTGTGTCAGCGTGCCCTTGAAGCTGCCGTACACCTGATCGGTCGTGCCATCGGTGTAGGTCAAAGTGAAGGTACTGCCGTACACGGGCTCAACGCGGACGTTGAGGGTTTGCGAGCCCGAAAAGGTGGGGCCGGAAAACTCGCACCCCAAGGGGCTGTTGGTGTTCGAACCCGGGCCGTGAATGCCGGGGCTGAGGTTCTTGGGATAGACCTGAACCACCGTGTCGGATGCCTTGTAGCGGTTGATCGATCCGACATAGAAAGTGTTGGCCCAGCTCGCGTGTGCCAGCAGGCACAGCAGCAGCCCTGAAAAAAACCGGGTGATCATGCGAAATGGCCAAGAGGCGGTCAATGAGGGGGCACAGGAAGGTGCACAGGAAGGTGCAAAAGAGAGGCGTGTCATCGGCATACCGCCTCCAGCTGGTCATAGGGGCTGCCGGGGTTGGGGGCCGGGCGTCGGGCATCGACCGAACAGGACTCGTCAGATTCCTGCCCCCAGTGCACCAGCAGGCGTTCGCTGTCGCCCATGGCGCGCAGGAAGATGCGGCCGCCCTGCCCCACCACGCCCACATCGAGGCCCTGTGCATTGCTGACCGTGGCGCCAAAAGGCACTTCGTCCATGCCTGCAGGGCGCCGCAGGCTCAGCAAAAGTCCACGGCCAGTGACGGTGGCAAAGCTCAGCCTGGCCACCGCGCCCGAACGGACGATGGTTTGCTGGCCGGTGCTGGACAGTTCCACATCGGCGGCAATGCCGCGCGGGTCGATGAACACCTGGTTGACACGGTAGGGCTGCAGATTGGGCACGATGGCGTAGCCCTGGCTGTCGATGGTGGAGCCCGCGTTGGCGTTGACCCTGGCGCCCTCGGCCCCGGGGGCATGCACGATGGCCATCGTGTCGCTCACCGCCGAGCCCCAGGTCAGCCCCCCTGCGTGCACGGCCACACCGCCCGAGGTGCTGTAGTTCATGCTCTTGTAATGGTCGCCGGTGGACACGCCAATCGCATGCGTGCCGATGTGGCTCTGGTAGCCCAGCGCGCCGGTGCTTGCCGGGCGCTGTCCTTCGATGGCGCTGGTCGACAGGTTCAGGTTGAGCTGCCGTGCCTCGCCGAAGACCTGGTTGTAATAGGCCTGGTGGCTCACGGTGTTGGCCGACGATGACACGCCCACGCCCAGGGAGCCCATGATCTTTTCCAACGGGATGCTCAGAAATGCGGCATAGCTTTGAGACCTGAAAGGGCTTTGGTTCAGGGGCGTGATCAGCTGCCGGGTCGCGTTCAGGTTCAGGCTCATGCCCCGCACCGATTTGCGCCAGCTGACGGTGTAGCTTTCGTTGTTGGGCGTGGCCTGTGCGTAGCGGCTGGACACCCACGACAGACCCACATCACCCCAGCTGCCCAGCGGCTGGCTGATGTTGGCCAGCCACTGGCCTTGCATGCCCGATTTGCCCGGTGCAGTCTGGGCGCTTTGCATCACCGCATCGGTGACCGACAGGTAGTTGCCGCCGGGGTTGTCGGTCTTGCTGATGTTGATGAAGGTCCGGCTCGATTCGACCACCTGCGAATAGCTGATGCGGCCCCTGCGGCCGTCCACGGTCTGGGTGTCAAAGCGGGCCTGCGAGTGCGTTTGGTCATAGGCCAGCGTGCCTGCGAAGCTGCTCACGGCCAGGCCCATCATCTGCGAGCTGTAGTGCGGCGAAGTGGTCAGTCCGCCGTAGACGGTGACGGTGGAAAACAGACCGTATTGCGCACTCATCTGGCCTATCGTGGGCGTTTCGGTCAGGCCCGCGCTGTGCAGGCGACCCACGTTCAGGCTGTATTTCAGGCGCCCCTTGCGCACCATCTGCACCTGCGCGGAATACGGGGCCAGAAACGACTTTTGGACACC
>Ga0255192_1000156_pt1 | contig 13200 bp, 8 predicted proteins | sample Miss_Miss_RepC_8_2_FD_189950 | JGI IMG/M metagenome (GOLD analysis project Ga0255192, IMG submission 189950) | Freshwater microbial communities from Mississippi River, Louisiana, United States - Miss_Miss_RepC_8h | ecosystem: Environmental > Aquatic > Freshwater > River | place: USA: Louisiana...
CATGAAGATTCCGGTCTTCCACGACGACCAGCACGGCACCGCCATCGTGGTCGGTGCGGCCATCCTCAACGGCCTCAAGGTCGTCGGCAAGGACCCCAAGAAGATCAAACTGGTGACTTCGGGCGCGGGTGCTGCTGCGCTGGCCTGCCTGGGCCTGCTGGTCAAGCTGGGCATTCCGCGCGAGAACATCTGGGTGACGGACCTGGCCGGTGTGGTCTACGAAGGCCGTACCGAGCTGATGGACGAAGACAAGGCGCAGTTCGTGCAAAAGACGGACAAGCGCAAGCTGGCCGAAGTGATTGAAGGCGCGGACGTGTTCCTGGGCCTGTCGGCCGGGGGCGTGCTCAAGCCCGAGATGGTGGCCAAAATGGCCGCCAACCCACTGATCCTGGCGCTGGCCAACCCCACGCCCGAGATCCTGCCGGAAGAAGTCAAACAGGTGCGCGATGACGCCATCATGGCCACCGGCCGCACCGACTACCCCAACCAGGTCAACAACGTCCTGTGCTTTCCCTACATCTTCCGCGGGGCGCTGGACTGCGGTGCGACCACCATCACGCTGGAGATGGAAATCGCCGCCGTGCATGCGATCGCCGAGCTGGCGCAGGCCGAGCAAAGCGAAGTCGTGGCGGCGGCCTACTCCGGTCAGCCCCTGGCCTTCGGCCCGGAATACCTGATTCCCAAGCCTTTCGATCCGCGCCTGATGATGAAAATCGCGCCCGCGGTGGCGCAGGCGGCGGCCGACAGTGGCGTGGCTTCGCGCCCGATCCGCGATCTGGACGCTTACCGCGACCAGCTGCAGAGCTTTGTGTACGCCTCGGGCACGACCATGAAGCCCATCTTCACGGCGGCCAAGCGCGCGCTCAAAAAGCGTGTGGCCTACAGCGAAGGCGAGGAAGAACGCATCCTGCGCGCGGCCCAGATCGTGGTCGACGAGGGCATTGCCCGTCCCACGCTGATCGGCCGTCCGGCGGTGATCGCCAAGCGCATCGAGAAATTCGGCCTGCGCATGCAGGAGGGCCTGGACTACGACGTGGTCAACGTCGAGCAGGACGACCGCTACCGCGATTTCTGGCAGACCTATCACCGCATGACCGAGCGCAAGGGCGTGACCGAGTCGATCGCCAAGATCGAAATGCGCCGCCGCCTGTCCCTGATCGGCGCCATGCTGGTCCACAAGGGCGATGCCGACGGCCTGATCTGCGGCACCTGGGGCCACAACACCATGCACCTGACCTATGTGGACCAGGTGATCGGCAAGCGGCCAGGGGTGACCACTTTCGCCGCCATGAACGGCCTGATGCTGCCGGGCCGCCAGGTCTTCATCGTGGACACCCACGTCAACTACGACCCCAGCGCCGAGCAACTGGCCGAGATCACCGTCATGGCGGCGGAGGAAATGCGCCGTTTCGGCATCGCGCCCAAGGCGGCTTTGCTGAGCCATTCCAACTTTGGCACCTCGGACCAGCCCAGCGCGGTCAAGATGCGGCAGGTGCTGCAATTGCTGCAGCGCAATGCGCCCTGGCTGGAGGTGGACGGCGAGATGCACGGCGATGTGGCCCTGGACGCTGCCGCACGCGGCGCGATCATGCCGCACAGCGCGCTCAAGGACAGCGCCAACCTGCTGGTCATGCCCAACATCGACGCCGCCAACATTGCCTACAACCTGCTGAAAACGGCAGCAGGTGGCAATATTGCCATTGGCCCGGTGCTGCTGGGTGCGGCCAAGCCGGTCCACATCCTGACGCCCAGCACCACGGTGCGCCGCATCGTCAACATGACGGCGCTGACCGTGGCCGACGCCAACGCCCACCGCTGAAGCCTCGCCTCTGAAGAGGCAAGGCCTGCTAGCGCGTGCTCACTTTCAGCCGGGTAAACCCCGGCTGAATTGCCTGTTTCTTGAGCAGGCTATTGCATTTTTTTGTGCAATGCATCACACTAGCGCCCCTGAGTGTTCGGGTTAACCCGGTGCTCTTGAAAGGTGTTTCGTGGTGGCTCGATTGGCCGTGCATTCCAGGCGCTGGGCGCTTGCAGTTCTGGGACTGGTATCGTTGGCGTGCACTCATTTGGTGCATGCCAGGTCAGAGCCCGAAACCGTTGACCGGTCTGTCATTGCGCTGACCGCGTTGCCTCCAGAAGGTCAGCAGACCTACCGACTCATCCACCAGGGTGGTCCTTTTCCCTACGAGAAGGACGGGTCGGTTTTTGGCAACCGGGAAAGGCTGCTGCCCAGGCAGGCCCGTGGCTACTACCGCGAATACACCGTCAGGACGCCCGGCGCGAAAAATCGCGGTGCCCGACGCATTGTGTGTGGTGGCGAGGTGCCCCGGCAACCCGAGGCCTGCTATTACACCGCCGACCATTACGCGAGTTTTCGCGTGATTGTTCCGCAGAAGAATTGATTTTGACTTTCAGGAAGATCCAAAAATGGAAACCGTGCAGCGAGCACCGCAGGACATGCCCCTCAAGGGCGTTCGCTCCAACATCGTGCAGTCGATCCGCGCCCACCGCGTGAGCGATCTGCAGGAAGCAGCCCAGAAACTGGGCCACCATTTCCTGTACGCCAACCTGGCCGAGGCCCAGAGCAAGCAGGATGTGCTGGACATGATCGGTGCCCAGTTCACCCTGCCCACGCACTTTGGCAAGAACTTCGACGCGCTGTACGACTGCATGACCGACCCGCTGCACAAGTCGGGTCCGCAGCCGGGCTTCATCGTGGTGCTCGAGCAGATCCCCACCAATGTCAAGTTCGACAAGGAAGCGCGCGAGCAGCTGCTCGACATCTTCCGTGACACCGCCGACTACTGGGGCGATCGCAAGATCCCGTTCCGCTGCTTCTACTCCTTCTCGGTGGCGCGCGCTGCCCAGGCGGGCCAGGCCCGTCCTGCCGATGCCGAAGGCGCTGAAGTCGAGGTCGAGGAAGGCGAAAGGATGCCGACCGACAAGCTGGTGGACGTGTCGCCGCTGGCCCTGCGCATGAGCAGCCCGTTCAACGCCGGTTACTGGCTGGCCGCAGCCTGACCCCGCTCAGGCTCCAGCAAAAAGCCCCGCTCTGCGGGGCTTTGTTTTGGGTGCGCCAGGCTCAGACCTGCTGGGCCAGTGCGACGTACTCGTGCACCGGCACTTCTTCGGCGCGTCGCTGCAGGTCGAAAGTGCCGCTGAAACCTTTTTCATCCAGCCATTTGCCCAGGGTGTGGCGCAGCAGCTTGCGGCGCTGGCTGAAGGCCACTTGCACCATCGTTTCCAGCAAGGCGCGATCCAGCGGGGCGGGGTCGGCGTGCGGCACCATGCGCACCACCGCACTGTCCACCCGGGGGGGCGGGTCGAAGCATTGCGGCGGCACGAACAGCACATTGGCCATGTCGTAGCGCCACTGCAGCATGACCGACAGACGGCCGTAATCGGAAGTGGCCGGGCGGGCCACCATGCGGTCGATCACTTCCTTTTGCAACATGAAGTGCTGGTCTTCGATCGCCTCGACGTGGTCGAGCAGGTGAAACAGGATCGGGCTGGAGATGTTGTAGGGCAGGTTGCCGACCACACGCAATTTGTGTCCACCTTGTGCAGGCAGGATGTCGCGCGCCAGGGCGGTGAAATCCACCTTGAGCACATCGGATTCGACCACGCGCAGCTGCGGGTGTTCGCGCAGGCGGCGCGCAAGGTCGCGGTCGAGTTCGACCACCGTGAGCTGGCCCAGGCGTTCGACCAGCGGCTGCGTCAGCGCGGCCAGGCCGGGGCCGATTTCGACCATGGTCTGGCCGGGTGCGGGCGCGATCTCGCGCACGATGGCGTCGATGATGGCCTGGTCGGACAGGAAGTGCTGACCGAAGCGTTTGCGGGCGATGTGTTTCATGCCGGGCTCAACGCGAGGGGCCCGTGGCGGGCAAGGCCGGCAGCTGGGGGGGCTCGCGCATCTCGACGTAGGCTCGGCCGCGCACCTCTTCTGTCCAGCGCTCGAGCGTTTCATCCATGCGCTGCTCGCGCAGTGCGGCGCGTGCCATTTCCCGCTGTTCCCGCTCAGGCACCGCGACTTTGCGGCGCTCGGTCACTTCCAGGATGTGCACCCCAAAGCGCGAGACCAGGGGTTCGCTGATCTGGCCGGGTTGCAGGCGGTTCATGACCTGTTCGAACTCCGGTACGAACTGGCCTGGCGAGGTCCAGCCCAGATCGCCGCCCTGTGCGGCGCTGCCGTCCTGCGACATTTCCTGTGCAGCGCGCGCAAAGCTCAGCTGGCCAGCCTGAATGCGCCTGCGGACTTCCTGCAGCTGGGCGAGCGCCTGGTCACGCGCGTCTTGCGTGGCGGGGCGCAGCAGGATGTGGCGTGCGCGGGTCTGCACGACCGACAGGGACGAAGCCTGCTGCAATTCCAGCACCTTGAGCACGTGAAAGCCCGCCCCCGAACGCAAGGGCCCGGCAATGTCCTGGGGGCGCAGCGGGCGCACCGCGTCGACAAAAAGCTCGGGGTAGCGATCGGCCGGGCGCAGGCCCATGACGCCGCCATTGCTGCCCTTGTCGAAAGCCTGGGAATGGGTCTTGGCCAGTTGCGCGAAGTCTTCGCCGCGGCGTGCGCGCTCGGCGATGTCGCGTGCGCGCGCTTCGGCGGCACGCACATCGGCCTCGCTGGCGTTGTCGGGCACGGCAATCAGGATCATGGCCAGGTTCAGCTCGGACGGGCCCTGGGCGCTGCCCTGCCCCTGCTGCCCGAGGTAGGCGTCGATGTCCTGCTCGGTGATGCGCAGACGCGATTCCACTTCGCGTTCGCGCAGGCGCGACAGGGTCATCTGCTTGCGCAACTGCGTGCGGAAGCTGGCCAGCGAGGTGCCTTCGGCCGCCAGGCGCTGGTGCAGGGCTTCGCGCGAGAGTTGGTTGCTGGCGGCCACATTGGCTTCGGCCTGATCGAGCTGCTCGTCGTCGATCTTGATGCCCTGCTCCTGGGCCTGCTGCAGCTGGGCCTTTTCGTTGATGAGCATGTCCAGCGCCTGCTGATCGAGCTGGGTTGCCGGGGGCAGCGGGCCGCCGCGGCCAGAGAGTTCGCGCGCCAGGCGGTTGCGCATGGCCAGCACTTCGCTGTTGGTGACGGGTTCGCTGTTGACCACCGCCACGATGAAGTCGGCCGAGCGAACCTTGACCGTGGGCTGGGCCGCGCAGGGCAAGGCCAGGCCCAGCAGCAGGGCGGCGGCCAGGGCCGTCATGTGGTGGCGTGTGCGAGGCAGCAGATCATTCATAGTGCAGGAAGCGGCTGGAGGTGGCCGTGTTGTCGCGCAAAAACTGGTAACGGGGGATATTGTTGCGCAGGCTGTCGAGGGGGCTGGCGCCGACCCGGGCAAAGCCCACCAGCTCCAGCTGGAAGAGCAGTCGGCTGCTGGCGGTGGCCAGGGTGCTTTGCAGGCGTTCAAAGACAATGCGGCCGACCCAGCAACCGGCATCGTATTCAAAGCCCACCAGGGTGTCCACCAGGCGCCGTTCCTGCAGGCTGTAGTTCATGCGGCCCACGCCGTACCAGCGGTCGGCGCCCAGGCCTTGGCCGCCACTGCGCACGCCTGAGTCGTTGGGGCGATCGCCCCAACGCAGGTCGCTCAGGGGCCATTGCCAGCCCACATCCACCAGTTCAGAGGTGTCCGAGACGCCCCGGTTGAGCCGGTAGGCGGCGTTCAGCAACCGGTAGGGGCCGGGGTTGTAGCGGGTCTGCAGGGTGGCGCGGCGCACCTGGTGGGTGTCGTTGTTGATTTGCAGGGCGCTGTCCAGCGAGAGCCGGTCGTTCCAGCGGGTGCTGGCGCCCACCAGCAGGTCGCTCAGTCCGCTTTGCTCGGCGGGCAGCTGGCTGCCCGTGGCTGGGTCGGGCAGGGTCACCTGCTGGCTGGAAAAGCGAACCCGCTGTGCAATGCCCAAGCGCAGCAGTTCGGCACCGGTGGTGCTGTCGAAAATGCGGCTGTTGACGCCCAGCGTCAGGGCGTCGTTGTCGACGATGCGGTCCTGGCCGACGTAGGGGTTTTCGCTGTAGATCGTGGCCAGGCTGAAGTCGGTCAGGCCGCTGTCGTAGTTGGGCAGCGGCGACTGGTTGCGGTAAGGCGTGTAGGTGTAGAACAGGCGCGGCTCCAGCGTTTGCGTCAGGCCACGGCCAAACCAGCCGGTCTCGCGTTCGAACACCAGGCCGCTGTCCAGGCTGACGGTGGGCAGCACGCGGTTGGCCGTGCTGGTGCCATCGGCCAGCGGGTTTTGCATCTGGTAGCGCGTGGCGTGCAGCTGCACCTTGGGGGTGAGGAAGCCCCAGGGCTGGTTCCAGGTCTGGCTCAGCTGCGTCTGCACATAGCTGCGGTCGCCATTGGCGGGCAGGCCGAAGCTGGTGGGCAGGCGGCCGTAGTCGGCCACGAAGCGGGTGGTGTCGGCCGTCACGCTCCAGTTCAGACCGGAGGGACGCCAGTCGGCATAGCGCAGGGTCAGTTGCGGCTCGCGGTCGTAGGGTGGCCGGATGTAGGAGCTGGAGGCCACATCCTGCAGGGTTTGCCACTTCTGCACCCGTATCTGCATGCTCAGCCGATCCTGCGCCCAGGACACGCTGGCGTTGGAGGGCAGCAGGCGCTGGGTGAGCGCCGTGTTTGAGCCGGAGCCGGAGCGGGGGAAGTCACGCCAGTAGTTGTCATCACTGACCCGCGTCAGCGACAGCCCCACACCCAGCGGGCTGGCTGTGCCGGTGTCGATCTGGCCGGTGTGCTGGGCCGACAGACCCCAGCGACGAGACTGGCGCAAGCTGTCCGACGGCATCCAGTTCAGACGGGCCTGGCCCTGGTAATCCGTTTCCAGGTAGCGAAAGTCGCTGTCCAGGGCCACCCCGCGCTTGCTCATCAGCCGGGTGGTCAGGGTGGCGTCGCGGTTGGGGGCGATGTCCCAGTAATACGGTTGCTGGATGTCGACGCCGCTGATGGTGTCGACCCCGATGATCGGGGCCAGCAGGCCTGACTTGCGTTCATTGCCCAGGCTGAACGACACGTCGGGCAGCGTGGGGGTTTTGAAGCCTTTGAACTGAAGCTGCACGCCTTCGGCCACCCCGCTGTCTTCGACCACGTCGGTGCGGATGGTGGCGGCGCGCAGCAGCCATTCGGGCAGCCACTCCGGGCCGGGGCTGACGCGGCAGGTGGTGTAGCGGGCCTGGTGCAGCGTCATGCGGTCAGGGTCGACGAACTCGAGCTCGCGCGCATCGCCGTGGCCGCCTTGCGTGAGCCGGTAGCGGGGCGATTCGAAGCGGCCGCTGAAGCTGTCGGCCTGCAGTTCGAGCCGGGTGCCTTCAAACACATTGCCTTGCCGGTTCACACGCACACCGCCTTCGGCCCGCAGCTTGTCCTGGGTCTGGTCGTATTCGATGCGCTCGGCGCGCACCACCATGCCGGGACGGCGGATTTCGGCCTGCCCTTCCAGCACCAGGTCCATGTCAGGGCGGGCCGAGATCCGCTCGGCGCTCACATGGGCGGCGCCGCGCGCGCCTTCCTGGGGGGACAGGCGCTCTTCCAGTCGGGGGCTGCTGCGCAGCTCGATGCCTTGCGCGATGGCGGCCGGGCCTGCGCCCAGCAGCAAGCCGACCGCCACGGTGGGGGCGAGGGTTCGCAGGGGCAACAGTCGGCGGGAGGGCAGGGTCACGGAAGGCCATGGACCGGCACGGGACCGGTCAGAAAGCAGGGGGCTTTGAATAGAATGGATTATCCATGAGCCAACCTGTTACAGACCGCACCGTCACCTGGTCCAGCCCCGAGCGCGAAAGCCTTTTCAAGCGCTGGCTGGACGCCCTGACCTCCCCGCAGCAGCTGCTGCCGCAGACCTTGCGCATCGCTTCGGCCGATGCCAGCTTTCGGCGTTACCTGCGCATTGACACCACCACGGGCGAAAGCCGCATCGTCATGGATGCGCCCCCCGACAAGGAAAACTGCCAGCCCTTTGTGCATGTGGCGGGGCTGATGCAGGCCGCGGGCCTGCGCGCACCGCAGGTGCTGGACTGGCAGCGCGAGGACGGCTTCATGCTGCTGACCGACCTGGGCGATCAGACCATGATGTCGGCCATCGATGCCGACCACCCCCAGGCCAACCAGGCCCTGTACCTGCAGGCGGTGGACACGCTGGTGCAGTGGCAGAGCGCCTCGCGCCCGGGCGAGCTGCCCCCGTACGACGAAGCCTTGCTGCGCCGCGAACTGAGCCTCTTTCCCGACTGGTACCTGGCCCGGCACAAGGGCCTGACCGTCGAAGGCAAGATGCGCGAGACGCTGGAGCAGACCTTCGATGTGATCGTGCAGCGCAACCTGGCCGCGCCCAAGGTGTATGTGCACCGCGACTTCATGCCGCGCAACCTGATGATGCCTTTCCAGAGCGAGCAGCTGGGGGTGCTGGATTTCCAGGACGCGGTGCACGGCCCGGTGACGTATGACATCGCCAGCCTGATGCGCGACGCCTTCCTGAGCTGGGAAGAGGATTTCGTGCTCGACATCACCATCCGCTACTGGGAAAAGGCCCGCAAGGCCGGCCTGATGGATTTTGAAGACTGGCACAGCGACTTTGGTGCCTTCTACCGCGCGGTTGAATGGATGGGCCTGCAACGGCATCTGAAGGTCGCGGGCATCTTCGCGCGCCTGACCTTGCGCGATGGCAAGCCCAAATACCTGGCCGATGCGCCGCGCTTCATCGCCTACATCCGCGCCACCGCCAGCCGCTACCGCGAGCTCAAGCCGCTGCTGCGCCTGGTGGACGAGGTGGAGGGCACCACGCCGCAGGTCGGTTTTGCCTACGGCCGGATGTAAAGCGTCACCATGCCCCGTTTCCATTGCCCCGTGCCGCTGGCCAGCGGCCAGACGCTCAGCCTGCCGCCGGGTGCCGCACGCCATGTGCAGGTGCTGCGCCTGCAGCCCGGCGCGGTGATCACCCTTTTCAATGGCGAGGGCGGTGAGTTTGAAGCGACCGTCACGCGCATGGGGCGCAGCGATGTGGAGGTTGCCGTCGGCGTGCACCACGCCATCGAACGGGAGGCACCGCGGGCCATTCACCTGCTGGCGGGCATCACCGCCAACGAGCGCATGGACTGGCTGGTCGAGAAGGCCACCGAACTGGGCGTGGCCAGCATCACCCCGCTGGTGGCCGAGCGCAGCGTGCTCAAGCTCAAGGGTGAGCGCGCCGACAAGAAGCTGGCCCACTGGCAGGGTGTGGCCGAGGCCGCCGCCGAGCAGTGCGGTCGCAACCGGGTGCCGGTGATTTACCCCGCGGTGTCACTGGTGCAGTGGCTGGCTCACCCCACGGGCGATGCCCAGCGCTGTGTGCTTTCGCTGGCGCAGGGCACCCGTTCGCTGGCCGAAGGGGCCGCTGGTGTCGGGCCTTTGCTGGTGCTCAGTGGCCCCGAAGGCGGCTTGAGTCCTGCGGAAGAGTCGCTGGCTTTGTCTTCGGGCTTTGTCCCGGTGACACTCGGTCCACGCGTTTTGCGGGCTGAAACTGCGCCCTTGGCTGTCCTGGCGGCGTTGACCGTCTGAGTCGTTTTCCAGGGCGTCCGCTTGGGGCTTGCACAGGCCTCATGCTGGGGTACCAGAAATCGGCCTGCACAAGCCCCAAGCGGACGCCCTTGCGTCTTGGTCGGTTGTCGCCGCAAATATTCACAAGTCTGAATCTGGGAAGGGGCCGGTCGCCGATTTCTGGTACCCCAGCATGAGGTGACCGGCCCCCTGCCCGCTTTGGACCGCCCCGGCGACGGCTGATAGGGGTGGACGGGAATACACTGGGGGGCATGAACGCCAACCTCCTCCTTCTCACGCTCTGCCAGGGCCTGTTCCTCACCAACAACGTCACCTTCATCGCCATCAATGGCCTGGTGGGCCTGTCCATGGCGCCGCTGGGCTGGATGGCGACGCTGCCCGTGATGGGCTATGTGGTGGGCGGTGCACTCTCGACCGGGCTGGTCGCCAAAAGCCAGAGCCGATGGGGCCGTCGCGTGTCTTTCCAGCTGGGGCTGCTGGTCGCGCTCGGCTCGGCGCTGCTGGCGGCGTATGCGGCCTGGAGCCACAACTTCTGGTTGCTGATCTGCGCCACACTGATCGCCGGTTACTACAGCGCCAACGGCCAGCTCTACCGCTTTGCCGCGGCCGAACTCTCGGCCCCCGATTTCCGAGAAAAAGCCGTCTCGCTCGTGCTGGCCGGTGGCCTGATCGGCGCCGTCATCGGTCCGAACCTCGCTTCGCGCACCCGCAGCCTGACCGAAACACCGTTTGTCGGCGCCTACCTGGCGCTGGCCTGCGTGGCCGTGCTCGGATTGGTGCTGATGCACTTCATCCGTTTCCCCTCGGCGCCTGCGGCCAAGAAGGGCGCGGCCGCGAGCACTTCGCTGGCCGACATCATGCGTCGCCCGGTGTTCATCGTCTCGGCCATCACCGCCGCCATGAGTTATGGCGTGATGAACCTGCTGATGGCCGCCACCCCGCTGGCCATGCAGGTCTGCGGTTTCGGTTTCAGTGACGCGGCGCTGGTGCTGGAATGGCACGTGATCGGCATGTTCGCGCCGGGCTTTTTCACCGGGGCGCTCATCAAGCGCTTCGGCGCCGTACGGATCATGGCCGTGGGGGTGGTGCTGAACCTGGTGTGCATTGCCGTGGCCCTGTCGGGTGTGGACCTGCACCAGTTCCTGATCTCCCTGTTCCTGCTCGGCGTGGGCTGGAACTTCCTGTTCACCGGCAGCACCACCTTGTCGATGAAAGCCTGGTCACCCGAAGAAAAGGACCGCGGTCAGGCCGCGATCAATTTCTGCGTATTCGCCACCATGGCCTTCACCTCGTTCGCCTCGGGTGCGCTGGTGACCACGCAAGGCTGGACCCTGCTCAACATCGGCTCCATCGTGCCGGTGGCGCTGGCCGGTCTGGCGCTGGGCTGGCTGGTGATTCAGCAGAAAAAGACAGCGGCCTGATCCGGTGCACGCCTTCAGGCGTGCACCCCAGCGCATCGGGTTCAGGGCATGCGCGCCATGACCTCGGCCACGGCCGCCGTCAATTTGCGGGCATAAGGCACGTGCAGAAATTCATTGGGCCCGTGGGCATTGCTCTTGGGGCCGAGCACGCCGCACACCATCATCTGCGCCTTGGGGAAACCGGCGCTCAGCATGTTCATCAGCGGAATCGTGCCGCCCTGGCCGATGTAACCCACCGGCGCGCCAAAGTGCGCCTGGCTGGAGGTGTTGAGCGCCTGCTCGAACCAGGGCAGGGTGTCGGGCGCGTTCCAGCCGGTGGCGCCGCCGTTCGATTCGAAGGTCACCTTGGCCTGGTACGGGGCGTTGTCTTCGAGCAGCGCCTTCATGTCGGCCACGGCCTGCGCTGCATCCACCAGCGGGGGCAGGCGCAGGCTGAGCTTGAAGGCGGTGTAGGGCCGCAGCACATTGCCCGCGTCTTTCAGTGACGGAAAACCCTCGGCGCCGGTTACGCTCAGCGTGGGTGTCCAGGTGCGGTTGAGCAGGGCCTGCACCGGGTCGGTGGTGGTGGGCAAGGCAAAGGTGGTCGAGCCGCCGCAGTCGTAGTGCGCCCACGGGAAACGCTTGTACACCTCATCCCCCAGGATGGCCGCGGTGGCCTTGGCCTGGGCCAGGCGCTCGGCCGGCACTTCACAATGGAAGCTGGCGGGCAGCAGGCGGCCGCTGGCGCTGTCTTCCAGCCGGTCGAGCACCATGCGCATGATGCGAAAGCTCGACGGCACCAGGCCCGAGGCGTCGCCCGAGTGGATGCCCTCGGTCAGGATTTCGACCTTGAGCGTGCCGCTGGCCATGCCGCGCAGGCTGGTGGTCAGCCACAGCTGGTCGTAGTTGCCCGCGCCGCTGTCCAGGCAGATGACCAGGCCCACGTCACCCAGGCGCGTGCGCAGTGCATCCACATAGGGCAGCAGGTCAAACGAACCGGATTCCTCGCAGGTCTCGATCAGCCCGACGATGCGCGGGTGTGGGGTGTTCTGGTTTTTCAGGGCCTGCACCGCCGCGATGCTGGCGTAGACCGCATAGCCGTCGTCGGCGCCGCCACGGCCGTAGAGCTTGCCGTCCTCATACACCGGCGTCCAGGGGCCCAGGTCCTTGCGCCAGCCGTTGAACTCGGGTTGCTTGTCCAGATGCCCGTACATCAGCACGGTCTGGCCGCTGCCTTCGCCTGCGGGTCGGGTGGCGTCGATCTCGAAAAACAGCACCGGCGTGCGCCCGGGCAGGCGGATGATTTCCAGCTGCAGGCCGGGCACTTTCTGGGCCTGCACCCAGTCGGCCGCCTGTCGCAGCACGGTGTCGATGTGGCCGTGCGCGGCCCAGTCGGCGTCAAAGGCGGGCGACTTGGCCGGGACCTCGATGTACTTTTTCAGCTCGGACAGGATGGTGCCATCCCAGGCCTGGGACACATCGGCCAGGGCGCGGGCGCTGTCGAGCGTGCTTGGGGACATTTCGCGGTGCAGTGGGGCGTTCATGGTGGCAATGCAATGCGTTGGGCAAGCCACCGACTTTAGCGCTGCGCCCGGGCGCTGACCAGCGGGGCCCGCCTGAGGGGGGGTATGTCAGCACAGCGTTGGAGTGCCAAGGTACCCTTATCGAATGCTTTAAGAACAACAAACTTTGTTGAATTTTTTGAAAATAATTAATCAATAGTACAAAATAGAGCTTTTGAGCCTTTCAACACATTGAACTGCGGCAGCAGCGAAAAGCCCAGCTGCCCCTTCTGCGCGGGTCGAACCATGAAAAACCTCAGTATCCGGGTCCAGCTGGCCCTCAGTGTCATGGCGTTCGGCGGGCTGATCCTGCTGGCGCAGATGGCCCTGCAGTTTTACGTGCTGCGCGCCGACATCGTGCAACGCATCGAAAAGCACGAATTCCGCGCCCTCAAGGACTTCGCTTCCTACCTGGATGAAAAGCTGCAGGACAGCATGGACATGCTGGCCAGCGAAGCGGTCAATGTGCCCGAGGTCGCTGCACACAACTTGCCCGCCCTGGAGCGTCACTTGCAGCGGGAAAAGGCCCTGTTCAGGGTGTACGACGACCTGTATGTCTTCGATGCCCGTGGCGTGCTGCTGGTGGATTGGCCGCAAAAACCGGGGCGGCGCCAGCTCGACATGTCCGAGCGAGACTACATCCAGGGGGTGATCCAGCGCAGGCAGACCGTGATTTCGGCGCCAATCCTGGGCAAGGCCACCCGCCAGCCCATCGTCGTGGTCGCCACCCCGATCCTG
>Ga0255192_1000159_pt1 | contig 12807 bp, 17 predicted proteins | sample Miss_Miss_RepC_8_2_FD_189950 | JGI IMG/M metagenome (GOLD analysis project Ga0255192, IMG submission 189950) | Freshwater microbial communities from Mississippi River, Louisiana, United States - Miss_Miss_RepC_8h | ecosystem: Environmental > Aquatic > Freshwater > River | place: USA: Louisiana...
TGCAGGGCTGCCTGCGTGGCCCACAGCACACACTCGCCCGCCAGACGTCCGGCGCGCGCATCGACCTGCCCCCAGGGCAATTCGGGCGCCGCATCGACCACCTGCAGCACAGGCAAGTAGCCGGGCGGCGCCGACAGGGCCTGAGCGGGGGCATCAATGATCTCCACGGTGATCTTTTGCGCTGCAGGCAGCAGGGCCAGTGCACGGCGCATCACCCCGGCATCGCCCGCGACAAAACAGCCGCGCGTCAGTTCCGGCTGCTCCAGCCAGGCGCGCGCCACGATCTCAGGGCCGATGCCGCAAGGGTCGCCGGGGGTGACGGCCAAAGGAAGGATGTGGGTGTTCATCAGGCCGGGTTGTCGATGTCGATGAATTCGTGCGCCAACCCCAGTTGCGCGGCCACATGGGCCGCCACCGCGGGTGCGCCATAGCGCTCGGTGGCATGGTGCCCGCAGGCCAGAAAGGCCACGCCGGTCTCGCGCGCCAGATGGGTTTGCGGCTCCGAGATTTCGCCGGTGATGAAGGCATCGGCCCCCGCCGCGATCGCCGCCTCAAAATACCCCTGCGCACCGCCTGTGCACCAGGCCAGACGGCGGATCGGACGATCGCCTCCGACGCACGTCACGGGGCGACCCAACGTCTGCTGCACATGCGCAGCCAGAGCTTGGGCATCTGGCCAGTCGCACGGCCCCGCAAAGCCCAGGTCCTGCTCGCCAAAGCGGGCATCGGCCTGCACACCCAGCACACGTCCGAGCTGGGCGTTGTTGCCCAGCTCGGGGTGCGCATCCAGCGGCAGGTGGTAAGCCAGCAAATGCACATCGTTGGTCAGCAGCAGGCGCAGGCGCTCACGCATCCAGCCGGTCACGCGGCCGTCCTGGCCTCGCCAAAACAGGCCGTGGTGTACCAACAGCGCATCGGCCCCAGCCGCAATGGCCGCCTCAATGAAGGCCTTGCTGGCGGTCACCCCCGAGACGATCTTGCGAATCGGCCGGGCGCCCTCCACCTGCAGGCCGTTGGGCCCGTAGTCCTTGAATCGTTCAGGTTGCAGCAGCTGATTGCAGGCCTGCAAAAGCGTGGTGTGGTCGGTCATGGCGCAGCTCAGGGTTCAAGGTTGGCATTTTGTCTCACCGGGACGGGACACCGCGGATCACCGACAATCCGGGCATGCGACGTCACTGGCTTTTCTTCTCTCAAACCGTCACCGTGCTGCTGGCCGTGTGGTTCATCGTGGCCACACTCAAGCCGCAATGGCTGCAAAACGCCCGCTCCAGCGAGGGAGTCACCCTGCTGCAAGCGACCGTTGCGGATGGTGGGCACCGACCAGCGGGCAGCCTGAGTGCTGCTGCCCAAAAAGCCGCACCCGCCGTGGTCAGCATCAACACCAGCCAGAACCGGGCCAGAAACCCCCAAGCGCAAGACCCCTGGTTCCGGTTTTTTTACGGCGACCAGGACGAGAGCGCGCCCGGCGGGCTGGGCAGCGGCGTGATCGTCAGCCCCGAAGGCCACATCCTGACCAACAACCATGTCATTGAAGACGCCGATGACATCGAGGTGGTGCTGGCCGACGGTCGGCGTGCCGCCGCCACGGTCATGGGCACCGACCCTGAAACCGATCTGGCCCTGCTCAAGATCGGCCTGGACAAGCTGCCCGCCATCGTTTTGGGCCAGTCCGAGACGCTGCAGGTGGGCGACGTCGTGCTGGCCATCGGTAACCCCTTTGGCGTGGGCCAGACCGTCACCTCGGGCATTGTCAGTGCGCTAGGCCGCAACCAGCTGGGCATCAACACTTTCGAGAACTTCATCCAGACCGACGCCGCAATCAACCCCGGCAACTCCGGCGGCGCCCTGGTCGATGTGAACGGCCATCTGATGGGCATCAACACCGCCATCTATTCGCGCTCGGGCGGCAACATGGGGATCGGCTTCGCCATCCCGGTGTCCACCGCGCAGCAAGTCATGCGCGATCTGATCAGCAAGGGGCGCGTCACCCGCGGCTGGATCGGGGTGGAGCCCCAGGACATCAGCCCGGAACTGGCCGCCAGTTTCAATCTGCCCGCTGCCAACGGTCAGGCACTGGAGGGCGTGGTCATCACCGGCGTGCAGCAAAACGGACCGGCCGCCAAGGCGGGGATTCGTCCAGGCGATGTGATCACCCGCGTCGAACAGCAGAAAACAGGAAGTGTGTCGCAGCTGCTCAGCCAGGTGGCCGCACTGGAGCCAGGCAAACCGGCCCGCGTTCAGATCTGGCGCGGCCAGGGACTGTCAGAACTGACCCTCACGCCGGGCCAGCGGCCAGCACCAGCCGCCCCTTCACAACGTCGCTGAGCACAGGGGCCGCACAGCACCCTGACGGGGCTTCAGCTGGCGGGCGTTTCTTCAGGCGCCTGGGTGTGCTTGATGAAAATCTGCGCCGCCCAGATGCCCAGCTCATAGAGCAGGCACATCGGGATGGCCAGCGCCAGCTGAGACACCACATCAGGGGGCGTCACCACCGCGGCGATCACGAAAGCCAGAACGATGAAGTAGCCGCGGAAGGATTTGAGCTTTTCAACCGTCACCACCCCCATGCGCGCCAGCACGACCACGGCCACCGGCACTTCAAAGGCCAGGCCAAAAGCCAGGAACATGGTCAGCACAAAACTGAGGTAGGCCTCGATGTCCGGCGCGGCCGTGATGCTTTTGGGCGCAAAACTCTGGATGAAGGCAAACACCTGCCCGAAAACGAAGAAGTAGCAGAACGCCACACCCATGAAAAACAGCACAGTGCTCGACACCACCAGGGGCAAGACCAGCTTTTTCTCGTGCGAATACAGCCCGGGTGCCACAAAGGCCCAGATCTGGTAGAGCACCACCGGCAATGCGATCAGGAAGGCCGACATCATCAGTATCTTGAGCGGCACCATGAATGGAGAGATCACCGAAGTGGCGATCAGCGTGGCGCCCTTGGGCAGATGCGCAACCAGCGGGGCCGCCAGAATGTCGTACAGCGGTCCTGGGCCAGGATAAATGGCCAGCCCCACCCCCACAATGGCCACGGCAATGATGGCCCGCAGCAGGCGGTCGCGCAGCTCGACCAGATGCGTCACAAACGGCTGCTCGGTACCGGCGAGTTCGTCTTCTGGGGTTTTGGGTTCGGACATGGGGGCCAATGCAAAAGCCACCGCCTGGGCGATGGCTGGAAGTTCAATTCAGGCTCTTGGGGCGGTAGCGTGCCACACGGGCAGCGCCCGAAAGCGCCTTGCTGCGCACACCCGCGCGCGCCTTGTACCACTGGGGCACCGCCCCACGCTTGAGGCGCCAGTTCTTGCCTGGATGTTTGTATTCGGGGGGAGGCGGCTCCCAGGCGACAGATTCGGTGCTGGACAAGCCGGCGGTGGTCTCGGCCCAGTCTTTTTCGAAATCCGTTGCGGTGGTCTGCACGGTCTGCTCAACGTCGCGGGCTGCCGTCTCCACCGTTTCCTTCATTTTCTTGAGCTCTTCGAGGTCCATGGAGCGGTTGACCTCGGCCTTCACGTCCGAAACATAACGTTGGGCTTTGCCCAGCAGTGTCCCCACCGTGCGGGCCACGCGCGGCAGTTTCTCAGGACCGATGACGATCAGTGCAACCGCACCGATCAAGGCCATCTTGGACAGACCAAGGTCAAGCACGCCGGATCCTCAGTCGCTCAGGACTTGGTTTTGGCTTCGACGTCGATGGTGGTCTTCTCGGCCGCAGGCTGACCGGCTACCTGTGCAGCCGCAGGCTTGTCTTCGGGCGTTCCGCCTTCTTTCATGCCGTCCTTGAAACCCTTGACAGCACCGCCCAGATCGGAACCGATGTTCTTGAGTTTCTTGGTGCCAAACACCATGACCACGATCAGCAGCACGATCAGCCAGTGCCAGATGGAAAAGGAACCCATGAATTTCTCCTGTGAATTGAGGCGATTCTAAAGCGATACACCCTGGGGAACCGGGCACCCCGTATCTCCCGGGACAGTTCAGGGCTTTGAGCGGCGTTCAGCCCCTCAGCCAGGGACGCGGGCCACCCATCACATGCATGTGCAGGTGGTGTACCTCCTGCCCGCCTTCCACACCGGTGTTGAGCACCAGGCGGTAGCCGCCTTCCGGATAGGGATTGCAGCCCTCCTGCAGCGCCAGCTTGGGGGCCAGCGTCATCATGTGCCCCATCAGGACCGCATGCTCGGCCCCCACATGCGCCATGGACGGAATATGGAGCTTGGGGATGATCAGGAAATGGACCGGCGCCCAAGGGGCGATGTCATGAAAGGCAAACACATGGTCGTCCTCGTGGACCTTGCGTGACGGGATCTGACCGGCCACGATCTTGCAGAAAAGGCAGTTGTCGCTCATGGTTGAAAACTTCAGACAGCAGACGGTTCAGGCATGGCCTGACCGCGGTTGAGGCGCAGCATGCCCAGCACGATGCGGTAGAGAAACCAGACAGAAATCGCCACCCAGGCCATCCAGCCCGGAAAGAAAAACAGAAACCACAGCGGAAAAGTGACCAGATAAAGCACGGCCGCCCAAAGCACCGTGCGCAGGCGGTAGGCAAAGTGGCTGCGCTGCCAGCCTTGCACATCGCCGCGCTTGACCAGATCCATCACCAGCGCCACCACCAGCAGCAAGGGCCCCACCTGTCCCCCGGGCACCACCGCACTGACCGCGACGACCAGGTGCAGCACGTAGCTGACCCAGCTGATGGTCAGATCGCTGTCACGCTGCAGGTCATCGGTAGTCATGCCGTGCTCACTCGCCCAGGCGCTCGCGCTCGGTCGCCTTGCGCAGGGCTTTTTCTTCCAGACCGCTCAGACCCTCCCGGCGGGCCAGCTCATTGACCACGTCGGCCGGTGTCAGGCCGTAATGCGCCAGCGCGATCATGCTGTGAAACCACAGATCGGCCACCTCGTAGACCAGCTTGGACGCATCGCCGCCGTGGTCCACATCCTTGGCCGCCATGACGGTTTCGGTGGCCTCTTCCCCAATCTTCTTCAGAAAGGCATCGGGCCCCTTGTGCAGCAGACGGGCCACATAGCTCTTCTCGGGGTCACCGCCATTGGCCGGTTTGCGGCTTTCGACCACAGCGGCCAGACGGTCGAGGATGTCCTGATTGCTCATGGGGTTCACTTGTAAATCGTTTCAGGGTCCTTGAGGACCGGGTCCATCGCCTGCCATTGTCCATTTTGCAGGCTTTGAAAGAAACAGCTGTGGCGGCCCGTGTGGCAGGCAATGCCCGGCTCATGGCCCAGCTGCGTGACCTTGAGCAAGACCACATCGTTGTCGCAGTCCAGACGCATGTCGTGCACTTGCTGCACATGGCCAGATTCTTCGCCCTTGAACCAGAGCTTGCCGCGTGAGCGGCTGAAGTACACCGCCCGCTTGAGCTCGGCGGTTTTCTGCAGCGCCTCGCGGTTCATCCAGGCAAACATCAGCACATCGCCGGTGGCGTTTTCCTGCGCGATCACCGGCACCAGGCCTTGCGCATCCCATTTGATGGAGTCGAGCCAATCCATGATCTGCCTCACAGTCGAACCGGGATGCCGCGCTCACGCATGCGCTGCTTGGCCTGCTGCACGGTGTATTCACCGTAGTGAAAGATGCTGGCCGCCAGCACGGCGTCGGCACCACCGATGCTCACGCCATCGGCCAGGTGGTCGAGGTTGCCCACGCCGCCAGACGCAATGACGGGCACGCTCACGGCATCGGCCACCGCACGGGTCAGCTGCAGGTCAAAGCCGCTCTTGGTGCCATCGCGGTCCATGCTGGTCAGCAGGATTTCACCGGCGCCGTATTCGGCCATCTTTGTGGCCCAGGCCACCGCGTCCAGGCCCACATTTTTGCGCCCACCGTGGCTGTACACATCCCAGCCCGGCCCCATCGCTTGCCCATGGGCGTTCAGGCGCTGTTCGTCTTCGGGCGTGCGGCGCTTGGCGTCGATGGCCACCACGATGCACTGGGAGCCGTATTTGTCGGACGCCTCGCGGATGACATCGGGGTTGGCAATTGCTGCCGAATTGAAGCTGGTCTTGTCGGCACCGGCATTGAGCAGGCGGCGCACGTCCTGCACGGTGCGCACGCCCCCGCCCACCGTCAGCGGAATGAACACCTGCGAAGCCACCGCCTCGATGATGTGCAGGATCAGGTCGCGCCCATCGCTGGTGGCGGTGATGTCCAGAAAGGTCAGTTCATCGGCACCCTGCTCGTTGTAACGGGCGGCGATCTCGACCGGGTCCCCGGCGTCGCGCAGTTCGACGAAGTTGACGCCCTTGACCACGCGACCACCGGTCACGTCCAGGCAGGGGATGATGCGTTTGGCAAGCATGAGGGTCTTTTCAAAAAATCAGGACGCGTTCGGGCGCAGACTCAGGCGCTGTGCACCCTGCCAGAAGTCGCCAGGCGCAATGTGAATGGGTTCATACACCTGGGCCGCCTCCACACAGAGCATGCGCTGCCAGCCATCCGTCGGCATGTCGCTGAGCGCCGCACACTTGGCGGCACCCGGGTTCCAGACCACGGTCTGTGCCCAGTCCATGTCCTGCTCGATGCCCAGCACATGCGGCCCATCGTGCAGTTCATAGCCCTGCGGCGCGGCGGAATACACGCGGTCGAATTCACCTTCAAAGCGCAGCTGCGGCGCGCCCGAACCATGCCGGTCGGCCACCGCATCCCATTCGGCACGCCCCGCCAGGCCGAGCAGGCGGGCCTGGGTCACGTCATCGACCGCCAGATAGGTGTGCAAAGCGCCGGTGAAGGCCAGTGACCGGGCATCGGTGTTGCGCACCGCCAGCTCGATCTGCAAAACGCCTGGTCGCAGCTCGATCATCAGACGCGCTTCAAAGGCTTGCGCCCACCACTGGCGGCTGCTGTCGCTGTCGCTCAGGCGCATGACCAGATGCGCCGCATCCGTGCCCAGGTGAGCGGGACTGGGTGTCCAGGGCAGGTTGCGGGCAAAACCATGCTTGGGCAGATCGCCGCGCATGTTGAACTGTGGAAAGCACACCGGAATGCCCCCGCGGATGGCCGCCTGGCCGTCCATGGTGCTTTTCGGACTCAGGTAAAGGCGCTCGCGCCCCTCTGCCACCCAGGACAACACCTGCGCACCATGCCTTGCCACCACCACCCGGTCACCACACGGCAACTGCAGCTCGGTGGCGGGCAAGCCCGCAAACACCACGTCGCGGCAGGTGGCGCTGGAGGTCATGGTCAGCCGTTCAGTTCGTCGGCGCGCTGCTGTGCGGCTTCAAAATCCAGATCGCCGGAGTAGATGGCGCGGCCGCAGATCACGCCTTGCACGCCTTCATTCTCAACCGCGCACAGCTGCTCGATGTCGGCCATGTTGGACAGCCCGCCCGAAGCGATGACGGGAATGGTCAGGGCCTGGGCCAGCTTCACGGTCGCATCGATGTTGATGCCGCTGAGCATGCCGTCGCGTCCGATGTCGGTGTAGATGATGGACTCGACGCCCCAGTCTTCGAATTTCTTGGCCAGATCGACCACTTCGTGACCGGTCAGCTTGCTCCAGCCATCGGTGGCCACCTTGCCGTCCTTGGCGTCCAGGCCCACGATGATGTGACCACCAAACGCGGTGCAGGCGTCCTTGAGGAAACCGGGGTTCTTGACCGCGGCTGTGCCGATGATCACGTACTGCAGGCCACTGTCGATGTATTTTTCGATGGTGTCGAGGTCGCGGATGCCGCCGCCCAGCTGGACCGGAATGTCTTCGCCGACTTCCTTGAGGATGGCCTTGATGGCGGAAAAATTCTGCGGCTTGCCGGCAAATGCGCCGTTGAGGTCGACCAGGTGCAGGCGCCGGGCGCCTTTGTCAAACCAGTTGCGGGCCATGGCTGCCGGGTCTTCACCGAAGGTGGTGGCCTGGTCCATGTCGCCTTGCTTGAGGCGAACGCAGTGGCCGTCCTTGAGGTCGATGGCGGGAATCAGAATCATGGCGAATCAGGAAATCAGGTGGCGTCAGGGCTGCCAGTGGAGGAAATTGCGGTACAGGGCCAGGCCCTGGTCCGCGCTCTTTTCGGGGTGAAACTGGGTGGCGAAAATATTATCGCGCGCCACGGCGCAGGCAAAGCGGCCGCCGTAATCGGTTTCGGCGGCGCAGTGGGCGGTGTTTTGCACGCGCGCATGGAAGCTGTGCACAAAGTAGAACCAGCTGCCGTCTTCGATGCCTTGCCACATGGCATGGCGGGGGCTGCTTTGCCAGACCTGGTTCCAGCCCATCTGCGGCACCTTGTAGCGGGTGCCATCAGGCTGCAGCTGTCCGGCCAGATCAAATTTGATGACTTCGCCTGCAATCAGGCCCAGGCCGGGCGTGTCGCCTTCGGCGCTGTGGTCGAGCAGCATCTGCATGCCCACACACACCCCAAACAGCGGCTTGCTGGCGGCGGCTACGAGCACAGCATCGAGCAGTCCCGACTCGCGCAGCTCACGCATGCAGTCGGGCATGGCGCCCTGCCCCGGCAGCACCACGCGGTGCGCATCGCGCACCACCTGAGGATCGGCCGTCACCGTGACTTCGGCATGGTCCACGCTGGAAGCCGCATGCATCACCGCCTGCGCCACGCTGCGCAGGTTGCCCATGCCGTAGTCCACCACGGCCACGCGATTGACAGACATCAGAGGCTACCCTTGGTCGAGGGGATCACGCCCGCTGCCCGCGGGTCGAGTTCGAGCGCAGCGCGCAGGGCGCGGGCGAAGGCCTTGAAAATCGTTTCGCACTGGTGGTGCGCATTGAAACCCTTGAGGTTGTCGATGTGCAGCGTCACCCCTGCATGGTTCACAAACCCCTGGAAAAACTCGTACACCAGCTGGGTGTCGAGCGCGCCGATCATGCCGGAGGTGAAGGTCACGTCCATGTGCAAGCCCGGACGACCGGAAAAGTCCACCACCACGCGGCTCAGGGCCTCGTCCAGCGGGACGTAGGCGTGGCCGTAGCGGCGAATGCCCTTCTTGTCGCCCACCGCCTTGGCAAAGGCCTGGCCCAGGGTGATGCCAATGTCTTCGACCGTGTGGTGGCCGTCGATGTGCAGGTCGCCTTCGCACTGGATGTCGAGGTCGATCAGGCCATGGCGGGCAATCTGGTCGATCATGTGGTCCAAAAAACCGATGCCGGTGGACAGCTTGGACTGCCCCGTGCCGTCGAGGTTGACGGCCACGCGGATGTTCGTCTCGGCCGTCTTGCGGGTGACTTCGGCAGTGCGGTTCATAGCGATTCCTTGAGGGCAGCGAGCATCAGGGTGTTTTCCTGCGGCGTACCGACCGTCAGGCGCAGGCAGTTGGCCAGCAATGGGTGCATTTTAGAAATGTTCTTGACCAGCACCTTGCGCGCCTTCAGCCCATCAAAGGCCTTGGTCGCGTCGGGCACGCGCACCAGGATCATGTTGGCTTCGCTCGGGAACGGCTGCACACCGGGCAGGGCGGCCAGTTCGCGCTGCAGGCGCTCGCGCTCTTCGCGCAACATTCTGGCCTGCTCGGCAAACACCTCGGCATGCTCGACGGCAAACAGCGCACATTCGTAATTGAGAACGCTGATGTTGTAGGGCGGGCGCACCTTGTCGACCTCGGCCACCAGGGCTTGGGGGCCGATCATGTAGCCCAGACGCACGCCTGCCAGGCCAAATTTGGACAGTGTGCGCATGAGCAGCACATGCGAGTGGCGGGCCAGGCGGTCAATGTAACTCTTGCTGGCAAAAGGCTGGTAGGCCTCGTCCATCACCACCAACCCTCCCTGCGCGCCTTGGGCTTCGATGATCTTCTCGATCACCGCGTCGTTCCAGAGGTTGCCGGTGGGGTTGTTGGGGTAGGCCAGGTACACGATGGACGGTTGGTGCTCGGCAATGGCGGCGAGCATGGCGGCTTCATCCAGCTCGAAATCGGCGGTGAGCGGCACACCGTGGAAAGCCAATCCTTGCAGCTGGGCGCTCATGGCGTACATCACAAAACCCGGCAGGGGCGCCAGAATGGACGCACCCGGCACATCGCAAGCCATGGCCAGCAGGGAAATCAGCTCGTCCGAGCCATTGCCCAGCATGATGTCGTGCCCCTCGGGCATGCCCGCGTAGGCGGCCAGCGCAGCACGCAGGTCGTTCACGCGGCCGTCGGGGTAGCGGTTGAGCGCCAGCTGGCCCAAACGCTCACCCAGCTTTTTCTGCAGATCGGCCGGCAGGCTGAAGGGGTTCTCCATGGCATCGAGCTTGACCATGCCCACCGAATCCTGGATCGCATAGGCGTGCATGGACTGCACATCCTGGCGAATGCGTTGCATCAATTTCGGGTTCACAGTCATTTGGGCTCTCGCATCGGAGGAACAGGGTTCAGGCGCAGCTCTGCGGCACGGGCATGGGCCTGCAGACCTTCGCCATAGGCCAGCTCGGCCGCAATGCGGCCCAGGGGCTGGGCACCGGCCTCGCTCACCTCGATCAGGCTGGAACGTTTCTGGAAGTCATACACCCCCAAAGGCGACGAGAAGCGCGCGGTGCCGCTGGTCGGCAACACGTGGTTGGGACCAGCGCAGTAGTCGCCCAGCGACTCGCTGGTGTAGGCGCCCAGAAAGATCGCACCGGCATGGCGCAGCAGCGGCTCCCAGCGGTGCGGGTCCTGGCTGGAGACTTCCAGGTGCTCGGGGGCGATGCGGTTGCTGATGGCACAAGCTTCTTGCATGTCCCGCGTCAGGATCAGGGCGCCCCGGTCATTGAGCGATTTGGCAATGATCTCGCGGCGCGGCATCTCGGGCAGCAGGCGGTCAATGGCGGCCTGCACGGCGTCGATGTAGGCGGCGTCGGGGCACAGCAGGATGCTCTGGGCCAGCTCGTCGTGCTCGGCCTGACTGAACAGGTCCATCGCCACCCATTCGGCGGGCGTGGTGCCATCGGCCAGCACGAGGATTTCGCTGGGTCCGGCAATCATGTCAATGCCAACGGTGCCGAACACGCGCTTTTTGGCGCTGGCCACATAGGCATTGCCCGGGCCGGTGATCTTGTCGACCTTGGGGATGGTGGCAGTGCCGTAGGCCAGCGCGGCCACGGCCTGCGCCCCACCCACGGTGAAGGCGCGGCTCACGCCCGCCACGCAGGCGGCGGCCAGTACCAAAGGGTTGCGCACGCCGTTAGGGGTGGGCACCACCATGATGATGTCCTGCACACCCGCCACATGGGCGGGAATAGCGTTCATCAGCACCGAAGAGGGGTAAGCCGCCTTGCCACCGGGCACATAGATGCCCACGCGGTCCAGCGGCGTGACTTTCTGGCCCAGCAAGGTGCCGTCTTCGTCACGGTAGCTCCAGCTCTCGCCCGAGGCTTTTTTCTGCGCCTCGTGGTAATTGCGCACACGGGCAGCCGCCGCCTTCAGGGCTTCGCGCTGGTCAGCGGGCAGGCTGTCCAGGGCCGCCTGCAACTCGGCCTGGGTGATTTCCAGCTGAGCCAGTTGGGTTGCCTGCAGGCCATCAAAGCGCTGGGTGTAGTCCAGCACCGCCGCATCGCCACGCTGCTGCACATCGGCCAGGATGTCGGCCACCCTCTGCTCGATGGCGGCATCGGTGTCGGCAGACCAGTGCAGACGCTGCGCGAAGGCCGCTTCAAAACCAGCGTCTTGTGTGGACAGGCGCAGGGGCTTGGCAGACATGATCAGTCCTTTTTCACGGCGCCCGCGAAGGCGTCGATGATGGCGCGAATCGGCGCCTGTTTGAGTTTGAGCGCCGCCTGGTTCACGACCAGTCGCGAGCTGATGTCCATGATGCGTTCGACCTCGACCAGATGGTTGGCCTTGAGCGTGCTGCCGGTCGACACCAGATCAACGATGGCATCCGCCAGGCCCGTGAGCGGCGCCAGTTCCATGCTGCCGTAGAGCTTGATCAGGTCGACGTGCACGCCCTTGGTGGCAAAAAAGTCGCGTGCGATCGTGGTGTATTTGGTGGCCACGCGCAGGCGCGAACCGGTGCGCACCTGGGCGGCGTAGTCGTAGTCGGCGCGAACCGCCACGCTCATGCGGCATTTGGCAATGCGCAAATCCAGCGGCTGGTACAGGCCCTGGCCTCCGTGCTCGATGAGTGTGTCCAGGCCGGTCACACCCAGATCTGCACCGCCGTATTCGACATAGGTGGGCACATCGGTGGCGCGCACCAGCACCACGCGCACTTCGGGCTTATTGGTCGGCAGGATCAGCTTGCGCGATTTTTCAGGGTCTTCGAGCACCTCGATCCCGGCGGCTTTCAAAAGCGGCAGGGTCTCGTCAAAGATGCGTCCTTTGGACAGGGCCAGGGTGATGGTGCTCATTTCACTCTTTCGATGTCGGCGCCCACGGCGCGCAGCTTGGCTTCCATGCGGTCGTAGCCGCGGTCCAGGTGGTAGATGCGCTCGACCACGGTCTCGCCTTCGGCCACCAGACCGGCGATCACCAGGCTGGCCGAAGCACGCAGGTCGGTGGCCATCACGGTGGCGCCCGACAGCTGCGGCACGCCCTCGACCATGGCCACCTTGCCATCGGTCTGGATGTGGGCACCCAGGCGCACCAGCTCGTTGACGTGCATGAAGCGGTTCTCGAAAATCGTTTCGGTCACCTTGCTGGCCCCCTCGGCAATGCAGTTGAGCGCCATGAACTGGGCCTGCATGTCGGTTGGAAAACCCGGGTATTCGGTGGTGCGAAAGCTCTGGGCCTTCAGGCGCCCCTGGCTGCGAACGCGGATGAACCCATCGCCTTCTTCGATTTGCGCACCCGCCGCCTGCAGCTTCTCGATCACCGCTTCCAGATGCTCGGCGCGGCCATGACGCAGGACCACATCGCCACCGGTCGCGGCCACGGCGCACC
>Ga0255192_1000164_pt1 | contig 12168 bp, 10 predicted proteins | sample Miss_Miss_RepC_8_2_FD_189950 | JGI IMG/M metagenome (GOLD analysis project Ga0255192, IMG submission 189950) | Freshwater microbial communities from Mississippi River, Louisiana, United States - Miss_Miss_RepC_8h | ecosystem: Environmental > Aquatic > Freshwater > River | place: USA: Louisiana...
CAAGTCCATGACCGGCACCCAGATGACCCATGTGCCCTACAAGGGCCGGCAGTTCGCCATCCCCGATCTGGTGGGCGGCAGCATCCAGCTGATGTTCGACAACATGCCCTCGGCCCTGCCGATGGCGCGCGAAGGCAAGATCCGCGCGATCGCGGTGACCACCGCCAAACGGTCATCGGCTGCGCCCGAGATCCCGACCATTGCCGAAAGCATTCCCGGCTTTGAAGCCACCACCTGGTTTGCCATGTTTGCACCGGCGGGCACGCCCAAGCCCGTGATCGACAGGCTCAACGCCGAGGTGCTGCGCGTGTTCCGCCTGCCCGATGTGGCCGAGCGCCTGAAAACCCTGGGCCTGGAGGCGGTGCTCTCCAGCCCCGAGGAGCTGTCGGCCTACCAGGCCAGCGAAATCACCAAGTGGACCAAGGTGGTCAAGGAATCGGGCGCCAAGGCCGAGTGAAGCCGCCTGCCCGCGTCAGGCGCGCAGCGCTTTGACCCATCGCAGCAAGGCCGCCCGCTCGGTGGCTGGCTCGAACAGTGCTGAGCGTCGCTGGCACTGTGACCGCCAGTCCAGCAGCAGACCCGCCTGGCCAGCAAGCTGTTCGCGGCGGCACTGCAGCAGTTTGGCCACCAGTGCCCGGTCGTCGTCGGGCCCGATCAGCCCGCCGTAATCGGCGCCCAGCAGGCCCACATTGCCGTCGATGCGCGTGGCCAGCACAGGCGTGCCGCTGCTGATCGCTTCGCTGATGACGATGGCTCCGCCCTCGCTGCGGCTGGTGTGCACCAGCAGGTGCGCGCGCTGGATGCGCTGCAGCGTGGCCTGGTGCGACAGTCCTTGCAGCCACCGGTAGTGGGGGCAGTCCCGGGCGGTGGCCTTGGCCTCGCGGGCCAGCGCGGGGTCGAGCGCATCGCCGATGTGGTCGATCAGGATGCCCGCGTCGGGCGCAATGGCACGCACCGCGCGCCAGAGCATGGCCGGGTTCTTTTCTTCGCGCAGGTGCCCGACCATCAGCACCCGCAGGTGGTGCGTGGTTTTGGCCAGCGGCTGGCGCTGCCCGCACGACTGGAAGATCACGCGGGTCTTGGCGCGGTGGATTTCGGGCAGGGCCTGCAGCGCTTGCTCCTGCAGCACCACCAGCGATGCCGCCATTTCCAGCGAAGCCATCGCCACCGCGTCGCGGGTGATGTCCGGGTAAATGTCGGTGCCGGTCAAGGCCACACCCAGACCACGCGCGCCATGCTGCGCATGCCAGGCTGCGATCGAGGGCGCCGACTTGCGCGCGTGCAAGGCCAGCAGCACATCGTCGTGCCCGGCCTGCGCGTCGGGCCACTGCTGCACGGTACGCACTGCGGCCACGCCTTGCAGCAGACGCTGCCAGCGCCACGCTGTGCGCCAGTTGCCGTTGTTCGATGCGGGCGTGGCGGGGCAGACGATGACGACGCGGGGCTTCATCTCAGCGGCTCTGGCGGGCGTGCAATGCATGGGCCTGCGCCGTCCAAAGCGCCGCCAGGCCGGCCAGGCTGGCCGCCACCATCCACCACAGGCCCCAGCGGTAACCCGCGGTGGGCGACCACAGCAGCCCCACGATCCAGGGGGCTGCGGCGCGCGCCAGCGCGATCGGCAGGCCCAACAGGCCGTTGAGCTGGCCCACATGCGCGGCACTCACATACTGCGCCATGGCCGTGCCCTTGACGATGGTGATCATGCCGTTGCCCATGCCATACAGCAGCACGAACACCAGCGCCACCGCCGGGTGCCAGCCGCCCAGCACGAGCACCAGCAGGCTGGCGGGCAACAGTGCCGGAATCCAGCGGTTGGCTGCATGCACGTCCCAGCGCCTTTCAAACACAAACAACAGCATGCGGCCCAGCACCTGCAACACCCCGATCGCAGCGGGAATGCCTACCACCCACGACGCAGGCAAACCGGCTTCGCCCAGCAGGTTGATCATGTGCACCGGCAGCGCCGAGGTCAGGGCCATGGTCAGCACCATGAACAGGGCCAGCAGCCAGAAGGTTGGCTGGCGCAGGTGCGGTCGCATCGAAGCATGCGCCATGCGTGCTTGCCCGGCCAATGGGGGCAAAGGGCGTGGTGCACCGCGCAGCAACCAGGCATGCAGCGGCAGGCACACCCCCAACTGCAGGGCCCCCAGCAGACACAGGCTCACCCGCCAGCCCCACAGGCCGAACCACCAGGACACCAGCGGAATGAACACCGTGCTGGCCAGCCCGCCCAGAAAGGTGATGGTGATGATGGCCCGTCGGAAGTCCGCGCCGAAGCGCCGCGTGACGATGGCAAATGCCGGGTTGTAGAGCGTGGCCGCCATGCCCATGCCGAGCCAGATCCAGACGGTGTAAAAGCTGGCCACCGAATCCACCGCGCCATGCGCCAGCAGGCCAAGCCCCACCCACAGGGAGCCGAGCGTCATGACGCGCCGCTCGTGGCCGGCATCGATCCAGCGACCCACCGCCCAGGCCGCTGCCCCCTCTCCCAGCAGCGCCAGGCTGAAGGCGAGCGAGGATTCGGCCCGCGACAGGCCCAGCTCGGCCTCCAGTGGCCCCATCAGGAGTGAGAAGGTGTAGAACAAGGCGCCCCAGCTGATGAGCTGGGGCAGCGACAGCCAGAGGCTGAAAGCGTTGAGGGTTTGGGGGCTGGCGAAACGGGCCGCAGGCATGGCGCGATTATCGGCCGGGCCGTTTCAGCTTTCCTTGAGCACGCGCCGGTACTGGATCGCTTCAGCGACATGCGCAGCCTGCACCGTCGCACTGCCGGCCAGATCGGCAATGGTGCGCGCCACCTTGAGCGTGCGGTGGGTGCCGCGTCCGCTCCAGCCCAGACGCGCTGCTGCCTTGTGCAGCAGGCTTTGGGCGGTCGCGTCCAGGCCGACGTGCGTGTCGATCGCCTGGCCCTGCAGCTGCGCGTTGGGGCAAGCCTGGCGTGCCAGGGCCAGTGTGCGGGCGCTCTGACTGCGTGCGGCGATGCTGGCGGTACCTTCGCCGGGTGCGGCGCCCAGCAGCTCTTGCACGCCCAGGTGGCTCACCTCGATGTGCAGATCGATGCGGTCAAGCAGCGGCCCGCTCAGCTTGCCCTGGTAGCGTGCGACCTGATCGGGGGTGCAGCGGCAGGCACGCACCTGGCTGCCCAGGTAGCCGCAGGGGCAGGGGTTCATGGCAGCGATCAGCTGAAAGCGTGCAGGAAACTCCGCGCGCCGGGCCGCGCGCACGATGGTGATGTGGCCGGTCTCCAACGGTTCACGCAAGGCCTCCAGCGCGCTGCGCGCAAATTCCGGGAATTCGTCGAGGAACAGCACGCCGTGGTGGGCCAGAGAAATCTCGCCGGGGCGCGGCGGCGAGCCGCCTCCCACCAGGGCCACGGCACTGGCCGAGTGATGGGGCTGGGCGGTCGGTCGCAAGCCCCAGCGCGACAGGTCGAAACGCCCGGCCAGGCTGGCAATGGCCGCTGCTTCCAGCGCTTCGTCCACCGTCATGGGGGGCAGCAGGCCCGCAAAGCGTTGCGCCAGCATCGACTTGCCCGAGCCGGGCGGTCCGACCATCAGCACCGAGTGGCCACCGGCCGCAGCGATTTCCAGTGCCCGTTTGGCAGTGCTTTGGCCTTTGACGTCCGACAGGTCCGGGTGTGGGGCCGGGCTGGCCGGTGGCTGGCCGCTCAGGCGGACCCAGCCCTCGCCCGGTTCGGGGGCGGGCTCGCTGGACGGGGGAAGGAAGCGCTGCACCACATCGAGCAAGTGCCGTGCGCGGAACACTTCAGCGCCCGGCACCAGCGCAGCCTCTTCGGCACTGTCCGGCGGCAGCACCAGCTGGGTGTGCGTGCTTTGCTGGCGCAGCGCCAGGCTCATGGCGAGGGCACCGCGCACCGGGCGCAGCTGTCCCGACAGCGAGAGTTCACCGGCGAACTCGAAGCCTGCCAGACGTGCGCCGTCGATCTGCCCGCTGGCCGCCAGGATCCCCAGCGCGATCGGCAAATCCAGCCGACCCGAGTCCTTGGGCAGATCGGCCGGGGCCAGATTGACCGTGATGCGCTGGTTGTGCGGAAACTCGAGCCCGCTGTTGAGGATGGCCGAGCGCACGCGCTCGCGTGCCTCCTTGACTTCCACATCGGCCAGACCCACCAGCGTGAAGCTCGGCAGGCCGTTGGCCATGTGCACCTCGACCGTGACCGACGGGGCCTGCAGGCCCACCAGGGCACGGCCATGCACCAAACACAAACCCATGTGTCCTCCCTGCCCCATGTTGGTGCAGGCCCTGTGGGTCTGCGCACATTCTGGGGCTTCCATATTTGTTGTGATCCCCATTCAAGCATGACAGGCTTGCCTTGGTACCCGTATTTGTGCGTAGGAAGCGGGCAAGCGGGCTGGCACGCTCCCTGCTAGATGAAACCGTCATCCACCCCCTCACAAGGAGTTCCTCATGAAAAAGATCCTCGTTCCGACCCTGATTGCCTCCGCCATCGCTGCCCTGGCCCCCGTGGTCCAGGCCCAGGAGAGCACCCTGTCCTACAACGTGGGCGTGGTCTCCGACTACCGCTACCGCGGGATTTCCCAGTCGCGCCTGGAGCCTGCACTGCAGGGCGGCATCGACTACGCCGACAAGAGTGGTTTCTATGTGGGCGCCTGGGGTTCCACCATCAAGTGGATCAAGGACACGACCGGCGTGACCAAAGGCAGCGTCGAGCTGGACCTCTACGGTGGCTACAAAGGTACGGTGGGCGATGTGGCCTATGACGTGGGTCTCCTGCGGTATGAGTATGTCAACAACAATTACCAAAACGCCACCGGCGGTGGTGTGAATGCCAACACCAATGAGGTTTACGGCGCCGTGACCTATGGTCTTTTCACGGCCAAGTATTCGCATTCCCTTTCTGATGTGTTTGGCAATGCCAACACCAAGAACAGCTATTACCTGGACCTGAGCGCCACTTTTGATCTGGGCGACGGGTACAGCCTGGTGCCACACGTGGGTCGCCAGAGCTTCAAAAACAATGGTCAAATTTCCTACAACGATTACTCCCTGACTCTCGCCAAGGATCTGGGTAAAGGTTTGTCGTTGACGGGTGCTTTGGTGGGTACGAATGCCGACAAGACGCAGTCTGTTTACCAAACCCCTGCTGGCAAGTTCACCGGCAAGTCCGCTGCTGTCGTCGGCCTGAAGTACAGCTTCTGATCACACCCAAGGAGCCATCATGAAACTGGTGACCGCCATCATCAAACCCTTCAAGCTGGACGAGGTGCGTGAAGCGCTTTCGGGCATCGGCGTGCAGGGCATCACTGTGACCGAAGTCAAAGGCTTCGGTCGCCAGAAGGGCCACACCGAGCTGTACCGCGGTGCGGAATACGTGGTCGACTTTTTGCCCAAAGTGAAGATCGAAGCCGCCGTGGCCGATGACATCGTCGAGCGCGTGATCGAGGCCATCGAAGCCGGTGCCCGCACCGGCAAGATCGGCGACGGCAAGATTTTTGTGTACGACCTGCAGCAGGTGGTCCGCATCCGCACCGGCGAGACCGGTACCGAAGCCCTGTGACCACTTTGAAAGAGAGCTCAACATGAAAACAAACATCAAATCCTGGGCCGTGGGCCTGGGCCTGCTCGGTACCGCGGCGCTGGCCCTGGCCCAGACCGCTGCACCCGAAGCGGCCGCCACTGTTGCAGAAGCCGCAGCCGCTGCTGCGCCCGTACCCAACAAGGGCGACACCGGCTGGATGATGGTCTCCACCCTGCTGGTGCTGATGATGGCCGTGCCCGGCCTGGCCCTGTTCTACGGCGGCCTGGTGCGCAGCAAGAACATGCTGTCGGTGCTGATGCAGGTCATGGTCACCTTCTCGTTGATCCTGGTGCTGTGGTTCGTCTACGGCTACAGCCTGGCCTTCACCGAAGGCAACGCCTTCATTGGCGGCTTTGACCGCCTGTTCATGAAAGGCATCTGGGACAACGTCGCGGGCACCTTCGCCAACGCAGCCACCTTCAGCAAGGGTGTCGTGATCCCCGAGATCGTGTTCTCGGCCTTCCAGGCCACATTTGCGGGCATCACCTGCGCACTGATCGTGGGGGCCTTTGCCGAGCGCGCCAGGTTCTCGGCCGTGCTGCTGTTCATGGTGCTGTGGTTCACTTTCAGCTACATCCCGGTGGCGCACATGGTCTGGTTCTGGATGGGTCCGGACGCCTACGCCTCCAAAGAAGTCGTGGACGAGATGACCTCCAAGGCCGGCCTGATCTGGCAGTGGGGTGCGCTGGACTTCGCTGGCGGCACCGTGGTGCACATCAACGCCGCCGTGGCCGGTCTGGTCGGTGCCTTCATGATCGGCAAGCGCGTCGGTTACGGCCGCGAGTCGATGGCCCCGCACAGCCTGACGCTGACCATGGTGGGCGCTGCCCTGCTGTGGGTGGGCTGGTTCGGCTTCAACGCCGGCTCCGCCCTGGAAGCCAACGGTTTTGCAGCCCTGGCCTTCATCAACACCATGGTCGCCACCGCCGCTGCCGTGCTGGCCTGGTGCGTGGGTGAAGCCCTGATGCGTGGTAAGGCTTCGATGCTGGGTGCCGCTTCGGGCGCTGTCGCCGGTCTGGTGGCCATCACGCCGGCAGCTGGCAACGTTGGCATCGGTGGTGCACTCGTGATCGGCCTGATTGGCGGTTTTGGCGGCCTGTGGGGTGTCAACGGCCTCAAGAAGTTGCTGGGCGCCGACGACTCGCTGGACGTGTTCGGCGTGCATGGTGTCTGCGGCATCCTGGGCGCCCTGCTGACCGGCGTGTTCAACTCGCCCAGCCTCGGTGGCCCCGGTTTTGTGGCCGACTGGGTCACCGCCACCATGGTGACGCCCGCCGATTACTCAATCGCTGCCCAGGTCTGGACCCAGGCCAAGGCCGTCGGTCTGACGGTGGTCTGGTCTGCCGTGGTCTCCGTGATCGCCTACAAAGTCGTGGACCTGACCATTGGCCTGCGTGTGAGCGAAGAGGAAGAGCGCGAAGGTCTGGACATCACGACCCACGGCGAATCGGCCTACCACGGCTGATCTTCTCGGACACAGCGGACCTTCGGGTTCGCTCAACAGGCCCGCGACACTTCGGTGCGTGGGCCTTTTTCTTGGGTCGCTTTCGGGTCGCAACGGGCCCGTCGCCAGGCGGTCAGGCCTGTTGCAGGGTGCGTGGTAAAGTGAATCGTTTGTTGATTTGATCCTGCCGCGATGTCCCAGCACCATGATCCGGAGGCCTTGAACACGCCCGTGTTCGAAGCCGACGAACCGGACGAGTCCACCCGAATTCCCCTCCAAATCGAAGACTGGCTCACGGTCATCGTCATGGGCCTGCTGGCCCTGATCACGTTTGCCAACGTGATCGCCCGCTACTTCACCGACCAGTCCTTTGCCTGGACCGAAGAGTTTTCGGTCTTTCTGATGATCGTGCTGGCGCTGGTCGCAGGCTCGGCTTCGGTGGCGCGCAACCGCCAGATCCGCATCGAATACTTTGCCGACAGCGGCTCCGAAAAACGCCAGCGCGCCCTGGCCCGCTTTGGTGCGCTCATGGTGTTTGTGTTGTTTGCCCTGATCGCCGTGCTCAGCGTGCGCGTGGTCTGGGACGACTTCCGCTTTGGCGAGACCTCGCCGGGCATCGGCATCCCGCAGTGGTGGTACACCATCTGGCTGCCGGTGTTTTCGACCGCGATTGCTGGGCGTGCCCTGGGCCTGTTCATCCGCAGGGGGCGCCAGCCATGATCGCCACCCTGTTGTTTGTGGCCTTCGTGGTCATGATGCTGCTGGGCGTGCCGATTGGCGCGGCCCTGGGCCTGGCCGGCGCCGCCTGCATCGCCCTGGCCAACCCCGAGGCCCAATGGTTCGGCCTCTTGGCCGTGCCGCAGAACTTCTACGCCGGACTGGGCAAGTACCCGCTGCTGGCCATCCCGATGTTCGTGCTGGTGGGCTCCATTTTTGACCGCTCGGGCGTGGCCCAGCGGCTGGTGAACTTTGCGATTGCCATCGTCGGTCGTGGCCCCGGCATGCTGCCCATGGTGGCGATTCTGGTGGCCATGTTCCTGGGCGGCATTTCGGGTTCGGGCCCGGCCAATGCGGCGGCCGTGGGCGCGGTCATGATCGCGGCCATGTCGCGCGCCGGCTACCCGGCGGCGTTTTCGGCCAGCGTGGTGGGCGCTGCCGCGGCCACCGACATCCTGATCCCGCCTTCGGTGGCCTTCATTGTCTATTCGGTGCTGGTGCCGGGTGCTTCGGTGCCGGCCCTGTTTGCCGCCGGCATGGTGCCGGGCGTGCTGGCCGGTATCGCACTGATCGTGCCCACCGTCTGGATGGCCCGCAAGCACAAGATGGGCGCGCACGAATCGAGCCTGCCGCGCCCGCTCTTCTGGCAGAGCTTGCGCGAAGCGTCCTGGGGCCTGGCCGCGCCGATTCTGATCCTGGGCGGCATGCGCGCCGGCTGGTTCACGCCGACCGAAGCCGCCGTGGTGGCGGTGTTCTATGGCCTGTTTGTCGGCATGGTGATCCACCGCACGATCCGCGTGCGCGACCTGTTCGTCATCCTGCGCGAATCGGGCGAGCTGTCGGCGGTGATCCTGCTGGTGGTGTCGCTGGCGGGCATTTTTGCCTTCTCGCTGTCCACGCTGGGCGTGATCGACCCGGTGACGAATGCCATCGTCAATTCCGGCCTCGGCGAATACGGTGTGCTGGCACTCTTGATCCTGATGCTGATCACCGTGGGCATGTTCCTCGACGGCGTCTCGATCTTCCTGATTTTTGTGCCGCTCTTGTGGCCCATCGTGCAGCACTACCAATGGGACCCGGTCTGGTTCGGTGTGATCCTCACGCTCAAGGTGGCGCTGGGCCAGTTCACGCCGCCGCTGGCCGTGAACCTGATGGTGTCCTGCCGCATCGCCGGCGTGCGCATGGAAGACACCGTGCGTTGGGTCGGCTGGATGCTGTTTTCGATGTTCCTGGTCATGGTGGCGGTCATCGCCTGGCCCGACCTGGCGACCTGGCTGCCGCGCTACCTCGGCTACTGATTTTTCTCACCTCAAGGAGACTTCCTCATGAAAATGCGTCATCGTTTGCTGGGCCCGATTGCAGCTTTGGCCGCTGCTGCTGCCGTGTGCGGTCTGGCCCTGCCGGCCGCTGCGGCCGACTACAAATCCGAATACCGCCTGTCCATCGTGCTGGCGCCGCCCACCCCCTGGGGCCAGGCCGCCAAGATCTGGTCCGACCTCGTCAAGGAGCGCACCCAGGGCCGCATCAACATCAAGCTCTACCCCGGCGTTTCGCTGATCCAGGGCGACCAGACGCGCGAATTCAGCGCGCTGCGCCAAGGCGTGATCGACATGGCCGTGGGCTCGACCATCAACTGGTCGCCGCAGGTCAAGGAACTCAACCTGTTCTCGCTGCCCTTCCTGATGCCCGACTACGCTGCCATCGACGCCCTGACCCAGGGCAGCGTGGGCAAGAAGATCTTCCAGCGCCTGGAGCAGGGCGGCGTGGTGCCGCTGGCCTGGGGTGAAAACGGCTACCGCGAAGTGACCAACTCCAAGCGCGCCATCAAGTCGCCCGCCGACCTCAAGGGCATGAAGATCCGCGTGGTGGGCTCGCCCATTTACTCCGACATCTTCTCGGCGCTGGGCGCCAACCCCACGCAGATGAGCTGGGCCGACGCGCAGCCTGCGCTGTCCAGCGGCGCGGTGGACGGCCAGGAGAACCCGCTGTTCCTGTTCAACGTGCTCAAGATGCAGAACGTGGGCCAGAAGTTCGTGACCGCCTGGGGCTATGTGGCCGATCCCTTGATCTTCGTGGTCAACAAGGACATCTGGAACTCGTGGACGCCCGCCGACCAGGCCATCGTGCGCCAGGCTGCACTGGATGCCGGCAAGCAGGAAATCGCGATTGCCCGCAAAGGCCTGACCGAAGCCGACAAGCCCGCCTTCAAGGACATCGCGGCCATGGGCGTGAACGTCACCTTCCTGACGCCCGAAGAGCGCGACGTGTTTGTCAAGGCCACCCGCCCGGTCTACGAGAAGTGGAAGAACACCGTGGGCGCCGCCCTGGTCAAGGAAGCCGAAGACGCGATCGCTGCGCGCAAGAAGTGATTTGACTGTCTGACCCGTACTGAGGGGCGCTGGGGTCTGGATTCCTCATGCTGCGCGGGGCGCAGAAATCGGAACCCGGACCCCGGCGCCCTTCGGCGCTTGCGTGGCGGGTCAATCGGGTACCTGACCTTGGCGGCAGAACGGGATGGGGTGGCTGACGGCACAATGACCGCATGAACACCGTCTGGACCCGCATCACCTCCGAGCCCGACCAACTCGGCGAATCGCCCTTCTGGCACCCGCAGGAGCAGCGCCTGTATTGGGTCGACATTCCCGGCAAACGCGTTGCGCGCGTGGCGGTGGATGGCCTGCAGGCGCAAGGCGCCGTCGAATACTGGCCGTTGAACGAAGAAGTGGGCTGCATCGCCCCGGTGCAAGGCGGGGGGCTGGTGCTGGCGCTGCGCAGCGGCATCCATCTGGCGCGCGCATGGGGTGGGCCGTTGCATCTGCTTGCGGCTGCGCCCTATGACACGGGCAAACAGCGCTTCAACGACGGCAAATGCGATCCGCAAGGCCGCTTCTGGGCAGGCAGCCTCTACGAACCCAAGGACCAGGCGCTGGGCGTGCTCTATATGCTGGACGCTCAGGGCCTGCACGAGAGGATGGGTGGCGTGACCACCGCCAACGGCCTGGCCTGGTCCCCCGATGGCCGCACCGCGTACTGGGCCGACACGGCCGCGCACCAGATCCGCGCTTTCGACTTTGACGCCGCCAGAGGCCAACTCTCAAACAGCCGCGTGTTTTACCAGGCCACGCCCAAACCCGCGGGCTGGGCCTGGGGCAGTGCCACGCCCTATGGCGGCCGCCCCGACGGCGCAGCGGTGGATGCCGAAGGCTGTTACTGGTCCGCCCAGTACGAAGGCCAGCGCCTGCTGCGCCTGTCGCCTGCGGGGGAGGTGCTGGCCGAAGTGCCGGTGCCGGCCGTGTGTCCGACCATGCCCTGCTTTGGCGGACCGGACTTGCGCACCCTGTTGGTCACCACGGCCCGCCATGGCCGCAGTGCGGCGGAGCTGGCGCAGTACCCGGACGCTGGCTGCGTGTTTGCTCTGCGGGTCGATGTGCCCGGTCTGCCGGTGAGCACCTGCCCGCTTTGAAGGCCAGCTTCCCGCCAAACTTCCCGCACAAGCCGCGTTCAAAAAATTCAAGGCCAGCGCTGGGTGGCCGGTTTACCATGCCACCCCATGGACGCTCAACGCCAACAACTCATCGCCGCCGTGCGCGCTGCTGCAGCGGATGGTCGCACCTTGCGCTTGCGCGGGGGCGGGACCAAGGATTTCTGGGGTGCGCCCCTGCAGGGTGAGGTGCTCGACACCCGCGCCTATGCCGGCATCATCAGCTACGAACCCAGCGAGCTGGTGGTCACCGTCCGTGGCGGTACGCCGTTGGCCGAGCTTGAAGCTGCGCTGGCCGAAAAGGGTCAGTGCCTGGCGTTCGAGCCGCCGCACTTCGGGCCTGGCGCTACGGTGGGCGGCATGGTGGCGGCCGGTTTGAGTGGTCCGGCGCGTGCCAGCGTGGGTGCTGTGCGCGATTTCGTGCTCGGTGCGCGGTGCATCAACGGCAAGGGCGAAGACCTGACCTTTGGCGGGCAGGTCATGAAGAACGTGGCCGGCTACGACGTGAGCCGCCTGCTGGCCGGCAGCTGGGGCACGCTGGGCATCGTCACCGAAGTCAGCCTGAAAGTGCTGCCGGTGGCCCCGGCCGAGGCCACGCTGATGTGCGCGGGCATCGGACAAAAGGACGCGCTCGATCTGCTGCACCGCTGGGGCGGTCAGCCCCTGCCCCTGAACGCCAGCGCCTGGGTGCGCGACACCACCGCCCAGCCGGTGGCCGACTATCTGTTTGTGCGCCTGCGCGGCGCGGTGGCGGCGGTGCAGTCTGCCGTGGGCAAGATGAGCGCCGACGCCGCGGCCCTGGGCGCGCAAGTGCATGTCATGGACAACGCCGAGGCCTCGCAGGACTGGCGCGCCAGCGGCGAGCAGACCCTGCAGTTCTTCGAGCCGCCCAGCGGCGAGCTGTGCCTGTGGCGCCTGTCGGTGCCGCAGACGGCGCCGGTGCTGGACCTTCCCTACCCGCAATACATC
>Ga0255192_1000174_pt1 | contig 11972 bp, 8 predicted proteins | sample Miss_Miss_RepC_8_2_FD_189950 | JGI IMG/M metagenome (GOLD analysis project Ga0255192, IMG submission 189950) | Freshwater microbial communities from Mississippi River, Louisiana, United States - Miss_Miss_RepC_8h | ecosystem: Environmental > Aquatic > Freshwater > River | place: USA: Louisiana...
GGAATCGAGCCTGGTGATCCGCGCCATCCGCGACTACTTCAACAACGACATCGGCGACGTCCTGATCGACACCGACGACATCTACGAACAGGCTCAGCAGTTCATGAGCCACGTGATGCCGGAGTACGCCCCCCGCGTCAAACGTTACCGCGACGACGCACCGCTGTTCTCGCGCTTCCAGATCGAGCACCAGATCGAGTCGGCCTACGCCCGCACCGTGCAGCTGCCCTCGGGCGGCGCCATCGTGATCGACCACACCGAAGCGCTGGTGTCGGTGGACGTGAACTCGGCCCGCGCCATCAAGGGCGGCGACATCGAGGAAACCGCGACCCGCACCAACCTGGAAGCCGCCGATGAAGTGGCCCGCCAAATGCGCCTGCGCGACCTCGGCGGCCTGATCGTGATCGACTTCATTGACATGGAGGAGAGCAAGAACCGCCGCGAAGTGGAAAACCGCCTGCGCGACGCCCTGCGCCAGGACCGCGCCCGCGTGCAGTTCGGCTCCATCAGCAAGTTCGGCCTGCTCGAAATGAGCCGCCAGCGCCTGAAACCCGCCCTCTCCGAAGGCGCCTCGATCCCCTGCCCGCGCTGCGGTGGCGCTGGCCACATCCGCGACACCGAGAGCTCGGCACTGCAGATCCTGCGCATCATTCAGGAAGAGTCCATGAAGGACAACACCGCCGCCGTGCACGCCCAGGTGCCGGTCGAAGTGGCTTCTTTCCTGCTCAACGAAAAGCGCCCCGAAATCGCCAAGATCGAGCTCAAGCAGCGCATCAGCGTGCTGCTGGTGCCCAACCGCTCGATGGAAACGCCGCACTACAAGATCGAGCGCCTCAAGCACGACGATCCGCGTCTGGACCGCATCGACGCCAGCTACAAGATGGCCGAGGAAATCGAGGACCCGACCACCGTCACGCGCCGCTCGCAGGAGCCGACCAACAAACAGACCCCGGTCATCAAGGGCGTGCTGCCCGACGCACCGGCGCCTGTGGCGCCGGTCAAGGCCGAACCCGCACCGGCCGCTGCCGCAGCCGCCCCCGCACCTGCAGCCGCACCGGCCGCTTCCGGCGGCTTCTTTGGCTGGCTCAAGCGCCTGTTCGGCGGCAGTGAAGCCACGCCGGCCGCCCCCGCGCCCGAGAAAAAGGACGAGAAGACCCGTGAAGGCCGTGAAGGTCGCAGCGGTGATCGCAACCGCCGTGGCGGCCGCCGTGGCGAGCGCGGTGACCGTGCCGAGCGCACCGAAGGTCAAGCCGAAGGCCGTGAAGGCCGCAACGGCCGTCGCGGCCAGGGCGAAGCCCGCAGCGAGCGCCCCGAAGGCGAACGCGCCCCACGCGGTGAGCGCGCCGAGCGACAGCCACGCGAACGCCGCCAGGAGCAGCGCAGCGAAGCCCCTGCACAGGGGACTGAAGGCGCCGTCACCGAACAGGAGAGCCGCACCGAGCGCGCACCGCGCGCCGAGCGTGGTGAAGGTGGCCGCCGCGAACGTGGCGAAGGTCGTCGCGAGCGCGGCGAGCGCCGTGAACGCGCTCCCGAGCAAGCCCTGAACGCATCGGCCACCGACGCTACGACTCTGGAGCAAGGTGCCGAAGTCACCACCAGCGAAGCCCCTGCCACCGAAGGCCAGGGCGAGCGCCGTGAGCGCCGCAGCCGCGACCGTTACGGCCGCGACCGCCGCGAACGCCATGGCGAAACCCGCAGCGACAACGCCGAGCCAGCAGGCACCGAAGCCGCAGAGCAAGCGCCTGCAGCACAGGCCGCTGAGCAGGAACAGGAGCAGCGCCCGCAGCGCTCGTATTTCGACCGTGGCCAGACCGCACCTGCGGCAGCCCCGGCCGCCGAGGCCGTGACCCCTGCAACACCTGCCGCTGCAACGCCAGCCCCTGCCGCTGCTTCAACGGCGGGCATGCCCAAGGTGCAGTCCTACACCCTGCCTCTGGGGGATCTGCAGCAGATCGCCAGCAGCTCGGGCCTGGAATGGGTGAACTCGGACGCCGACAAGGTGGCCGTTGTTCAGGCCGCCATTGCCGCCGAACCCAAGCCGGTGCATGTGCCGCGCGAACGCCCCCCGGTGGTGGTCATCGATGAAGGCCCGCTGGTCCTGGTCGAGACCCGCAAGGACCTCGCCGAAATGAAACTGCCGTTCTGAACACCGGCAAACTGAATGAAAAAACCGGGCCTTGCGCCCGGTTTTTTCATGCCCGCGCCGACTTCGATGGCGCACAGGTCAGACCAACTTTCAGGATGAACAGGGACAGCGCGGCACGGGCATGGACACAGCCTCCGACCCGCCGTCGATGGAGATGATGCGAACGGGAAGGGCCAGCGTCAGCCCAAGCGGGCGGCCTGTTTCCAGGCGTGCAGGGCGGCCGCTTCGTCCTGGCGCTGCTCGGCCAGCTCGGCCAGGCAGGCCCAGGCACGGCGCTGCAAGGCGGGGTCGGGCAGGCCTTTGGCGGCCTGGCCCAGCAGGCTCGCGGCCTTGCCCCAGAGCTGGTGGCGCATGTAGACCATGCCCGCCAGAAACTGCAGGTGGGCATCGTTCGGACGCGCCTGTTGCGCCGCCTCGATGCGGGCCAGCCAGGCGCGCGCGTCGGAAGAAGCCACGTCCTTGAGGGACAAGTCCAGCACCTGCACCAGCTTTTGCTGGTCCATCAGCGAACGGCCCGTGGTTCCGGCCAGCATGGCCTCCCAGACGGGCAACAGCCAGGCCCGGGCGCGCAGAGGGTCTCCTCCCAGCTGCAGCCAGCGCGTGGCGGCCTGAGCCACCACCTCGGGCATGGCGCGCTGGGCAGAAGGCAGGCCCTGCCAGAGTTTTTCCAGCGCACGTTCATCGTGCGTGCGGGCGATCAGGTCCATCACCAGGCTGCGCACCAGACTCTGCGCCGCAGCAGGACTGAAGGCCCGGTGCTTGGCCAACAGCAGGGCCGTTTCGAGGGCGCGCGCTGTCTGTCCGGCCAGACGGGCCGCCTTGAGCTGCAGGCGCAGGGCCACAGTGCGTCGCCCTGCTGCAGGTGGCAACTGTGCCAGCTGTTCCAGGCTGGCCTGGGCGTCCCGGTCGTCAAGCAGCCAGCGCGCCGCGCGCAGGGTCAGGCCTTCGATCAGGGCCTGGCGCTCGGCGCCTGCGGCCTGCTCGGCTTCCTGACGGGCCTGTTCCAGATGCTGGTCACGCAAGGGCTTGTCCTGCAAGGCATGGGCCGAGTCTGCGGCCACCAGATGGGCCACGGTGCGCAATCCCACCGCATGGGTCAGCGGGTGTTCGGCGGCGTCGCGCAGCGCCTGCTCACGGGCCAGCACAAGTTCAGCCGCCTTGCGCGCACGCAGGTAGCGCCCCGCCATGAATTGGGTGGAGGCATCGAGCAGGGCTGCATGGGCGGCGCGCTCTTTTTGCTGCAGGCGCCAGCGGCGCGCCTCACGCGGCAGCGACAGCAAGGCCGACAAGGCCTTTTGTGCCAGCATCAGCAGCGCCACCAGCAAGACCAGCGCCAGGGCAAAGAAATTGAGTGAAACGTCCACCCGGTAAGGGTGAAGGAAGATGGCGACCACGCCTTCGTTGTGGTCCGCCAGCCAGGCGCCCGCCACCGCCAGGGCAAACAGGCCGATCAACCACAGGGCTGCGCGCATGGCTTACCTCCCGGCCGCCGCTGTGGCCAGGGCGGCCAGCGACGCATCCAGCCGGGGCGATTCGCCCTTTTGCAACTGCTGCTGTGCCTGATCGAGCAACTGCAGCAGCTGCTGCGTCTTGCGCGACTGGGGATCGGCATAACGACGCACCGCAGCGGCCGTCTGCGCCAGATCGGTGCGCACCGCTTCGTACTGGCGCGACAGCAGCCCCAGACGGGCGTTGAGCAGCTTGAGTTTGAGGTTCTCGCGCAAGAAGAAGGACTGTTCGGGCGAGAGCAGCAAGGCTTCGGGCGCGTTGACGCGGCTGATGCGCACCAGATCGCGCAAGGGTTCGAGCACTTGCTGCAGGCCCTGCGACCACCAGGCCGGCCAGGCGGAACGGGCCGCAGAAGCCTCAGCCATCGGCGGGGCAACGGCAGGCGCCGGGGCCTGGTTGGCCAGGGCCAGCGCGTCGATCTGGGCCACCCCTTCGTCCAGCCGCATCAGCAACCCGGGCAGGTCGGGCGTCTGCAGGCTGCGCAGGCGCTCCAGGTCTTTTTCGATGGCCCGCTGCACCGGGGCCAGACGGGGCTGGGCGGCGCGATGCAGGCGCTGCTGGGCCGATTTGAGCGTGGCCAGCAAAGGCTCGGTGCTGCCGGTCAGCTGGGCTTGCTGCTGGGCCATGCGCAGGCCCGCCTCAATGTCCACCACCAGATTTTCGTCACGCGAGCGCGACAGACTCTGAATCAGCTCTTCAAGCTGGCCGCGCTGCAGGGCCACCTCGCCCAACCGACCTTCGATCAGTGCCAGACGGGCCACGTTGTCCTTGACGGTGTCCTGCGCCTGCTTGGCCCAGGCCTTGGCTTCAAGCGACTGCTGACCGGCATCCTGGCTCTGGCGGGCCAGCTGTTCCTGCATGCGGCCCAGCCGCTGCCAAAGCAACACGGCCAGCACCAGCGCCAGCACAGCCACCGCGCCCAGCGCCCAGACCAGCCAGGGCCGCAGGGACACAGCAGGGGCAGCCGCTTGGGCAGGGGTGACCGGATCGGGGGTGGCGTTCATGTCAGGCATTCTATCGAGGCCACCTGGCCTTCGAGCGTGGCGGGCACCTCCTGCACCTGGCCCCAACCCTGTTGGCGCAGGCGCTCGGCAATGCGCGGGTGGGTGGCCAGCGCACGGGCCTGCGGGCCAACGCCTGCGGGCAGCCAGGTCTGCAGGTTCTGCGCCGCTTCGGAACTGCTGAACAGCCACCAGCTGCCGTCGTGCAGGGCGCTGCGGGCGCGCTCAAGCTGCGCCGCTTCGGGCACAGGGCAGCGCCGCACATAAGCCACGCACTGCTGCACCTGCACGCCTGCAGACTGCAGTTGCTGGGCCAGCCAGTCACGACCGGCAAGCTGCCCACGGGCATCGGCACCCCGCACGATCAGCACGCTGCGGCCCGACCAGCCCTGCACTTGCGCGCCCACCAGGGCCCACAAGGCTTCCGAATCGAAACTGGGCGCCCCCACCGACGGGCAGCGGATGCGATCTGCCGGCCAGCCTGCCGCCTGCAAGGCCGCTTGGGTGCCCGGCCCGGTGCCCCAGGCCTGGGTTTGCAGAGCTGCGTCTGTGGGGCGGGCCGCCATGAAATGTTGCACGGCGTTGGCACTGACAAACATCACGGCAGCGTGCTGTGGCACCTGTCGCCAGGCGGCTTGCAGTGCCGACATGTCGGCCAGCGGCGCAATGTCGATCAGCGGCAGGCTCTCGGCCTGGATGCCGTGCTCGCACAGGGCTTGCGTCCAGCGCTGCGCTTCGGCCGCCGGACGGGTTACAAGAACACGGTGGACGCTGGAAGGCATGGGCCCGGTCCGGCGTTCAGCGCGCGCCCCCGGCGCGCAGCTGCGCGGCCACCTGCAGGCCCAGCTGCTCGGCCGATGCCAGGTCCAGGGCGGTTGTTTGCGCGCTGGCGCGCACCAGCTCGGTGGCACCTTCAGGCTCGCCCCAGGCGGCACGCAGGCTGAGCACACCGCCATCAAGGACGGCGTGGGCCGCCAGCGGCATCGAACAGCTGCCGCCCATGGCGCGGCTGACCGCCCGTTCAGCCGCCACGCGCAGCCAGGTGTTCATGTCGGCCAGCGGGGCCAGCAAGGCCTTGAGGTCTTCCCGACCCGCACGGATTTCGATGCCCAGCGCGCCTTGCCCTGCGGCGGGCAGCATCTGCTCGGTCTCAAAAATGTGGCGGATGCGCGGCGTCAACTCCAGCCGCTTGAGGCCCGCCGCGGCCAGCACGATGCCTGCGTACTGGCCTTCGTCGAGCTTGCGCAGACGGGTGTCGAGGTTGCCACGCAGCGGCTCGATCTTCAGGTCGGGGCGCAGCGCACGCAGCAACACGGTGCGGCGCAGGCTGGAGGTGCCCACCACGGCGCCTGGCGGCAAATCTTCGAGGCGCGCGTATTGCGAAGACACCCAGGCGTCGCGGGGGTCTTCACGTTCCATCACACAGGCCAGCTCGAAACCGGCGGGCAACTCCATCGGCACGTCCTTGAGCGAGTGCACCGCGATGTCGGCCCGGCCCTCTTCCAGAGCCACTTCCAGCTCTTTGACGAACAGGCCCTTGCCACCGACCTTGGAGAGAGTGCGGTCGAGGATCTGGTCGCCCTGGGTGGTCATGCCCAGCAGCGTGACCTGCGCACCACGCGACTGCAGCAGGGCCTTGACGTGCTCAGCCTGCCACAGGGCCAGGCGGCTTTCACGGGTGGCAATGACGATGCGGGCGGGAGCGTTGACGGACACGGAGTGAACTTTCAAAAAATATCAAGCCCATTTGGGAACCTGTTTGTAATTCCGCAGGGCTGGCCGATGCTAGCATGGGCTCATGGTGCAAACCCTGACGAAGCAAGGCTTGCAGCATGTTCCCTCCCCTGCCCACCGCCTTCCGAGACCGTCATGAAATCGGCCCCGTCCACCCCCTCTGCCGCCCCTGCCCCGCAGGCCACCAACAAGCGCCAAAGCCGCGACAACGAAAAACCGCTGGTCGAAGACATCCGGCTGCTGGGCCGCATTCTGGGCGACGTGATCCGGGCACAGGAAGGCGCCGAAGCCTACGAGCTGGTCGAGCAGATCCGCAAGCTGTCGGTGGCCTTTCGCCGCGACGCCGACCACGAAGCCGACAAGGCGCTCAAAAAGCTGCTCAAGGGCCTGAGCGGTGACCGCGCCGTGAGCGTGATCCGCGCCTTCACCTATTTTTCCCATCTGGCCAACCTGGCCGAAGACCGCCACCACATCCGCCGCCGCGCCATCCACGAGCGCGCAGGCCATACCCAGGAAGGCAGCATCGACGTGGCCCTGCAGCGCCTGCGCTGGGCGGGCATCACGCCGCGCACCATCAGCCAGACGCTGGCGCAAAGCTATGTGTCGCCGGTGCTGACCGCCCACCCGACCGAGGTGCAGCGCAAAAGCATTCTGGATGCCGAGCGCGACATCGCCCACCTGCTGGCCGAGCGCGACGCGATCAAGGCGCGCGCCGCAGCCGTCAACGCCAACAAGGACGCGCTCAGCCCCAAGGAACTCGCGGCCAACGAGCTGCAGATCCGCGCCCGCGTGATGCAGCTGTGGCAAACCCGGCTGCTGCGCTTCACCAAGCTGACCGTGGCCGACGAGATTGAAAACGCCCTGTCGTACTACGAAGCCACCTTCCTGCGCGAGATTCCCAAACTCTATGCCGAACTCGAAGCCGCGCTCGACGGCCAGCCGGTGGCCAGCTTCTTTCGCATGGGCCAGTGGATCGGCGGCGACCGCGACGGCAACCCCAACGTCACGGCCGACACACTCGAATACGCCCTGCGCCGCCAGTGCGAAGTCGCGCTGCGCCACTACCTGACCGAAGTGCATTACCTGGGCAGTGAACTGTCGCTGTCGGCCATGCTGGTGCCCGTCGGCCCCGAAATGCAGGCGCTGGCCAGACGCTCGCCCGACCACAACGAACACCGCCAGGACGAGCCCTACCGCCTGGCCCTGACCGGCATGTACGCCCGGCTGGCCGCCACGCTCAAGGCGCTGACCGGCGGCGACGCGGCGCGCCACGCCGTCGAGCCGCAAAACCCCTACCCCCACGCCGAAGCCTTCCTGGCCGACCTGCGTGTGATCCACACTTCCCTGTGCAGCCACCACTGCGAAGCGCTGGCCGCCATGCGCCTGCAGCCGCTGATGCGTGCGGTGGAGGTGTTCGGCTTTCACCTGGCCACGGTGGATCTGCGCCAAAGCTCGGACAAGCACGAGCAGGTGGTCGCCGAGCTGCTGGCCACCGCCCGCATCGAGAAGCACTACCCCAAGCTCGACGAACACGCCAAGCGCGCCCTGCTCATGGGTCTGCTGGGTGACGCGCGGCCCCTGCGCGTGCCCGGCGCCGACTACAGCGCACACACGGGCAGCGAACTGGCCATCTTTGAGACCGCCCGTCGCATGCGCTCACTCTACGGTGCGCAAGCCATCCGCCACTACATCATCAGCCACACCGAGACCGTGAGCGATCTGCTCGAAGTGCTGCTGCTGCAAAAGGAAGTCGGTCTGATGCGCGGGACGCTCGATGCGGAGTCCACCGTGGACCTGATCGTGGTGCCGCTGTTCGAGACCATCGAAGACCTGCGCAACGCCGCGCCCATCATGCGCGAGTTCTACGCCTTGCCCGGCGTGGCCCGGCTGGTGCAACGCTCGGGGGCCGAGCAGGACATCATGCTCGGCTACAGCGACAGCAACAAGGACGGCGGCATCTTCACCAGCAACTGGGAGCTCTACCGCGCCGAGATCGCGCTGGTGAGCCTGTTTGACCAGCTCGCCAACACGCACAACATCCAGCTGCGCATGTTCCATGGCCGCGGCGGCACCGTGGGCCGTGGGGGCGGCCCCAGCTACCAGGCCATCCTGGCCCAGCCACCAGGCACGGTGCGCGGCCAGATCCGCCTGACCGAGCAGGGCGAAGTCATCGGTTCCAAATACGCCAACCCCGAAATCGGTCGCCGCAACCTCGAAACCCTGGTCGCCGCCACGCTCGAAGCCACCCTGCTGCAACCCACCAAGCCCGCCACGCGTGCTTTTCTGGACGCAGCGGCCGAACTGTCCGAAGCCAGCATGGACGCCTACCGCGCCCTGGTCTATGGCACCCCCGACTTCACCGACTACTTTTTTGGCGCCACCCCCCTGCGGGAACTGACGCAACTCAACATCGGTTCGCGCCCGGCCTCACGCAAGGCGCTCGAAAAAATCGAAGACCTGCGTGCGATTCCCTGGTCCTTCAGCTGGGGCCAGTGCCGCCTGACGCTGCCCGGCTGGTTCGGTTTCGGCTCGGCTGTGGCGGCCTTTCTGGACAAGGAAGGCAGCAGGGGCCGAAAAACCCAGCTGGCCCTGCTGCAGAAGATGTACCGCCAGTGGCCGTTTTTCCGCACCCTGCTGTCCAACATGGACATGGTGCTGGCCAAGAGCGACCTGGCGCTGGCTTCGCTGTACGCTGAACTGGTCACCGACAAGCGCTTGCGCAACCGCATCTTTGCCGCCATCGAAACCGAGTGGCACCGTACCGCCGACGCCCTGGCCCAGATCACCGGCGAAAAGAACCGCCTGGAAGGCAACCCGGCCCTGGCCCGCTCCATCCGCCACCGTTTCCCCTACATCGACCCGCTGCACCACCTGCAGGTCGAACTGATCCGCCGCTACCGCGAAGGCAAGGCCGACGAACGGGTGCAGCGCGGCATCCACATCAGCATCAACGGGATCGCGGCAGGGCTACGGAATACGGGCTGACCAAAGTTCAAGCAACGGGGTTCCAAATCAACCCTCAAGGCCGTAGGTGCGCCGGGCTGCCTTGATCTGAGAGGCTTCGGTGGTCACTTCGGGATACAGCCAGTAGCTCGGTGCCACGATAGGCTGCACGCCCTGTACTTCGATCAGCAACACACTGCGCACCGGAATGCGCTCCCCAGTCATGGCCAGCAAAGGCGCAGCCCATCCTGCGTAATCTGCATGAGTGGGCTGCAGTTCCCGGGCAGTTCCAGTCAGCTTGAAACCTTTTTGCACCAGCACATCCACAAAGCTCAGACACACCTTCGGCTGTTGTGCGATGTTGCGCACACTGACAGGCGAAGCGATATTGGCCACCACCACATGGTGGTCGTCAGCAATGGCCCAGACCTCTTTGGGTGAAACATTCGGTTGACCGTGGTCATCCACCGTGGCCAGCCAGCACAGAACGCTACGGCGTGCGGCTTGGCGCACTTCGTCGGTCAACACGCAGGGCATCCTGCTCATGCATACCCCTCTTTCGCTGTGGCCACCATGTCCAATTCAACCGCCGCACCTTTGGGCAACTGCATCGCGCCCTATGTCCTTGGCACAGGTTTCAAAGCGGTGATCTGCATTCATGGCGACTCCATTAAATTAGCCTTTAGTAACTCATTTCTATCCTACATCTTTGATTCGAGATCATCAGAGTGCTAATATTAGCACCTTTAAAAGCACTCATAAAAGCCCATGACTCATCAAATCCTGTCTGAAACAGCGGCCAGCATTTCCGAGCTCAAGCGCAACCCCATGGGCACGGTGGCTGCTGGCGAGGGTTTTCCAGTGGCCATACTCAACCGTAACGAACCCGCTTTCTACTGCGTGCCTGCCGCCTGGTTTGAAACCATGATGGCGCAGCTGGAGGACATTGAGCTCAACCAGATCGCCAACGCCCGCCAGGGTCAGAAGATCATTCCGGTCTCGCTCGATGAGCTTTGAGCTGGGCTTTCTAGAAGAGGCCATGGCCGAATGGCAAAGGCTCGACAGCACCATCCGCACCCAGCTGAAAAAGAAGCTGGCCGAGCGGCTGCAGGCACCCCGTGTTCCGTCCGCCAAACTCAGCGGTCACCCGGACCGATACAAAATCAAGCTGCGCACCGTGGGCTACAGGCTGGTCTACGAAGTTCGGGATCAGCAAGTGCTGGTGATCGTGATCGCGGTGGGCAAACGCGACCGCAATGCGGTTTACCGCGCCGCGCAGTTACGCTGACACGCCAGCACCCCGTCAGGCACACCATCCCGCCCGATAAAATCGGGAGATCATGACGAACCAACTCGATAAAAAATCCCAAGCCTGGTCTGCGCTCTTTTCGGAACCGATGAGCGAGTTGGTCAAGCGTTACACCGCCAGTGTGTTCTTCGACAAGCGCCTGTGGCAGGCCGACATCCAGGGCTCGCTGGCGCACGCCGACATGCTGGCCGCCCAGGGCATCATTTCAAACGCCGATCTGGCCGACATCCAGCGCGGCATGGCGCAGATCACGCAGGAAATCGAATCCGGCGCCTTTGAATGGAAGCTGGACCTGGAAGACGTGCACCTGAACATCGAGGCGCGCCTGACCCAGCTGGTGGGCGATGCGGGCAAGCGCCTGCACACCGGCCGCAGCCGCAACGACCAGGTGGCCACCGACGTGCGCCTGTGGCTGCGCGGCGAGACCGACCTGATCATCGAGCTGCTGGCCGACCTGCAAAAGTCGCTGGTCGATGTGGCCGAGAAGAATGTGGAAGTGATCCTGCCCGGCTTCACCCACCTGCAAGTCGCCCAGCCCGTGAGCTTTGCCCACCACCTGCTGGCCTATGTGGAAATGTTCGCCCGTGACGCCGAGCGTTTTACCGACGTGCGCCGCCGCACCAACCGCCTGCCGCTGGGCTCTGCCGCCCTGGCCGGTACCACTTACCCGCTCGACCGCGAACGCGTGGCCCGCACGCTGGGCATGGTGGACGACAAGGGCCAGCCGCAGGTCAGCCAGAACAGCCTGGACGGCGTGAGCGACCGCGACTTCGCCATCGAATTCACCGCCGCGGCCAGCCTGTGCATGGTGCACATCAGCCGCATGTCGGAAGAACTGATCCTGTGGATGAGCCAGAACTTCGGCTTTGTGAAGATCGCCGACCGCTTCACGACCGGCTCGTCCATCATGCCGCAGAAGAAGAACCCCGACGTGCCCGAACTGGCGCGCGGCAAGACCGGCCGCGTGGTCGGTCACCTGATGGGCCTGATCACCCTGATGAAAGGCCAGCCCCTGGCCTACAACAAGGACAACCAGGAAGACAAGGAGCCGCTGTTCGACACGGTCGACACGCTCAAGGACACGCTGCGCATCTTCTGCGAAATGGTGGGCGGCCAGGTGAACCCGGCCACCGGCGCCAAGGAAGGCGGCATCACCGTCAATGCCCAGGCCATGGAAGACGCGGCCAAGAAAGGCTACGCCACCGCCACCGACCTGGCCGACTACCTGGTCAAGAAGGGCCTGCCGTTTCGCGATGCCCACGAGACCGTGGCCCACGCCGTCAAGGCTGCCACCAGCCACAACTGCGACCTGTCCGAACTGCCGCTCAAT
>Ga0255192_1000176_pt1 | contig 11915 bp, 11 predicted proteins | sample Miss_Miss_RepC_8_2_FD_189950 | JGI IMG/M metagenome (GOLD analysis project Ga0255192, IMG submission 189950) | Freshwater microbial communities from Mississippi River, Louisiana, United States - Miss_Miss_RepC_8h | ecosystem: Environmental > Aquatic > Freshwater > River | place: USA: Louisiana...
CTGGCCGGGCGCAGCCGCTTGCCCCACCAGGCGCGGCTGACCCACGGTCAGCGTGCCGGTCTTGTCAAAGGCCACCGTCTGCACTTTGTGCGCCATTTCCAGCGCCTGCGCGTCCTTGATCAGGATGCCGTGTTTCGCAGCGACCCCGGTGCCCGCCATGATGGCCGCCGGTGTGGCCAGCCCCAGCGCACAGGGGCAGGCGATCACCAGCACCGCCACGGCGTGGATCAGCGCGTGTTCATAAGCCGCCCCCTGCCACAGCCATGCGGCGCCCGTCATGAGGGCAATGGCCATCACCACCGGCACAAAGACTTCGGCCACCTGGTCCACCAGGCGCTGGATCGGGGCCTTGGCCGCCTGCGCGTCTTCGACCAGGCGAATGATGCGCGAGAGCACCGTCTCGTGCCCCACGGCCGTGACCTGCATGCGCACCCGGCCTTCGCCGTTGATCGCGCCCCCCGTCACCTCCATGCCCACGGTTTTGGCCACGGGCAGGGGCTCGCCGGTCAGCATCGATTCGTCGACCTGGGTTTGTCCCTCGCACAGGGTGCCGTCCACCGCAAAGCGTTCGCCCGGCTTGACGACCAGCAGATCGCCCACACGGATTTCCGAGACCGGCACGTCCTGCTCGCCTTCGTCAGTGACCAGGTGCGCGGTCTCGGGCCGCAGCGCGTGCAGGGCGCGGATGGCTTCGGTGGTCTGGCGCTTGGCGCGGGCTTCGAGCCACTTGCCCAGCAGCACCAGGGTGATGACCACGGCCGAGCCTTCAAAGTACAGGTGCGGTGCATGGCCTTCGTGCGCCGTCAGCCACAGCCAGACCGACAACAGCCAGCCCGCCGTGGTGCCGATCGACACCAGCAGGTCCATATTGCCTGTGAGGGCCTTGAGCGCATGCCAGCCCGCCTTGTAAAAACGCGCGCCCAAAATGAACTGCACTGGCGTGGCCAGTGCAAACTGCAACCAGGCGGGCAGCATCCAGTGCTGCCCGGCCAGATCGCCCAGCATGGGCAGCACCAGGGGGGCCGACAAGGCCAGGCCCCAGGCCACCGGTGCAAAACCGGCCCAGGCACCGGACGCCTGCATGGATTCGGTCTCGCCAGTGGCGCGCGGTTCGTAACCTGCATCACGGATGGCGCGGCGCAGCACGCCTTCGCTGGTGTCCAGACTGCACACCGTGATGTGGGCCGATTCGGTGGCCAGATTGACCGCCGCCGCGTCCACACCCGGCACTTTCTTCAAGGCGCGTTCCACCCGGGCCACACAGGAAGCACAGGTCATGCCGCCAATGCCGATGTCGTAGGTCTGCCGGGGAGAATTGATCTGTGTCATGTTTGAAGTCCGCTGCAGGGGTATGCTTGCGCCATACCGCCAAGGGTATGAATCAAGGATACACCCATGAAACAGGTTTTTGATGTCCAGGGCATGAGCTGCAACCACTGCGCCAAGGCCGTCACCAAGGCCGTGCAGCAACTCGACCCGCAAGCGCAGGTCCAGGTGGATCTGCCCGGCCAGAAAGTCGAAGTCGAGTCCACGCAGGCGCGCGAGGCGATTGCCAAAGCGATTGCGGACGAAGGTTACGCGGTCGCCGCCTGAAAGTTCATTGAAGGAGCATTCCCATGAAAAGCAATGTTGGCGGCATCGACCGCATCGCACGCATCGTGATCGGTGCCGTGCTCGTCCTCCTCGCCGCCACCGGGCAGGTCGGCGTCTGGGGCTGGATTGGCCTGTTGCCCCTGGCCACCGGCGCGCTGGGCTGGTGCCCGCCCTACAGCATCCTGGGCATCAACACCTGCAAAAACCGCAACCTGCCGCAATGATCCCGTGGCACCGCAGGCCCTTGTGGCCTGCGGCATGATGGCGGCATGAACACAGCAACCGCCTCTTCTGTGGTGCAGCAGCCGCGCCACGTCGAAACCCTGATCACCGGCCGGCCCACGCGCGACGGCGCGGGCGTGCGCCTGACCCGTGTGCTGACCAGCGACCTGCAGAAACGGCTGGACCCTTTTCTGATGCTCGACAACTTCGCGAGCGACGACCCCAAGGATTACGGCGCCGGATTTCCGGACCACCCGCACCGGGGTTTCGAGACCGTCACCTACATGATCGCAGGCCGCATGCGCCACACCGACAGCAGCGGCGGGCAGGGCCTGTTGCAAAACGGCGGTGTGCAGTGGATGACCGCCGGACGTGGGGTGGTTCACAGCGAAATGCCCGAGCAGGAAGAAGGCCGCATGGAAGGTTTTCAGTTGTGGCTGAACCTGCCCTCGCACCAGAAAATGTGCACCCCCTGGTACCGGGACATCCAGAGCGCAGACATTCCTGAATTGACCACCGCCGAGGGCGTGTTCGTGCGCGTGATTGCAGGCCACAGCCACGGGGTACCAGGCGCCATGCACCGCCCGGCCAGCGACTACCCGACCGATCCGCTGTACCTGGACCTGCAGTTCTCGGGCGATCAGACCTTCCGTCAGCCCTTGCCCGCCAGCCACAACGCTTTCGTCTATGTCTACCGCGGCCAACTCGATGTGCAAGGCATGCAGGGTGCAGCCACCGTGCCGGTGCAGCGCATGGCCATTCTGGCCAACGAAGGCGATGGCGTGACGCTGCGCGGCCAGCCGGGCACGCGCGCGTTGCTGATTGCCGGACAGCCCCTGCATGAGCCCATCGCGCAGTACGGCCCTTTTGTGATGAACACGCGCGAAGAACTCATGCAGGCGGTGCACGATTTCCAGTCTGGCCGTTTTGGTCGCTGAAACGCGCTGCAACAGAGCTTTACAAAACTCTGCACTCACGTTGTGCAGGCCTTACATGTGCGGCGCACACTCGTCTTCAACCTGATGACGGTCGTCTCAGGGCCACCTTCAAGGAGTATTGAATGAAAGCACTGCGCACATCCCTCATCACCGCCAGCCTGCTGGCCAGCCTGGCAGGTTCGGCCATGGCCCAGATGGGTCCGGGCAACATGTCTGGCCACGAAGGTCACCACAGCCCCCGCATGGAGAAAATGCGCGAGCACATGACAGAGCGTCACCAGAAGCATCTGGCCGAGCTCAAGAGCAAGCTCCAACTGCAAACCAGTCAGGAAGCAGCCTGGAAAACCTTTGCCGATGCCATGCAGCCGCCCGCACAGCCCCCTGCACGGGTGGACCGTGCGGCCATGGAAAAACTCAGCACGCCCGAGCGCATTGACCAGATGCAGGCCCTGCACGCCCAACGCGAAGCCGAAATGAAAAAGCGCGGCGATGCCACCAAGACTTTTTATGCGGGCCTGAGTGCGGAGCAAAAGAAAACCTTTGATGCCGAAACCGCCCGCTTCATGAGCGGCGGCCCGCACATGCACGCCCGCCACCACTGAGTCCTGCCAATTGACGTGGGTCAAGACAGGTCTCCTGCGGGGCCGATAAGCTTGATCCATGTCATCCACACCTTCTTCTGGCGGGCACACCGGTGCCCGCGCTCTGCTGCCCCCCATCCTTGCGGTGGAACCCGACCAGCCCTTGCGCTGGCTGGTGCTGGGCTTTCGTGACCTGACCCGCAACCCCCTGCTCAGCCTGGCCCATGGACTGGTCATGACGCTGGCGGGCTGGTGCATCACCTGGCTGGCCTTCGACCAGTTCTGGGTGCTGGTCAGCCTGATCTCTGGTTTCATGGTGGCGGCGCCGGTGCTGGCCACCAGCCTGTATGCCATGAGCCGTGCCATTGAACGGGGCGAACAGGTGAATTTGCGTTTGTTGCTGCAAACGTGGACGCGCTGGCAAATCAAGCTGCAGGTGCAACCCGACAGTTACTGGGCGCTGATCCGGTTCGGGCTGCTGCTGGGCCTGGCGGCTGCGGGTTGGGTCTTCACCTCCTCGGCCTTCATTCACCTGATGGCCCCGGTTCCCATCCACACCCCCATGGATTTCATTCGCCATGTGGTGGCCAGCCAGGACCACCGCCTGTTTGAAATCTGGATGGCGCTGGGCGGTCTGATGGCTGCACCCCTTTTTGCGTCCAGCGTGGTGTCCATGCCCATGCTGCTGGACCGCCGTGTCACGGTGCTCGAAGCGGTGCTGACCAGCTGGAAAGCCGTGCTCTCTTACCCCATCACACTGGCCCTGTGGGCCTTTTTGCTGATGGTGTTCACGGCACTGGGCATTTTTTCGCTCTACCTGGGTCTGATTCTGGTGGTGCCCATGCTGGGCCACGCCAGCTGGCACGCCTACCGTGAACTGGTGGACGTACGCGCCCTGCCTCCGCGACTGGACGACGAAGAGGGTGAGGCGTGATGGGTTTCTCGGAAGAACAGTTCGCCTGGTTCGGACTGACCATTGGTGTGGGCGCCTTCATGCTCTACATGCTGTTCATCATCGGACAGCTGGCCTGGGAGTCCAAAGCCGGAAAGTTCGGCACCTTTGTCATTTTTTTGGGCCTGGCTTTCGGCATGGTGGGCTTCATTGCCAAAGGCGTGATCCAGTGGCTCATTGACACCCACTGAAAAAAATTTTCTGAATAAAGCTGTGGATAAAAGTCTGGCAAGTTTGGACTTATCCACAGCCCTCGACGCGATTGGCAAGTTGTTCATGTTGGCGGTACACCTCGGGTGCATGCACATGCACATGCTTGCAGAGACCGCAAGTTCTTGTCGGGCTTCAGAAATAGGGCTTTTTCCACACCCAGGGGCCACCCTTAACTACTACGACTAATTTGAAATAAAGAAGATAGAGAAGAAAGAGAAACAGCAGAACAAGTCTTTGAAAGTGGTCCATCTGACAGACTGTTAAGATTTCGCATTTCCTGCTTTCGCCCCCATGCCCAGTTCGCCAGCCACCAGCCTCGTCTATGACATCAAGAGCGCAGATTTGCCTCTGGTGGCTTTCCAGCTCAAGTCGATGGACTTGCGGGCCGTGGCTCAGGCACTGGCTTCGCAGCTGCAGGAAACCCCCGATTTCTTCAACCAGGACCCGGCCCTGATCGACCTCGATGCCTTGGTGGCCGAAGAAGGCGCGATCGATTTCACAGGCCTGGTGCAGACGCTGACGCAGCATGGCCTGCGCCCGGTGGCCGTCAAGACAGGGCGCAGCGACTGGCTGGCCTTGGCCACCCAGGCAGGCCTGGTGGCTGCAGACGATGCCCGCATTCGCCGTCAGGCACCTGCTACAGCTGCGGCCGTGCCTGCCCCTGAGGTGGTGGTTCCTCCACCGGCCCCGGCCCTGAGCGAAGCCCTGGTGCTCGACAAGCCCTTGCGTTCTGGTCAGCAGTTTTATGCCAAAGGTCGCGATTTGATCGTGCTGGCCATGGTCAACCCGGGTGCCGAAGTGCTGGCCGACGGCAACATCCATGTGTATGCCCCTCTGCGAGGCAAAGCCATTGCCGGTGCACGCGGCTACACAGGCGCCCGCATCTTTGCGCAGATCATGGACCCCGAACTGATTTCGATTGCCGGTGTCTACCGCACCAGTGAGAACCCCCTGCCCGCCGATGTGCGCGGCCATGCGGCCCAGGTGGCGCTGCAGACCGGCCCCGATGGCGAGCGGCTGGTGATCACCGCGCTCAAGGCCTGACCGACAGACAACCCATTTCCTCTCAGAAAGAAAACCCATGGCAAAAATCGTTGTAGTGACTTCCGGCAAGGGCGGGGTGGGCAAGACCACCACCAGTGCCAGCTTCGCCACCGGTCTGGCCCTCAAGGGCTTCAAGACGGCCGTCATCGACTTTGACGTGGGCCTGCGCAACCTGGACCTGATCATGGGTTGCGAGCGCCGCGTGGTGTACGACTTCATCAACGTGATCCACGGTGAAGCCAATCTGCACCAGGCCCTGATCAAGGACAAGCAGTGCGAAAACCTCTACGTGCTGGCCGCTTCGCAGACACGCGACAAGGATGCGCTGACCCAGGAAGGCGTGGAAAAGGTGCTCAAGGACCTGGCCGACATGGGTTTTGACTACATCGTCTGCGATTCGCCTGCCGGTATCGAAACCGGTGCCCTGATGGCCATGCACTTTGCCGACGAAGCGCTGGTGGTGACCAACCCCGAAGTCTCTTCGGTGCGCGATTCCGACCGCATCCTGGGCATGCTCAGCAGCAAGACCAAGCGCGCCATGGAAGGCGCCGACCCGATCAAGGAACACCTCCTGATCACCCGCTACAACCCCAACCGCGTGGAAGACGGCCAGATGCTGTCGCTGCAGGACATCCAGGACATCCTGCGCATCAAGCTGATCGGCGTGATTCCCGAGAGCGAGAATGTGCTGCAGGCCTCCAACCAGGGCACGCCTGCCATCATGATGAATGGCAGCGATGTGTCCGAGGCCTACAAGGACGTGATTGACCGCTTCCTGGGTGAAGACAAGCCCATGCGCTTCACCGAAGCTGAAAAGCCCGGTTTCTTCAAGCGCCTGTTCGGGAGCAAGTGACCATGTCTTTCCTCTCCTTCCTCCTCGGCGAGAAGAAAAAGACGGCCAGTGTGGCCAAGGAACGTCTGCAGATCATCCTGGCCCACGAACGCAGTGGCCGCAATGCTGCAGAGCCCGATTACCTGCCCGACCTGCAGCGCGAGCTGGTGGCGGTCATCAGCAAGTACATCAAGATCAATCCCGACGACATCAAGGTCAACCTGGAGCGCCAGGACAACCTCGAAGTGCTGGAAGTCAAGATCGAGCTGCCCGAGGCACGCTGATCCACCTTGTCATGCCGGGCTTGACCCGGCATCCATGCCATTCAAACCATGAACCCCGGATCAGGTCCGGGGTGACATTCTTCTTCAGCGGCCCAGAAGCTGTTGCCACTGCAGGCGCGCGGCCTGCAGGTTGCGCTCTTTCACATGGCCAAAGCCCTTGATGCCCTCGGGCACACGGGCGATCTCGATGGCCCTGGCGTGGTTGCCTGCGGTCAGTGAAGCGAGCAGGCCCTCCACGATGCCGAGGTATTCACCAATGAGTGCGCGTTCTGTGCGCCGCTCTTCGGTGTAGCCAAACACATCGAGCGCCGTGCCGCGCAGGCCCTTGAGTGCGGCGAGCAGCCTGAAGCCGGACAGCATGCCCGGGCCGTACTTTTTCTTGACCAGCTGCCCCTTGTCGTTGCGCTGGGCCAGCAGCGGCGGGGCCAGGTGGTAATGCACCTTGAAGTCCCCTTCAAACTGCTCGGCAATGCGCTCGATGAAGCCGGTCCGGGTGTGCAGACGCGCCACTTCGTATTCGTCCTTGTAGGCCATGAGCTTGAACAGGTTGTTGGCCACCGTCTCCGTCAGCACGGTCTTGCCCAGTGGCGCTTCGGCCTGTCGCACGCGCTCCACAAAAGCGCTGTAACGCTGGGCGTAGGCGGCGTTCTGGTAGTCCGTCAGGTAAGCGACGCGCTTGGCGATCCGCTCGTCGAGCGTGTCGCGTTTTTTGAACGCAATGACCTGCGCCGGTTGTAGCACCGCCATGACTTTCCCGGGATGCACCGCCGCATGGCGGCCCCATTCGAAAGCCATCTGGTTGTTGGCCACGGCCACTTCGTTGAGTTCCATGGCCCGCAGCAAGGAGGCCCGCGAAAGCGGCACCCAGCCCTTTTGCCAGGCATAGCCCAGGATCATCGGGTTCACGTAAATCGTGTCGCCCATGAGCTCCTTGGCCATGCGGTCGGCATCGAAGGTGCTAACGCTCTCTTGCCCAACCTGCTGCGCGATTTCGGCCACGCATTGCTCGGCAGGGTTTTGCCAGTTGCCGTTTTTCACAAAAGCCGCGGTCGGGGTGCTGTGGCTGTTGAGGGCCACATGGGTGCGCCCTTCGCGCATGCGCAGCAGGGTTTCCTTGCCTGCGGTCACGATCGGGTCGCAGCCAAAAATCAGGTCGGCCGTGGCTATGCCCACGCGGGTGGTGCGGATCTCGGCCTGGGTGCCCGCCACGATCACATGGCTCCAGGTGGCGCCGCCTTTCTGGGCCAGCCCCGCAGAGTCTTGCGTGACGATGCCTTTGCCTTCGATGTGCGCGGCCATGCCCAGCAGCTGACCGATGGTGATCACGCCAGTTCCCCCCACGCCCGCGACCACCATGCCCCAGGGGTGCTGCAGATTGGGCTGTGCCGGTTCGGGCAGTTCACCCAAGGTGGCGGGCGATGCCGCCTTTGATTTGGCTTTCTTTTTGAGCTGGCCGCCCTCCACAGTGACAAAGCTGGGGCAAAAGCCCTTGAGGCAGCTGGTGTCCTTGTTGCAGGTGCTCTGGTTGATGGTGCGCTTGCGGCCGAATTCGGTTTCCAGCGGTTCCACCGACAGGCAGTTGGATTGCACGCCGCAGTCCCCACAGCCTTCGCAGACGGCTTCGTTGATCATGACCCGCACAGCAGGGTCCACCATGGTGCCGCGCTTGCGGCGGCGGCGCTTTTCGGTGGCGCAGGTCTGGTCGTAGATGATGACCGTGGTGCCTTGGATCTCGCGCATCTCGCGCTGGATGCGGTCGAGCTCGTCGCGGTGGTGCACCGTGACGCCTTCGGCCAGGGCCACGCCCTGGTATTTCTGGGGTTCGTCGGTCACCACGTCGATGCGCTGGGCGCCTTCGGCCCGCATGCTTTGGGCGATCTGCACCACGCTGTGGCCTTCGGGCCGCTCGCCCACGCGCTGGCCGCCGGTCATGGCCACGGCGTCGTTGTAGAGGATCTTGTAGGTGATGTTCACCCCGGCCGCCACGCTCTGGCGCACCGCCAGGATGCCGCTGTGGAAATAGGTGCCGTCGCCCAGGTTGGCGAACATGTGCTGCGTGGTGCTGAAGGGCTGCTGACCGACCCAGGGCACACCCTCACCGCCCATCTGCGTGAAGCCCGCGGTGCTGCGGTCCATCCAAAGCGCCATGAAGTGGCAGCCAATGCCCGCCATGGCGCGCGAGCCTTCGGGCACGCGCGTGCTGGTGTTGTGCGGGCAGCCCGAGCAGAACCAGGGTGTGCGGTCGGCGGCAGCGCCCAGGGTGAGCGTCTGCATCGCGCGCTCCTTGGCATCGAGCACGTTCAGGTGCGCGTCGATGCGGGCGGTGGTGTCAGCGTCGATGCCCAGTTTTTTCAGGCGTTTGGCAATCGCCCGCGCGATGATGGCCGGGCTCAGGTCGGCATTGGCACGCAGCAGGGTGTTGGCGCTGGGGTTGGGCATGGACCATTCGCCGCCGCTGTGGCCATCGGCATCGTCGAATTTGCCGATCACGTCAGGCCGCACATCGTTGCGCCAGTTGTAAAGCTCTTCCTTGAGCTGGTATTCGATGACCTGGCGCTTTTCTTCGACCACCAGGATCTCGCGCAGACCGGTGGCAAATTCGCGTGTGGTCTGGGCTTCGAGCGGCCACACCACGTTGACCTTGTGCAGCCGGATGCCCAGGCGCTGGCAGGTGGCGTCATCGAGCCCCAGGTCCAGCAGGGCCTGGCGTGTGTCGTTGTAGGCCTTGCCGCTGGCGATCAGGCCAAAGCGGTCATGGGCGCTTTCGATCACGTTGTGGTTGAGCTTGTTGGCGCGGATGTAGGCCAGTGCGGCGTACCACTTGTAGTCAAACAGCCGGGCTTCCTGTTCGAGCGCGGTGTCGGGCCAGCGGATGTGCACACCACCGGGCGGCATGACGAATTCGGGCAGCACGATCTGCACGCGCTCGGGGTCGATGTGCGCGGTGGCGCTGGACTCCACGATTTCCTGGATCGTCTTCATGCCCGCCCACACGCCAGCAAAGCGGCTCATGGCGATCGCGTGCAGGCCCTGGTCGAGGATGTCCTGCACACTGGCCGGAAAGAACACCGGCAGGCCGCAGGCCTTGAAGATGTGGTCGCTTTGGTGCGCCGCTGTCGAGCTCTTGGCCACATGGTCGTCACCGGCCACCGCCAGTACGCCACCCCAGGGGGTGGTGCCCGCCATGTTGGCGTGCTTGAACACGTCCGAGCAGCGGTCCACGCCCGGGCCCTTGCCGTACCAGATGCCGAACACGCCATCAAAGCGGTTGGTGCCCGCGGGCGCAAAGCCCAGCTGCTGGGTGCCCCACAAGGCGGTGGCGGCCAGCTCTTCGTTCACGCCAGGCTGGAAGACGATGTTTTGCGCCTGCAGGTATTTCTGGGCTTTCCACAGGGCCTGGTCGTAGCCGCCCAGGGGGGAGCCGCGGTAGCCGCTGATGAAACCGGCGGTGTTTTTGCCCTGCAGGGCGTCGCGCTGGCGTTGCAGCATGGGCAGCTTGACCAGGGCTTGCACCCCGCTCATGAAGGCCCGGCCCACGTCGAGGCTGTATTTGTCGTCCAGCGTGACGGTTTCCAGGGCTTGGCGAATGTGGTCGGGCAAAGGGGCGTTCATGGCCATTCTCCGGGTGCTACTGCTGCAGGCCAGTGTAGGGGTTTGGTCTTGAGAGGTGCTTGCTTTTCGAGACAGGATTTGCCCTAGGATTTGAAAGAATCTTGCTCAATAATCGGGTTTATGGAAACACTTGATAAATTCGATTGGCTGATCCTGAACGAATTGCAGCGCGATGGGCGACTGTCCAATGCCGAGCTGGCCACCCGGGTCGGCCTGTCGGCGGCGCCTTGCTGGCGTCGGGTCAAGGCGCTGGAAAAAGCCGGCTACATCACCGGCTACCGGGCGGTGATTGACCGCCACAAGGTCGGGCTCGATGTGCTGGCCTTTGTGCGGCTGGACGCCGAGCGCAACCGGGGCGACATCACCCGGGAACTGGAAGAAGCCATCCGCAAGATCCCCGAGGTGATTTCCTGCCACTACATCAGCGGCACCGGCACTTTCGAGCTCGAAGTGGTGGCGCGCGACCTCAATGCCTTCAGCACCTTTGCGCGCGAGGTGCTGATCAACCTGCCCAATGTGAAGGACCTGCACACCAGCTTCTCGCTGGGCGAGGTCAAGGCCAGCGGGGCCTTGCCCTTGCCAGGTCAGGGGTAGAGCCCGCGCAGCTCGCGGGCCTGCAGCATGCGGGTGCAGGCGATGATGAAGGTGGCCGTGCGCAGGCTGACCTGGTGTTGTTCGGCGGTTTGCCAGACGGCGGCAAAGGCCTCGCGCATGATGCGCACCAGGCGGGCATTGATTTCGTCCTCGCTCCAGAAAAAGCTGGAGAAGTCCTGCACCCATTCAAAGTAACTCACCGTCACGCCACCGGCATTGGCGATCACGTCGGGCACGACCAGCACCCCGCGTTCGGCCAGGATGTCGTCGGCCTCGGGCGTGGTCGGGCCATTGGCCCCTTCGATCACCAGCCGGGCCTGGATCTGTCCGGCGTTCGTGCCGGTGATCTGCTGCTCCAGCGCCGCGGGCACCAGAATGTCGCAGGGCACCTGCCAGAACCGCTCGGCGCTGAGCACTTCGCCACCAGCAAAGCCCAGCACCGATCCGTGTTGCGCCACATGCGCCAGCAGTGCGGGCACGTCGAGCCCCGCGGCCTGAAAGACGGTGCCCGCATGGTCCTGCACCGCCACCACGCGGCAGCCCGCCTGGGCGAACAGGCGCGCGGCCACGCCCCCCACATTGCCCAGCCCCTGCACCGCCACGCGGGCGCCGGGCAAGGACAGACCGATGCGCCGCGCCGCTTCCTCGGCGACGGTGAAGACGCCGCGCCCGGTGGCTTCGCGGCGGCCCAGTGAGCCGCCCAGCGCCACCGGCTTGCCAGTCACCACCCCGGTGGCGGTCGCCCCTTCATTCATCGAATAGGTGTCCATCATCCAGGCCATGATCTGCTCGTTGGTGTTCACATCGGGGGCCGGGATGTCGCGGGTCGGGCCAATGATGATGCCGATTTCGCTGGTGTAGCGGCGGGTCACGCGTTCGAGTTCAGCGCGCGACAGGGTGCGCGGGTCCACCCGCACGCCTCCTTTGGCCCCGCCAAAGGGCAGGTTGACGGCGGCGTTCTTCACCGACATCCAGGCCGACAGGGCCATCACCTCGGACAGAGTCACGTCCTGGTGAAAGCGCACCCCGCCCTTGCCGGGGCCGCGGCTG
>Ga0255192_1000182_pt1 | contig 11738 bp, 12 predicted proteins | sample Miss_Miss_RepC_8_2_FD_189950 | JGI IMG/M metagenome (GOLD analysis project Ga0255192, IMG submission 189950) | Freshwater microbial communities from Mississippi River, Louisiana, United States - Miss_Miss_RepC_8h | ecosystem: Environmental > Aquatic > Freshwater > River | place: USA: Louisiana...
CCGTTCGGGCTGATCCCCACCACCGTTCGGGCTGATCCCCACCACCGTTCGGGCTGAGCTTGTCGAAGCCGCGGATAACCCTTCGACAGGCTCAGGGCGAACGGAGGGGGTCGGGACTGCCCTTCGACAAGCTCAGGGCGAACGGGTTGGGGTTGGGACTGCCCTTCGACAGGCTCAGGGCGAACAGATGGAGGGCCAGGACTGCCATTCGACAAGCTCAGGGCGAACGGGTAGGGGCCATTGGCTTGAGCAGAGGAGCCATGTTCCGTGACAAAATCGCCGCATGCGCCTGACCCCGTCGCAAATCGAAACCATCTGCACCACCGCCCGGCAAACGCTGGGCGAGGGCGCGAAGGTGTCCCTGTTCGGTTCCCGGTTGGACGATGCCCGCAAGGGCGGCGATGTGGATTTGCTGGTCGAAGCCCGTCAGGAGCCTGGGCTTCTGGCGCGTGCCTTGCTGAAGAACCGCTTGGAGGAGCGCCTCCAGCTTCCGGTGGATGTCGTCACCGCCTCCTTCGATAAGCCCAGTCCTTTTGCGCGCATGGCCCGGGCGCAATCCGTGCCGCTGATGGACGGCCACGCATGACAGCTCCTTCGCTGCTGGAAGACCAGCGCCGTCATCTGGCGAGCCTGCTCGAAGCCATACAGTGTTGCGTTTATTTTCTGGACGCCAGCACGCGCGATGTGTCTTGGCCATTGACAGGCCAGTACCTTGACTTGCACAAAAAAGACAACGCACTGCACTTCAACACCTTGCGTGAATTGACCCCCGACCTTTTTGTCGCGGCACGCCGTTTTGTTGATTACTGTGCCGGTACTTTGAATGTTAATCCGCTGACGGTCGATTTCGAGGCTGAATTCATGCAGATCACATCGACACCTCTCCACTTTTAGGGCTGATCCCCACCACCGTTCGGGCTGAGCTTGTCGAAGCCGCGGGTAACCCTTCGACAGGCTCAGGGCGAACGGGTTGGGGTCGGGACTGCCCTTCGACAGGCTCAGGGCGAACGGAGGGGGTCGGGTCTGCCCTTCGACAGGCTCAGGGCGAACGGGTTGGGGTCGGGTCTGCCCTTCGACAGGCTCAGGGCGAACGGGTTGGGGTCGGGTCTGCCCTTCGACAAGCTCAGGGCGAACGGGTTGGGGCTGGGACTGCCCTTCGACAAGCTCAGGGCGAACGGGTAGGGGCTGGGACTGCCCTTCGACAGGCTCAGGGCGAACGGGTAGGGGCCCGGGTCTGCCGCTCCTACAATGCCGCATGACCACCACCGAGCAAATGAGCTTCGGCTTTGACGCCGCGCCGCAAGATGCGGCACCCACGCCCGCCAAATCCGCCAAGAAGGCCAAAGCGCCCACGCCATCCGCGCTGACGGCTGTGGCAGAAAGCCTCTCGCACGACGCCATGGCCCAGGCGCTGGACGCGCACCCGGACTACAAAGTGCTGCGTCGCCTGGTGCCGCGTGACGACTGGGGCACAGCGTCCACCAGCGAGACGAAACGCGTGATCGTGCTTGACACCGAAACCACCGGCCTGGACGCGAAGAGCGAACGCATCATCGAACTGGCCATGCTCAGTGTCCTGGTCGACACCACCACCGGTCAGCCGGTCGGTCCGGTCACGACCTACGAATCGTTCGAAGACCCCGGCAAACCCATCCCGCCGGCCATCACCGAAATCACCGGCATTGACGACAGCATGGTCCGCGGCCAGCGCATCGACGACGCCCGCGTGGCCGAGCTGGTGCTGGCCGCCGACCTCATCGTCGCGCACAACGCCGGTTTTGACCGCCCCTTTGTCGAAGCACGCCTGCCCGTGTTCGCCACCCGCGCCTGGAACTGCTCGTTCGCTGGCATCGACTGGAAAGCCCAAGGCAGCGGCTCGGCCAAGCTTGAATTCCTTGCGCACGAACGCGGCTGGTTCTATGACGCCCACCGCGCTTTGGTGGATTGCCATGCGCTGCTGCAGGTGCTGGCCACGCCACTCAAAAACGGCCAAAGTGGTCTGCAGCAGCTGCTGCAAGGCGCCAGCAACACCCGCTACAAACTGCGCGCCACCGGCGCCCCCTTTGAAGCCAAAGACGCCCTCAAGGCGCGCGGCTACCGCTGGGACAACGAAAACCGCGTCTGGTGGACCACCCTCATGGGCCAGGCCGCCCTCCAGCAAGAAGCCGACTGGCTCAAGGCCAACGCCTACAACGGGCGAAGCGCCCGCGTGCAGATCGAAGCGCAAACCGCGCTGGTGCAGTTTTCTGCGCGTGCGGGCGAGGTCAGCGACCTGGCGCTTTGACTCACCCCTGTTCACTCTGAGCCCTCCCGCCGTTCGCCCTGATCGGGAAAGTTTCCTGGGGCGCGAGAGTGAAAAATCCTCACTCCTAAGAGGATTTCAAGTAAGCAAAAGGGCGCAAACGAAAAATCCTCACGATCGCATGGATTGGTTGCCAAACGCGCCTGCGCAGTGCAGAATCCTCACAAACGTGAGGACTTATCGTGAAAATACCCATCGACAACGCAGCAGCCATCGGCAAGGTCGTACGCGCCAGCCGCAAGGCACAGAAGATCCGCCAGGACGATGCAGCGGGCAGCATCGGCGTCAGCGAGAATTTTCTGGGCAAGATCGAACGCGGCAGTGAGTCAGTGCAGTGGGGTAAGCTCTTTCAGGTGCTCGAAGGGCTGGGCATTCGGGTCATGGTGGACGTGCCCGAGAGCGTTGCCACCCACTTGAACGAACCCGCGACCACCAGGGATAAGCCATGAGTGGCCGCTCCTTGCGCGCATCGATCAACCAGATGGAGGTCGGCACCTTGAAAGAAGTGGCTGGCCTGTGGAGTTTTCAATATGGAGCAGGCTGGCTTGGCAACCCGAGGGGCTTCGCGCTCAGCCCGCATCTGCCACTGACCGCAGAGACCTTGCTGGACGGCGCAAGCAAGCGGCCCGTGCAATGGTATTTCGACAACCTGCTGCCAGAGGAAGGCCAGCGTGTGCTGCTGGCCGGCGACGCCAAGCTGGATGCGGCAGATGCCTTTGGCCTTTTGGCTTGGTACGGTGCGGAATCTGCCGGGTCTGTGACCTTGCTGCCGCCCGATGCCGCGCCGCAAAAGGCAGAGCCATTGCGCCCGTTGCCCGACGATGCACTGGAGGCCCGAATCCGGCAGCTGCCCAAGGCACCGCTCACGCATGCGGCCATCAAGCGCATGTCCCTGGCGGGCGCCCAGCACAAGCTGGCAGTTGTTCTGCAGGATGACGCGCTGTTTGAACCCGCGGGTGCCACACCCTCTACCCATATTCTGAAGCCGGATCACCCGGACGAGGGCTACCCGCATTCCGTGATCAATGAATACTTCGTGATGCGGCTGGCCAAACGACTCGGGCTGGATGTGCCTGAAGTGCACCGCCGCTATGTGCCATCACCGGTCTACCTGATTGATCGCTTTGACCGGATCCCAGACGGCCAAAGCTGGCAGCGCCGACACGTGATTGATGCCTGCCAGTTGCTTGGTCTGGACCGCAGCTTCAAATACAGCCAGGGCAGTATGGAGAGTCTTGCGGCGCTGGCCAACGCCTGTCGCAGCCCGGCGGTCGCACGTGCTCGGCTCTTTGGCTGGCTCGTGTTCAATGTGCTCGTCGGCAACAGTGATGCCCACCTGGCCACTCTGGGTTGGCTTGATGCCCACCGCAATATGCTGATCAAGGTGCACCGTGGGACGGTTGGCTTGAGTGTGGGGGCTTATGACCCCGATGTGAACGCGCCCAAAGGCACTTTGACTGGACTGAGTGCCCGGCGCACTTTTGACATGTACCGCTGGAGGCTGACGCCAGAGCTGTCGATCATGCAGCTCTCGGCAGGTCAGGATGTCGGGGTGAATAAACGGACCAATGTCCGGCTCGGGATGGAGATCCAAATCTTCCTTTGATTCGGTCTGACCGGAAGACGTGACAAAAGAGCCGCAGGCTCTTTTGTTGTTTTGGGGCTCGCGCTTAGCTTTCGAGTCGAGAGTCTGAGATCCTGCGGCGCAAGCATAATCTGAAATACATCATCATTGCGCCTTAAAAATGTCTTTACCCCGCCTGCGTACCAACATCCTTGCTCTCAGTGCAGTGCAGGCCGGTAATTTTTTGGTGCCATTACTGGCTTTGCCTTATCTGACCCGCACTTTGGGTTCCGAGGGTTATGGCCAGGTGGTCTGGGTTCAGACGGTCATGTTGTTTGGCGCCATCTGGGTGGATTTTGGCTTTGGGTGGAGTGCCACCCGCGATATCTCCGCGAATCGCCATGATGCAGCGCGTGTGGCGCTTGTTTTTGCCAGCACGTGGGCTGTGCAGTGGTTGTTAGCGGCGATCTTTGTTACTGGCATTTTATTGGCCGCCTTTGTAGGGATGGTGACCAGGCCATGGCCTTATGTGGCGGGCTTGGGCATTGTGCTGGGGCAGGTGCTTTTGCCGCTTTGGCTTTTTCAAGGGCTCGAGGCGTTGCGCTCTGTGGCTGCCATTCAGTTGCTGGGCAAGTTGTTGACCTTACCTTTGGTGTTTGCATGGGTGCAGGAGTCCAATGACCAAATTGGAGCCTTGCTGTTTTTTAGCGCATCTTCCGTGTTGGTGGGCTTGTTGTCTTTGGGCTTGATCTGGCGCCGGAGTCTAGTGCAGTGGGTGCGTCCCAGTGCCACAGGCATGTGGCAGGTGTTTCGGCAAGCAGCCTTGCTGTTTTCTTCTCGGGCGCTGATCAGCACGTACACCACGCTCATCCCGTTGGCGGTTGGGTGGTGGGCAGGGACAACGCAACTGGCGTATTTCAATCTGGCTGACCGCTTGAAGTCTGCCGTACAGGCGCTTTTGGTGCCGATATCACAGGCGCTATTCCCGCGCATGAGCTGGCTTTTTCATAATGACCGCGCAGCTGCACTCTTGCTGGTGCGCAAGACGGCATGGGGAGTGGGTGTCTTGTCTAGTTTGGCGGGCTTGGTGCTGTGGTCTGGGGCTGAGCAACTGATGGTGTTGCTGGGCGGGGCTGACTTTGCCAAAGGCGCTACAGTACTGCACTGGCTGGCTTTTGTTCCGTTGGTCGTGGCCTCTTCCAGCCTGATGGGGGGGCAGATTATGTTGCCCCTTGGCATGAATCGACCTTTCACCCTGATTTTGGGCTTGGCCTCTGTGTTGTGCTTGTTGGGCTTGTACCCGATGGTCAGCCAGGAGGGGGCAGTGGGGGCGGCGCAGTTGGTGCTTCTTGTCGAATGTGTGGTCACAGGGGCCATGGCTTTGTATTTGGGGCGTGCATGGCGCAGGGTGTGCAAGGAATGACGCGATACGATTATTTGGTGGTGGGGGCAGGTTTTGCGGGGGCAGTGTGCGCCCGCCAATTGGCAGATGCCGGCAAGACAGTGCTGCTGATCGATCGCCGCCCGCACATGGGCGGCAATGCCTACGACTGCAAGGATGAGCAGGGAGTACTGATCCATCCTTATGGCCCACACATTTTTCATACCAATTCGAAAAAGGTCTTTGAGTACCTTTCACGCTTCACCCATTGGCGTTTTTACGAACACCGTGTTTTGGCAGTGGTAGATGGCAAGCATTACCCGTTGCCCATCAATCGCACCACCATCAACCGCCTTTAGGGCCTGGATCTGGACGAAAAAGGAGTAGAGACCTATCTGGAAAAGGTGCGCCAGCCGCGCGATACCATTCGTACCAGTGAAGATGTGGTGCTCAGCAGTGTGGGGCCGGATTTGTGCGACAAATTCTTCCGGGGTTACACGCGCAAACAGTGGGGCATGGACTTGTCAGATCTCTCAGCAGGGGTGGCCGCACGCATACCCACCCGTACCAACGACGATGACCGTTATTTTGGAGACAGCTTCCAGTTCATGCCTGCAGAGGGCTACACCGCCATGTTCGAGCGTATGCTGGCGCATCCCAACATCACACTGCAAACGTCCACGTCACTGGACGATGTGCGCACTCAGGTGCAATGGGGATACATGGTCTTCACCGGACCGATAGATGCTTTCTTCGGCTACCGATTTGGCAAGTTGCCTTACCGCAGCCTGCGCTTTGAACACGAACACCTGGCTGACCAGCAGCAAGTTCAAAAGGTGGGTACCGTGAATTACCCCAATGACTACGACTACACCCGGATTACCGAGTTCAAACACTTGACGGGTCAGGAATGCAAAGGTACCTCCATCGTGCGCGAATACCCGCAGGCCGAAGGGGACCCTTATTACCCGGTACCAAGGCCAGACAATGAGGCCTTGTTCAAACGTTATCGCGAACTGGCTGACAAAACCGACGGCGTCACTTTTGTGGGGCGTCTTGCGGAGTACCGCTACTACAACATGGACCAAGTGGTGGGGGCGGCGCTCATGACTGCAGAGCGTTTGCTTTAAATTTTAAAGAAAAATAATGAATCTTTTAAATTCTCTCGATGCAAGCGTTGTTACGGCTGTTGTTGTGACTCATAACCGTCCTGAAGAACTCAAAATGGTTATTTCTGCCCTTGTCGGACAGACGACACGCCCAGGGCGGATATTGATCATTGACAATGCCAGTCCAGTACCTGCAACCGAAGTCTTGGCAGATTTTCAAGGTGTAGAAGTTATTCGAAGCGAAATCAATACAGGGGGGGCAGGTGGCTTTGCATTTGCTTTGCAGCAAGCGTTAAATGCAGGTGGGCAATGGGTGTGGCTGATGGATGATGATGCAGTACCAAGACCTGATGCATTGGCTGTTTTGCTTGGTGCAGTCCCCAATTTGCCTAACGATGCAGGTGCCCTCTGCTGCACAGTCTATGAATTTGGACGCATTGCAACAACACACCGGCGCTTGTTTGGTCCCATGACTGGTGTTGAGAAACCCTTGGTTGGTTCCTCGTATTCCCATGAGCCGCAAAAGATTGATACGGGTTCTTTCGTCGGATTCATGGTTCGTACAGAGGCAGTACATCAGGTTGGACTACCCGATGCTTCTTTTTTCATTGCCTATGATGATACTGAATACTCCCTGCGTCTAGGTCATGCTGGGTGGTCAATTTGGTTAGTGCCAAAAAGTGGGATTGATCACTTGCGCACACTTGAATCAAAGTTGAGTTCAAGTGAATTTGGCTTCAAACACTACTACAACATTCGTAACCGACTTGTGGTTGTTCGAAAGTATGCACACCTTAAAAATTTAGCAGGATTGATTGCAGTTTTTTATGGTGCCATGATCTGGTTGGGTTCTCGTCGCGCGATTAGACTGGCTGCCTGGGGGAAATTTCAGCAAGCCATTCGTGACGGTTGGTCTGGTCGTCTCGGGAAAGTATCTTGAGTCGAAGTATTCAGCTTGTGCATGTATCGCTTGTAAGTCATGGTCATGACTTGTTGGTGTTTAATGCCTTGCTTACGCTGGCGAAGTCTTTGCCTGCGAATTATCAAGTGACTGTATGGCTGACTTTTAATTTGCAAGAGCCTTCTTTGGAGACTGCTGTGGATACACAGGTATGGCCCTTCAATCTCCGAAAAATCCATAACATCATTCCACTTGGTTTTGGGGTTAATCACAACCAAGCTTTCATACGCGCACAGCAAGAGGGAGGAGCGACGTGGTTTGTGGTGTTCAATCCAGACATTCTTGTGCCAGCGGATGCCGAGGCTTTTTGGAATTCGCTTGAACACCAAGCGTGGCCAGCTGATGTGGGCTTGCTGTGTCCCTCGCAGGTTGATGAGCAGGGGCAGCCGCAGGACTTTGCGCGGCGCTTGATGACGCCATGGGGGCTTGCCGCTCGGGTGTTTAGCCGGATCGTGGGTTCTCCACCATCAGGTGCTGCCAAGTCGGTAGCCGCAGCCGACTGGGTCAATGGCGCCTGCATGGTTTGGCGCAGCGAAGCCTTTGCGGCTTTGCGCGGGTTTGACGAACGGTACTTCATGTATTGTGAAGATACGGACATTTGTCTTCGGCTTCAGCTGGCGGGTTGGCGCATGCAAGGTGCAGACTTGACGGTGGTCCATGATGCGCGCCGGAACACGGGGCGCAACTGGCGGCATTTGTCTTGGCATATTCGCAGTATGCTGCGCTTGTGGGGCTCTAGGGCTTATTGGGCTTACTTGTTGCGGTTCAAGCTTTTGTGATCATGGATTCCAGTTTTCGCAGGAATGACACCGTATTGCAAGAGTAAAGGAAGGTTGAAGCAGTGTTGCTTCTTGCTTTTTTGAGTTTCGTTGTTTCTTTAGTGGCTGTGCTTTTCGTGCGCCGCTGGTTTCGTCGGCATGCACAAAATTACGCGGTTGATATGCCCCAGCGCTTCCACGCTGGTGCTGTGCCTCGCTTGGGTGGGCTGGGCATGTTGGCTGGCTGGTTAGTGGGTTTGACTGCCGCTGCCCTGGTGCCGCGTTTGGGGTTTTTCATTGGCGTATCGCTGGACTGGACTACCTACCTGGGCTTGTTTGTGGTGGTGTCGTTGGTTGTGCTGGTCGGGGCGGCAGAAGACGCCACCCAACGTGTGTCCGTGCGTTGGCGGCTGGGTTTGACAGGTCTAGCTGGTTTGCTGGCGGTCTGGTTGCTCGGAGTTTCAGTGCCGCGTCTTGGCTTGTCTGTGCTGGATGCCTGGTGGGCCTCTTTGCCCTGGCTGGGCATGGTGCTGGCGGTGCTGGCCATCATGGGGCTCACGCATGCCTTCAACATCATTGATGGTTATAACGGCCTGGCCGGGGCAGTGGCGGTGCTGATTGGCTTGGCACTTACACACATCTCTTTGCAGGTGGGTGACCGGCCTTTGGCCGCACTGGCGCTGTGCATGGTGGCCTGCACCATGGGTTTTTTGTTCTGGAATTACCCGCGTGGCTTGATATTTGCCGGTGACGGTGGCGCCTACCTTTGGGGCGTGGTGATTGCGCTCATCAGCATCTTGCTGGTGCAGCGGCATGCGCAGGTGTCACCGTGGTTTCCGGTGCTGTTGCTGATTTACCCGGTGTGGGAGACGCTATTTTCCATTTACCGTAAATGGGTGCGAGGCGATTCTCCAAGCATGGCCGATGCTTTGCATTTGCACCAGTTGGTCTACCGCCGTCTGGTACGGGCCATGTTTGAAGAAGACGATGCCCGCGATCTGCTGGCCCGCAACAACCGCACTACGCCTTACTTGATTGCCTTTGCCTTGATGTCGGTAGCGCCTGCGGTTTTTTTCTGGAACAACACCTGGGTGCTGATGGTTTTTACGGCCTTATTCATCGTCACTTACGTGAGTGCGTACCTCATGATCGTGCGTTTCAAGATTCCTGAATGGCTCAAGTCGTGAACAAAGTGAACGGGGTGGTTGGCTGGTTTGTGGCCGCTTTGTATTTGCTGTTCGCTCCGTGGCCTGCTATGGCCAACGTGACTTTGTTGATCGTATTGCTGGGCGGTTTGTTGCTTACACGCCCTGCGGATCTTGGCCATTTGCGCTCCGTTCAACCTGCCTGGTGGATGGCAGGGTTGTTTGGTTTGGTGGTGTTGGGTCTGTTCTATACAGCGGCCCCTTGGTCATGGGCTGGCCTCAACCTCGGCAAGTACGCCAAACTTGCCTATGCTTTGGTAATTTTGCTGCTGTTGATCAAATTTCCTCAGTGGCAACGCCTGGCTTTGCGGGCTTATGTGCTGGCGATGCTGTTTGTGCTGGCGTCTACCTGGTTGAATATTTGGTTCGTGTTGCCATGGTCGCACAGCAAAGAGCCAGGCTGGGGGGTGAGCCATCATGTGCTCTTCGACTACATCATCCAGAATGTGATGATGTCCTGGTTTGTGGTATATGCCCTGTCACAGGTGCAGTGGCGTAGCATCACATGGCGAAGCGCCGGTTGGCTGTTGGTGGCTCTGTTGGGTGCACTTAGCATCAGCCATTTGTCTCTGGGTCGCACAGGCTTGTTGGTGCTGATGGCTGGCCTGCTGGCTTGGGTGGCATACAGCGGTGGAGCACGGCGGCTGCTGCTGGGGCTGCCAATAGCTGGATTGGCCGGGGTAACGCTGGTCATGTCTTCCAGCTTGCTGCAGGGTCGTTTTCTTCTGGCTTGGCAGGAGTTTGGCAACCGCCATGCCGATCCGCTCACATCTATCGGCCAGCGTGCCTACAACTATGAAAAGACCGCGCAGCTGATCGCAGAAAAGCCTGTTTTCGGACATGGCACGGGTGCGTTCCACACCGAGATTTGTCGCCTGGTTGAAAAGCCAGAGTGGTGTCAGATCTTTAATTGGCATCCGCATAACCAGTTTCTGATGTTTGGGGCAGATCACGGTTTCGTGGGTATGCTGGTGTATGCGGGTCTGATCGCGTCCTTGTTTGTCATGGCCTGGCGGTCGCCGCATGCAAAACCACGTGTCTGGCTGGGTGCTTTGGCTTCCATTTTGTTGGTGGACAGCATGATCAATACGCCGCTGTTCAGCTCTTCCGAAAGTCACTTTTTCGTGTACATGATGGCTTTGCTGGTGGCGATGAATGCCGGTACGGCAAAGGGTATTGGAGTTTTTCGAGCTGAACGATAAAGATCTTTCTCGTGCTGGGTTTTTTGTTGATCTGATGCGTTTGAAGAAAGTGTGTAAGAACGAACCTGGTTGCATTGTGGTAGCTGGGCGAAGCAACTACAGCAAGGCGTCTGCGTCACTGGAGATGCTTTTGGCGGATCTGCAGGCTGCTGGTTATGCCGTGGTGTGGTTCGAGCCGCGTATCACACAGATCGCGCGATGGAAGGACGCACGACTCGCGAGGATATTGCGCGGCAGACTCCTCGCCTGGTGCCAAAGCAATGGGGAGGTAGGCAGGCATGTGCGCCGCTTTGTCATCGGCCTAATCTTGTTGATGCGGCCTGACAAATGGATTTATTTTTCGCAGTGGTGCAGTAGCCCCAACGCGCTGGCTGCGAAGGATTTGCGTCAGTTTCTCAAGCAGTGGCCAGAGCAGAGTGTGCACCTGTTCGGACACTCTGCGGGAGGCATTGTGTCTTCTCTGGTTGCCGATGAGCCTGCGGTCGCATCGGTGCTGTGTTTTGGTTACCCTTTTAAGCACCCTGAAAAAGATGAAGAGCCCATTCGGACAGCGCATTTGGCGGCGGTCTGCAAGCCGTTTCTGATACTTCAGGGTGATCAGGATGCGTACGGCACAGCCCTGGACGCACAGCGCTACCCACTGTCGGCCAGTACGGTGGTCATGGCCGTCGACGCAGACCATGAGTATGACCGGTTGGCACCACAGGTGTACCAGCGCTGTCTGGAGCGGTTGCTCGAGTTTCTGCCCCCACCCCGTTCGGACTGAGCTTGTAGAAGTCGTCCCACACCCCGCTCGGACTGAGCTTGTCGAAGTCCGGGGAGCCCTTCGACAAGCTCAGGGCGAAAGGAATCTATTTGCCCTTCGACAGGCTCAGGGCTAACAGGGTGGGGCTCAGGGCAAAGTGTTTCCGGCAATAAAAGGGCGAATGTTTAATTGCCGGAAACAGAGGTTGAATTAATGGCGTGTTTCCGGCAAAATAAGTAAAAATCGTCTTCTGCCGGAAACGTCATGAAAGCACTGTCGAACCAGCAACGACTTCATCAGGTCAACACTGAGCAGCTTTTCGAAAATTACCGGTCAGCGGCGAGCCACGCTGCGTCCTACCAATACGGCATGCGTTGGAAAACGGTGCGTAACTCCGAATATCTTTTTCGGGACAAGGACCGTCGCGGAAACGGCAAGTCGTTGGGGCCGAGATCACCAGAAACCGAGGCCGTGTTGGCTGCATTCACGGCTGGACGAGCTATGGCGCAGG
>Ga0255192_1000183_pt1 | contig 11728 bp, 10 predicted proteins | sample Miss_Miss_RepC_8_2_FD_189950 | JGI IMG/M metagenome (GOLD analysis project Ga0255192, IMG submission 189950) | Freshwater microbial communities from Mississippi River, Louisiana, United States - Miss_Miss_RepC_8h | ecosystem: Environmental > Aquatic > Freshwater > River | place: USA: Louisiana...
CCTGACCGCCTACCGCGAGCGGCCGCTGGTGGTGGCACTGCCCGAAACCGAAGCCCATGTGCAGGCCGTGCTGAAAACCTGCCACCAGCTGCAGGTGCCGGTGGTCGCACGCGGCGCGGGCACGGGCCTGTCGGGCGGGGCCATGCCCCACCGCATGGGCGTGACGCTGTCGATGGCGCGATTCAACCAGATCAAAACCGTGGACCCGGTCAGTCGCACCGCGGTGGTGCAGTGCGGCGTGCGCAACCTGGCCATCAGCGAGGCGGCCGCCCCGTACGGCCTGTACTACGCGCCCGACCCGTCCAGCCAGATCGCCTGCACGATTGGCGGCAACGTGGCCGAAAACTCGGGCGGTGTGCACTGCCTCAAGTACGGGCTGACGGTGCACAACGTGCTCAAGGTCAAGGGCTTCACGATTGAAGGCGAGCCCATTGAATTTGGCAGCGATGCGCTGGACACCCCCGGCTACGACCTGCTGGCCGTGCTGGTGGGCAGCGAAGGCATGCTGGCCGTGACCACCGAGGTCACCGTCAAGCTGGTGCCCAAGCCACAACTGGCGCGCTGCATCATGGCCAGCTTTGACGATGTGCGCAAAGCCGGTGACGCCGTGGCCGCCGTGATCGCCGCGGGCATCATCCCCGCCGGGCTGGAGATGATGGACGGCCCCATGACCGCTGCCGTCGAGGACTTTGTGCATGCCGACTACGACCTGAACGCGGCCGCCATTTTGCTGTGCGAAAGCGACGGCACGCCCGAGGAGGTGGAAGAGGAAATCGGCCGCATGAGCGAGGTGCTGCGCGGCTGCGGCGCGACCGCCATCACGGTGAGCCGCGACGAAGCACAGCGCCTGAAGTTCTGGAGCGGCCGCAAGAACGCCTTTCCGGCCTCGGGCCGCATCAGCCCCGACTACATGTGCATGGACTCGACCATCCCGCGCAAGCGCCTGGCCGACATCCTGCAGGCGATCTCGGAGATGGAAGATAAATACGCACTGCGCTGCCTCAACGTCTTCCACGCGGGCGACGGCAACCTGCACCCGCTGATCCTGTTCGATGCGAACGACCCGGACCAGCTCAAGCGCTGCGAACAGTTCGGCGCCGACATTCTGGAAACCAGCGTGGCCATGGGCGGCACCGTCACCGGTGAGCACGGCGTGGGCATCGAAAAGGTCAACAGCATGTGCGTGCAGTTTTCTGCCGAAGAAAACGAGCAGATGTTCGGCATCAAGCGCGCCTTTGACCCGAACGGCCTGCTCAACCCCGGCAAGGTGATCCCGACCCTGCACCGCTGCGCCGAGTACGGCAAGATGCTGGTGCGCGCCGGGCAGATCAAGCACCCGGACCTGCCGCGCTTTTGAGTCTGCCAGGCAGCCCTTGACGGCCCCACACTGGCGCGTCGTTCAGGGTCTCCTTCAGCGCTTGCCGAAAATGGCGGTGCCCACCCGCACCAGGGTGCTGCCTGCGGCAATCGCCGCTTCCAGATCGGCCGTCATGCCCATGGACAGGGTGTCAAACTGCGGCAGGGCCAGTTCTGTCCGGATCTGGTCGAACAGCACCGTGGCGCGCCGGTGCAGCGCCACCTCGGCCTCGAAACCTTGCACGGGGTCGGGAATGGTCATGAGCCCGCGCAACACCATGCGCGGCAAGGCGGCCACGGCGCGGGCCAGTTCCAGCACTTCTTCGGGTTGGGCGCCGGATTTGGTGGCGCCACCGTCGGTGTTGACCTGCAGGCAGACCTGCAATGGCGGCAAGCCTTCAGGGCGCTGATCCGACAGGCGCTGGGCGATCTTGAGGCGGTCCACGCTGTGCACCCAGTCAAAGTGTTCGGCCACCAGACGCGTCTTGTTGCTCTGGATCGGTCCGATGCAGTGCCACTCCAGCGGCAGTTCGCGCAAGGCGCTGATCTTGTCCACCGCTTCCTGGATGTAGTTTTCGCCGAAAGCCGTCTGGCCTGCGGCATGGGCCTCGCGCACCGCCTCGGCGCCAAAGGTTTTGGAAACTGCCAGCAAGCGCACGCTGCCCGGCGCACGGCCCGCCGAGGCACAGGCTTGCCGGATGCGTTCCTGCACGGTCTGAAGGTTTTCTGCGATCAGGGTCATGTCCCCAAGGGTACCAAAGCCCCGCGGGCCTGCTGTTACATTGCGCCCACTGTTCAACCTGCATCAAGGCACTTCCATGAGCAACATCGGTCAGAAAACCTACGACACCTGCGCCCCCCACAAAGTCGCCTTTCTGGGCCTGGGGGTGATGGGCTACCCGATGGCCGGGCACCTGACCCGCGCCGGACACCAGGTCACCGTCTACAACCGCAGCGCCGCCAAGGCCCAGGCCTGGATGGCCGAGTGCCCTGGCCACGCCAGCGCCCCGACCCCGCGCGAAGCCGCAGCGGGCGCCGACATCGTGTTTGCCTGCGTCGGCAACGACGATGACCTGCGCAGCGTGGTGCTGGGTCCCGACGGTGCCTTTGCGGGCATGAAACCGGGTGCCGTGTTTGTGGACCACACCACCGCTTCGGCCAGCGTGGCCCGCGAACTGAGCAGCGAAGCGCAAAAGCGCGGCCTGCAGTTCATCGACGCCCCGGTTTCCGGCGGTCAGGCGGGCGCTGTCAACGGCGCGCTCACCGTCATGTGCGGCGGCGATGCCGCCACGTTCGAGCGGGTCAAGCCCGTGGCCATGGCGTTTTCGCGCGCCTTCACCCTGATTGGCGACTCGGGCGCCGGCCAGCTGGCCAAGATGGTCAACCAGATCTGCATTGCCGGGCTGGTGCAGGGCCTCTCGGAAGCCATCGCCTTTGGCCAGCAGGCGGGCATCGACATGAAGCTGGTGCTGGACGTCATCGGCAAGGGTGCCGCCCAAAGCTGGCAAATGGACAACCGCGGCAAAACCATGGTGGATGACCAGTTCAACTTCGGTTTTGCGGTGGACTGGATGCGCAAGGACCTGGGCCTGGTGCTCGACGAGGCCAAGCGCAATGGCGCGCGCCTGCCGGTCACCGCGCTGGTCGATCAGTTCTATGCCGATGTGCAAAAGCTCGGCGGTGGCCGCTGGGACACCTCCAGCCTCATCAAGCGTCTGCGTTGAAACGCGCTTGCCCCACAAAAAAGCGACCCTCGGGTCGCTTTTTTGTGGGGTACAGGCCAGATCAGCGCGACATGGGCGGCTGGCTCAGGCGCTTGAGCTCTTCTTCGGAGATGTCTTCAAACACGCGCACCACTTTGGCCACGCCCCCGATGCCGCGGGCGATGTCCGTGGCGCGCTGCGCTTCACGGGCGGTCACACGGCCCATCAGGTAGACCACGCCACGCTCGGTGATCACCTTGACCGCGTTGGACTGCAGGTCCTTGGCGTCCACAAACGCCGCCTTCACCTGTCCGGTGGTGACGGTATCCTTGGTGCGCTGGGTCAAGCTGCTGGGCGCGCCCACGGCCAGGTCGTTGACCACGTCCTTGACGTGCTCCTGGCTCTGCGCCAGCAAGGTCGCGCGGCTGCGGTCGGCTTCGGTGCGCACCTCACCGCTCAGAAGCACGCGGCGGTTGTAGCTGGTCACGTTCAAATGGACTCGGTCACCCAGCTCTTTGTTGATGGCGCTGGCGACCTTGAGTTCGATGGCCTCGTCTTCGAGTTGCGTGCCAGCCGTGCGGCGATCGACCGCCACCACACCGGTCATGACAGCGCTGCCCACCACCAGCGGTGCACAGCCAGACAGCAGGCTGGCGCCCAGCAAGGTGGCCAGAAGGAAGTTTCGGGTCGGGTTTTTCATCAGATCGGCTCCAGTTCACCCAGCAATTGGGTGTCGATTCCATCACACAAACAATGCAGCACCAGTTGCTGCACCTCGCGCACGCGTGCCTGGCGCTCATGCGCCACGCACACATGCACATCCGTTTCACGCAGGGCGCGCGCCAGGGCGCCACCACTGCCGCCGGTCAGGGCCAGCACCGTCATGTCGCGGTCATGGGCTGCCACGGCCGCCTGCGCCAGCGCCAGCTCTTCACCATCGACCGATATCAGCACCAGCGCATCGCCGGCCAGGCCCAGCGCGTGCACCTGGCGGGACAACGCCTGGTCGGGTGCAGCCGACACAGGCCAAGGCACATCCTGCTGCAAGGCCAACGCGGCCAAGCCGGGGCGTTCGCGCTCAAAACCGCCGACCAGCAAAGCCGTGAAGTACTGCGCCAGGGTGTGCGATGTGCCCAGTCCGGCCACCAGCACCTTGCCGCCGCCCGTGACACAGGCGAGCACAGCCTGCACGGCCGCATCGACCGGCTTGGCCAGACTTTCGGACACCTGGTACTGCAGGTCGGCGCTGTCAATGAAGTGCTGCTGGATGCGTAACTCAAGCATGGCGCGGATCATACCTTTACCCGCTGCCTGCCCTGGGCGATTCACCCTGTCTTTTCCCGCGACCGGGTGAGCAAATGTTTCATCCCGCGGCGTCAAAAGCCGCCTGCAGCCACTGCACGCCGGTCGGCTCCAGCAAGACCACATCGAAACGAACCGGGGGCAACGTGCGCCAGCGCATCAGGTAATGCTGGGCCGCACGCACGATCCGGGCGCGTTTGGCGGCGCTGATGCTCGCCCCGGCGCCGCCGTGGTCGCTGCGGCTGCGCTGACGCACCTCCACGAACACCACCGTGCCGTCTTGCGCCTGCACGATCAGATCGATTTCGGCGGCGCCTCGCCCGGGCATCCGATAATTGCGGTCAAGCAGGCGCAAGCCCTGTGCCTGCAGCAAGACCAGCGCCTCGTCTTCGGCCCGATCGCCGAGGGCCTTGGTGCTGCGGCGTCCCTCCCCCCGTCCCTGTTGGAGCATTGGCATGAATTCTTCCTCCCTGAGCAGCGGCTTCGCCCGTGCGTTGCAGGCGGCGCAGGATGCAGCCGGTGGCCAGCAGCATCCCTCGCACACACTGTATGTGGTAGCCACCCCAATTGGCAACCTGGCCGACATCAGCCTGCGCGCCCTGCATGTGCTGGGCCTGGTCGATGCGGTGGCCTGCGAGGACACGCGCCACACCCAGCAGATGCTGCGCGCCTATGGGCTCGAACGCCCGGGCCACCAACTGCTGGCGGTGCACCAGCACAACGAAGCCGAAGCCGCCCAGCAGGTGCTGGAACGCCTGGCCCAAGGCCAGCGCGTCGCCTATGTCAGCGACGCGGGCACACCGGCCATCAGCGATCCCGGCGCCCGGCTGGTGCAGGCCGTGCGCGCTGGCGGCTGGCGCGTGCTGCCCCTGCCGGGGGCCAGCAGCATCACCACCTTGCTCAGTGCCGCGGGCATGACCGGCGAGGGATTTGTGTTTGCGGGTTTTTTACCCAGCAAGGCCGCCGAGCGTGGGCAGGCCGTGCAGGCCCTGGCCCAGGAAAGCCGCGCGGTGGTGCTGCTGGAGGCGCCACACCGCATCGGCGCACTGGCGCAGGCCTTGTCGGTTCTGGGAGATCGGCGCGTGACCGTGGGCCGCGAGTTGACCAAACAGTTTGAACAGATCGAAACCCTCAATGCCAGCGCCCTGCCGTCCTGGCTGGACGAACGGCCCGAACACCAGCGCGGCGAGTTTGTGCTGGTGGTGCATGACCAAGCGCTGGACCAGACCACAGGAGAGGGTGAGCGCGTTCTGCGCTGCCTGCTCACGGAGCTGCCCGTCAAGACCGCCGTCAAGCTGGCGGCTGAAATCTCAGGGGAACCGCGCAACGCCCTCTACGAACTGGCGTTGGCGCTGAAAAAAGGCGATTGAGCACCCCCTCGGGCACTCAAATCTCGATCTTCGAGCCCAGCTCGACCACCGCGTTGGTGGGCAAGCTCAGGAATTCAGCCGCCGCGCTGGCGTTGTGGTGCATCTGCGCAAACAGCTTTTCACGCCAGGTCGCCATGCCGCCCCCGATGGTGGGAATGACGATGTCGCGCGAAAGGAAGTAGCTGGTGGACATTGGATCGAGCGCCTGGGCAGGCCCCTGCAGACCGGCCAGCGCACGGGGCAGATTGGGCTCGTCCTTGAAGCCGAAATTGACGATCACCTGCCAGCAATCGTGGCCCAGGGGCGTGACATCCAGCCGCTGATCGGCGGCAATGCGAGGCACTTCGTGGCTTCGCACCGTCACAAACAGGTTCTGCTGGTGCAGGATCTTGTTGTGCTTGAGGTTGTGCAACAGCGCGTTGGGCACGGTGCCAGGTTCAGCCGTCATGAACACCGCAGACCCATCCACACGGGTGGGCGGCGCCACAAAAACAGCTTCCAGAAAATCCGACAACTGGATCGCATCGGAGCGCAGCGACTCATTGAGCAGCCGACGTCCGTCGTGCCAGGTCAGCATCAAGGTGAACACTGCACCGCCAATCAGCAGCGGGAACCAGCCCCCATCGAAGAGCTTGAACATGTTGGAGGCCCAAAAGGCCAGGTCAACCACGAAGAAAAATCCGGTGGCGGCGATGCACAGCGTCAGCGGGTATTTCCAGGCGTAGCGGATCACAAAGAAGGTCAGCACCGTGGTGATGAGCATGTCGGTGCACACGGCGATGCCGTAGGCTGCGGCCAGGTTACTCGAGGACTTGAACATGCCCACCGCCAACACGATCGCGACGAACAGCCCCCAGTTCACAAAAGGCATGTAAATCTGACCGGTGTCGGTTTCACTGGTGTGCAGCACCTGCAGGCGAGGCAGAAAACCCAGCTGAATGACCTGCTTGGTGACGCTGAAAGCCCCAGAAATCAGGGCCTGCGAGGCGATCACGGTGGCCATGGTGGCCAAACCGACCACCGGCAGCAGCGCCCAGTCCGGGGCCATCATGAAGAAGGGGTTCTTGACCGCCTCGGGCTGTGACATCAGCAAGGCCCCCTGGCCAAAATAGTTGAGCGTGAGCGCAGGCATGACCACACTGAACCAGGCCAGACGGATCGGCTTCTTGCCAAAGTGCCCCATGTCGGCATAGAGGGCTTCACCACCGGTCACGCACAGAACCACCGCGCCCAGAATGATGAAGGTGGTGCCAGGGTTGTTCCAAATGAAGCCGACGGCGTAGTGCGGGCTGATGGCCCACAGGATCTGAGGGTGGTGCGCGATGTGCAACAAGCCCAGCAGGGCGATGGCACCAAACCACACCAAGGTGATGGGCCCGAAAAATTTGCCAATGCCCGCCGTGCCCCGCTTCTGGACCCAGAAAAGCGCCAGCAAAATCAGCAGGGTCAGTGGAATCACCGCCTTTTTGAAGGTGGGCGATACGACTTCCAGACCTTCCACCGCCGAGAGCACCGAAATCGCGGGCGTGATCACCCCATCGCCATAAAACAGGCAGGTGCCGAAAATACCGACAAACAGCAGGACCTTGCGCAGTTGCGGCCGGTCCTTGACCGACTGGGAGGCCAGCGCCAGCATGGCCACCAGGCCGCCCTCTCCGTGGTTGTCCGCCCGCAGCACCAGCAGCACGTACTTGAGCGAAACGATGGTGGTCAGCGTCCAGAAGAAGATGGACAGGATGCCGTAGACGTTGTCCGGGGTGAAAGGCACATGGCCCGAACCGAACACTTCTTTCATGGCGTACAGCACGCTGGTGCCGATGTCGCCGTAGACCACGCCGATGGCGCCCAAAGTCAGGGCCGCCAGTGAGGATTTTGTCGATGACACAAAAAACGGCCTGACCGCAGGTCAGGCTCCAGAACTCAGACAGCGTCTATTGTGCGCCTGCAGACCGGGGGTGTCACGCCGACAGAGCAAAATTGTTGCGGCGCAGCAACCGATGCTTTGGTATTAATCGTAGACCTCGGCATCGGGGTCGGTCGCTTCCAGCTCGTAGCTGGCGGCCAGCATGGCCAGCCGGCCAATCACGCCGTACATGTAGAAACGGTTGGGAACGCTGGCACCGGGCTTGGCGCCCGGCTGGGGCAGATGGGCACTCTCGTCGAAGGCCAGGGGCACAAAGCTGGCACCGGGCGCGTTGAGGTTTTCATCCACGCCCCGCTCGGCGTGCACCCGGTAAAAGCCCCCGACCACATAGCGGTCCATCATGTAGACCACGGGTTCGGCCACCGCATCGTTCATCAGCTCGTGGGTGATCACCCCTTCCTGGATGATCACGTCACTGACCTCCTGGCCGTCCTTGATGACGCTCATCTTGTTGCGCGTCTTGCGGTTGAGCTGGTCCAGGTCGGAGACATCGCGCACGGTCATGATGCCCATGCCGTAGGTGCCGTTGTCGGCCTTGACCACCACAAAAGGCTTTTCGTTGATGCCGTATTCCTTGTACTTGCGCTTGATCTTGGTCAGCAGCGCATCGACGTTGCTGCGCAGGCATTCCATGCCGGTGCCCTCGGCAAAGTTGACCTCGCCGCACTGGTTGAACATCGGGTTGATCAGCCAGGGGTCAATGCCCAGCATCTTGCCAAAGCGCTTGGCCACTTCTTCGTAGCTCTGGAAATGGCGGCTCTTGCGGCGCACGCTCCAGCCCGCGTGCAGCGGCGGCAGCAGGAACTGCTCGTGCAGCTCTTCCAGGATGCCGGGCGCGCCGGCTGACAGGTCGTTGTTGAGCAGGATGGTGCAGGGGTCGAAATCCTTCAGGCCCAGGCGGCGCTTGCTGCGCACCACCGGCTCGAGCACGATGGTCTCGCCATTGGGCAGCGTGATGGGCGTGACTTCCTTGATTTCGGGGTTGATGGAACCGATGCGCACATTCAGACCGGCCATGCCGAAAATGCGCTGCAGCTGCAGCACATTGGTCAGATAGAAGGTGTTGCGGGTGTGGTTCTCGGGAATGATCAGCAGGTTGCGCGCTTCGGGGCAGATCTTCTCGATCGCGGCCTGCGCCGCCTGCACCGCCAGGGGCAGCATGGCCGTGGTCAGGTTGTTCCAGCCGCCAGGAAACAGATTGGTGTCCACCGGCGCCAGCTTGAAGCCCGCGTTGCGGATATCGACCGAGGTGTAGATGGGCGGGGTGTGCTCCATCCATTCCAGGCGGAACCAGCGCTCGATGGCCGGCATCGAGTCCAGGATGCGCTGCTCCAGCTCGTTGATGGGACCGGTGAGTGCAGTGACGAGGTGGGGAACCATGGAGAGGCCTTTTCTGGGTCGATCAACCCGACTATATGGGGGTGCGTGCCCGAATCACAAGCACGCACACGACAGGGGCCATGCCCCGCACGGATGGCTTACCGGCGAACTTCGCCCTCGCCCAGCACCACGTACTTCAGCGAGGTCAGGCCCTCGATGCCCACCGGACCGCGGGCGTGGAACTTGTCGGTGCTGATGCCGATTTCGGCGCCCAGGCCATATTCGAAACCATCGGCAAAACGGGTGCTGGCATTGACCATGACGCTCGACGAATCCACTTCACGCAAAAAGCGCTGCGCATGCATGTGGTCGCGGGTGAGGATGGCGTCGGTGTGGTGGCTGCTGTAGTGGTTGATGTGGGCAATCGCCTCGTCCAGCCCCGCCACCACCTTGATGCTGATGATGGGCGCCAGGTATTCCTCGAACCAGTCCTGCTCGGTGGCGTCTTTCAGGTTCGACCCTGCGACGCCTGCCAGCAGTTTTTTCGCCTCAGGGCAGCAGCGCATTTCCACGCCCTTGGCGGCGTACACCGCGCCGATTTGGGGCAGGAACTCGGCGGCCACGCCGCGCGCCACCAGCAGACCTTCACTGGCATTGCAGGGGCTGTACTTCTGGGTCTTGGCGTTGTCGGCCACCTTCACCGCCATGGCGATGTCGCAGGGGTCGTCCACATAGGTGTGGCAGTTGCCGTCCAGGTGCTTGATGACCGGCACCTTGGCTTCCGCGCTGATGCGCTCGATCAGGCCCTTGCCACCGCGCGGGATGATCACGTCCACAAACTGCGGCATGGCGATCAGCTGACCCACGGCGGCGCGGTCGGTGGTCTGCACCAGCTGCACCGCCTCGACCGGCAGACCGGCGTCCTGCAGGGCCTGCTGCACCAGGCGCGCCAGCGCCTTGTTGGAGTCGATCGCCTCGGAACCGCCACGCAGGATGCAGGCATTGCCGCTCTTGATCGACAGGCTGGCCGCCTCGATGGTCACGTTGGGGCGGCTTTCAAAAATCATGCCGAACACACCGATCGGCACGCGCATCTGGCCCACGCGGATGCCGCTGGGTTGCTGTTTCATCCCGATGATCTCGCCGATCACATCGGGCATGGCCGCCAGCTGCTCGCAGCCCAGGGCGCAGGTTTCGAGCACCTTGGGCGTGAGCTTGAGTCGGTCCACCATGGGCTCGGCCAGCCCGGCCGCGCGGGCGCGCTCCAGGTCTTTGGCGTTGTCCACCTGCAGGGCGTCCACGTTCTCGCGCAGCAAAGCCGCCAGGCGGCGCAGGGCGTGGTTCTTGACGGCGGCAGAGGCCTTGGCCATCAGGGCCGAGGCCTGCTTGGCCTGCAGGCCCAGGGCCTGCATGTGCTCGGTGGTGTTCAGGGCGTTCATGCCCCGATTTTCGCAGATCGCCGGGTCAGCCGCGCACCATGCACATGCGTGCAAAGCGAAGGGCCAGCCGGTGCAGGGCCTGCCAGCCGTCCTGCGGCCAGTCGGGCACTTTCAGGCCTTTGACGATGCCGTCCACCTGGTGGGCCGACTGCAGCAGGTTGTTCAGGCGCGCCGGGCTCAGGCGCGGCAGCACCCGTTCGAACAGGCGCTCACGCGGACCCCAGATGCGCTGGGCCTTGAGCGCCATGGGCAGGGGCTGCCCGGCGGCCATGGCGTCTTTCACACGCTTGAGGGCCCGGATGTCTTCGGCCAGGGTGTAGTGCACCAGCACCTCGGCCTCGCCTTCGGCCTGCAGGCCGTCGAGCATGCGCTGCACGCGCGCCACCTGGCCCGAGAGCACCGCCTCGGACAACTTGAACACGTCGTAGCGCGCCACATTGAGCACGGCGGCTTCCACCTGGGCTTGCGACAGCTCCCCCTGCGGATAGAGCAGCCCCAGTTTCTGGATTTCCTGGTGCGCCGCCAACAGATTACCCTCCACCCGGTCGGCAAAGAACTGCAGTGTGCGCTGGCCTTCTTCGCCCTGCGCCACATGCTGGCCCTGCTGCTGCAGCCGCTGGGCGATCCATGGCGGCAGGGCGGTGCGTTCAATCGTGTCGAGCTGGATGCTCACACCACCGTTGTCCAGCGCACCAAACCAGGCCCCCTTGCGGGTGGCAAAGTCCAGTCGGGGCAGCATGAACAGGGTCAGGGTCGAGTCGTTGCCCTGGGCCTGCTCCACCAGCTGCTGGATCGCGGCGCTGCCGTCCTTGCCGGGCTTGCCCGAGGGAATGCGGACCTCGACGATCTGTTTGTCGGCAAACAGGCTCAGGCTGCCACCCGCGGCCAGGACTTCACTCCAGTCGAAGTGCGCGCCCTGGACGGTGTGCACGGTGCGTTCGGTATACCCCTGTGCACGCGCCGCGGCGCGGATGGCGTCGGCCGCCTCCTGCATCAGCAGGGGTTCATCCCCATGCAGGGTGTAGAGGCTGCGCAAGCCCTTTTGCAGGTGGCTGCCAAGCTGAGGGAGGGCCAGTTGCATGCTGTTCTCAGCGCACCACGGGCGGCTTGACGCGCGACAGGCGCCGCAGGATCTGCTGGACGATGTCGTTTTGCATGTCGCTGTAGAGCATCGCCTCTTCGATTTCCTTGGACAGGGCGGCCGTTTCATTGAAACTCAGGTCACGCTGCTGGAAGAGCTCCACCGGCTCGACCCACTCCACCCCTTCAGGCGTGCGCAGACGAAACTTCACCGTCATGCGCAATTGCAGCTCA
>Ga0255192_1000189_pt1 | contig 11584 bp, 16 predicted proteins | sample Miss_Miss_RepC_8_2_FD_189950 | JGI IMG/M metagenome (GOLD analysis project Ga0255192, IMG submission 189950) | Freshwater microbial communities from Mississippi River, Louisiana, United States - Miss_Miss_RepC_8h | ecosystem: Environmental > Aquatic > Freshwater > River | place: USA: Louisiana...
GTGCACCGAGTAACGGGTAACGGGACCCGTGGCATTGGCTGCAGCTGGCTTTTGCTCGCTCAGGCCGCTGCTGGTGGTGTCAAATTTGATGAACTTGTAGCCGCCTTGCCAGTTCCAGAACATGGCGGTGGAGTTCAGCGGGGCTGGCGCCACGGTCGGGTCCTGGTGGTTCAGTGCAAAGGGCACGCCCACGGTCAGTTCCACGCCAACGTAGTTGCCAGCCGGTGCGCTACCGCGCACGGTGGTGTTAGTAGGAGCGGTGCCATTGCGGCAGGGGCCTGTGCCGTTTTCAAAGTCGAGCAGCGCGACGTTCTGGTATTGCCAAACACCGTCCTGGGTCAGTTGCACGGGTACGGTGCTGCCGTCCTTGCGCACCAGCTTGACCTCGCTCACGTACAAGCGGTAATCGCTGGGGGTAATGGTGCTTTGGGTGGTGCCCACATTGCTGTAGCTCTGCCCACAGGCAAAGGGCTGGCCATTGATTTCTGCAGCGAATTGAATGTTCACCGGCTGCTTGCCCGCTTGCTGGCCGGGGGTAGAACAGGCGGCCAGCGTGACGGCGGCCAGACTGATCAACAGTTTTTTCATGGAGTGTCTCCTTGAGTTAATGTTTGTGCGCAGCAGTGCCACGCGGGGTTTGCACCCAGATCTGCACGGTGCGTTCACCGGCTTTTTCAAAGCGCAGGGTCAGGTCAAAACGGTCACCGTCTTTGAGCGGGGCCTTGAGGCCTTCGAGCATGAGATGGTGATTGGTGGTGCTTGAGGCTGCTGCGTGGCTCATGCGCACTTCACCCTTGGCGGGCAGTTCAATGGCACTGACCGCGTGCATTCGCATGACCTCGCCGTCCATGCGCATAGCGTGTAGGCTCACTTGGCTGGCTGTTGGACTGCTGGCACCCACCAAGCGGTCAGCCGCATCGCCCCGGTTGCGCAGAGACTTGATGTACACAGCGCCCGTGTTGCTGCCCATTGGGCTGGGCGTGGCATAGGGGTGGTCGATCACGATGGTTCCAACCCGGAAGTCGTGTGCCCGCGCGGTGTTCGAGATCACCAGCCCCATGAACAGCCCGCTCACCAGTACCCCCAGACTGGAACGGGTGCTGCGCAGCACATCCACGATCTGGGCTGTCAGCTCTTGCAAAAGGTTCGCCTTCATGCGGCCAGTGCCATGGCGGGCGCGGCAGGGCGAACCCAGCGGCTGCGCTGTTTGGCGGCGGGCGTCTTGACGGGCTTGTGACCCCCCGAGGGGCGTGGCAGCAGAACGTTGAGTTCACGGCAAACCGTTTCCAGTGCCGAGTCCACGATCTGCGCCATCTCGCGCAGCGTGGGCAGCTCGTCGCGCTGCACAGCGCGCACACGACCTTCGCCGTCCTTGCCCAGCACCGTCAGCAGATAAGCCACCCGCTGCTGGATAGGGCCGCTGCGCAGGCGCATCATGTCCAGCGTTTGGCGCTGTTGCTGCAAAAAGGCCTTGGCCATGGTGGCGTAGTGACCAAGCTCGCCGTGGATGATGACGGGCTCGACCTCTGCGTGGACCAACGCGCTGGCGCTGTAGGCGTGGGCTTGGGCGCACAGGGCTTCGACACCGATCAGGTCGCCGGGCAGGGCCAGCTGGACCAGCATCTGCCCGTCCTGGCCGGGGCGTTCGAGGCGCAGCACGCCCGAGAGTACACGCCAGACAGGGCCGCGCTGACCGGCTTCAATGAGGGTATGGCCGCTGGGCAATGACCGCAGCGACGGGACGGGGGGTGTGGAAGGGTTCACCACAATCTCCTGACAAATCGGACGCCCATGCATGGGCGCGCACGGCAGCGGCTGCAGGCCGTTGCCACGAACAAAGGTCAGAAGAAGGCGGGAGGTGCGCGCGACTGAACCGCCCAGGGGCGGCTTGCCAGCGTCAGGGGTGTGGCAAAAACAAAGGTCGATGGCGGGCCTTGCGGCAGGCCCCGCCAGACCAGCGGCTGGGGCGGCGGGGCCAGCCTGTCCAGACCCAGCACACACAGCGGGCAGTGGTCCACCACCACGGTGGCGGGCTGAGGGGTGCTGTCGTCCTGCACCGCCACCTGCGTCATGCCCTGCGTGGTGCAAACCTCCATCCACGTCATGCCCGATGCGCCCTGCGCAGCCGCCCGCGCACGCGACACCGTGGGCGCCAGAGCGCCCAGCAGCATCACGGCCAGCAGCCACCAGGCCAGCGTGTGACGAAGACGGAGGTTCATGCCCATGCCGGGTCAGGGCCGATCAATGTTTGTGATCGCCGTGGCCGTGTTTCATGGCCGGCTGGGCCATGGTGCGGGCGGGTGCCTTGACCTCGATGTTCTGGCGCTTGCCGTCCTTGCCCTCGACCACGAGCGTCACGGGCACGGTGTCGCCGTCTTTCACCTGGCCCTTGAGGTCCATCAGCATGACGTGGTAGCCCCCCGGCTTGAGTTCCACGGCCTTGCCTGCAGGCAGGGCCAGCGAGGAGACGGCGCGCATTTTCATGACGCCGCCGTCCATGGCCATTTCATGCACTTCGACCACACCGGCCACCGGCGACTGGGCCGCCACCAGTTTCGCTTCTTGCGCCGACTGCAGCTGCATGAAGGCACCCGTGGCTTTTTGCTGGGCCACGGTGGCGCGCACCCAGGCGTCCTTGACGGTGACCTGGGCCACGGCAGCGCCAGCAAGCAGCGCAGCCGACAAAACAATGACGGAACGTTTCATGGAATAACTCCTGAGGGTGGATGAAAGCAGGGCGCACCTTGGGCGGTGCGAAAGACTGTTGGGCGTCATCAGGCTTTGGCCTGAGTGAGCCAATCAGATTTGAGGGGGAGCGCGCGCCTGCCAGGGCGGGCCGATCAGGCTGGCCAGCCGGGCCGATTCCAGCGGATGCAGGGCGTAGGCCAGTCCGCCGGGGACGGGCAGGGCCAAAAGCGCAGGGGCAGGTGCCGCCATGGGCATGCACAAGGGGCAGTCCATGCCCACTTTCATGCCGGGAGAAGCGTCATCCCCGGTGTCGGGGTTGACCATTTTCATGCCGCCCATGGCGCTGCAGACCATTTGGGTCTGGTCCTGCTGGACCAGGGGCGATGCCACCGCGGCGCCAATGAACAGCGCAAACCACACCAGCACGAGGCGGGTGATCCAGTGGGCGCGGCGCAGGGTTTGCATGGGCGGATTATGCACTTTCGCACCAAACAGGGCCTTGCGTTCTGGTCAACGCGCCAAGCTGACGGCCTTGATCTGGGCCCACACCGGCAGGCCTGGGCGCAGCTGCAGCTGGTCGGCGGCGCGGGCGGTCAGGCGGGCCAGCACCGGGGTGCCGCTGGCGTTCAGCCGCACCAGCACCTGGTGGCCCACCGGCTCGGCGATTTGCTCGACCAAGCCATGCAGGTGGTTCTGGATGCTGGTGCCCTGTGCGCGTTCGAGCGTGATGCTCACATCCCGCGCCAGGATGCGCACCCGCAGCGCCGTGCCCTCGGGCTCGCCCGTGTGGCTGACCCACAGTTCGCCGCCGGGCAAGGCCAGCCTACACAGGCCCCAGGCTTGGTCGCACCCGGACACGGTGCCCGTGACCAGTGCCCCCACATCGTCGCCCAGATGGATGGGCACATCGACCGAAGACAGCACCTGCGCCACCGGCCCGCTGGCGCGCACCTGCCCGCCGTCCAGCACCACCAGCGTGTCGGCCAGGTGCGCCACTTCGTCGGCCGAGTGCGTCACATACAGCATGGGCACCTGCAGATGCTGGCGCAGGGCGTCGAGCCAGGGCAGCACTTCGCGCTTGCGTGCGCTGTCCAGCGCGGCCAGCGGTTCGTCCAGCAGCAGCAGGCGCGGCCGGGCGGCCAGGGCGCGGGCCATTGCCACGCGCTGGCGCTCGCCGCCCGACAAGGTGGTTGTGCGCCTGGCCAGCAGGTGGCCAATGCCCAGCACTTCAATGGCCTGGTCCAGCGCCTGGCGGGCATCGCCCTGCTCGTGCGCAGGCAGGCGCCTCAGGCCGTAGTGCAGGTTGCCCTGCACGTCCAGGTGGTCGAACAGGCTGGCTTCCTGAAACACCACACCCAGGCGGCGCTCCCACACCGGCGTGAAGTGGCCTTGGGCATCGTCCTGCCAGACGGTGTCGCCCAGCTGCACGCGGCCTGCGCCGCGCTCCAATCCGGCCACGCAGCGCAGCAGGGATGTCTTGCCCGAGCCGGAGGCGCCCCACAGCACGGTCACGCCTTGCGGGGGCAGCTGCAGCGCCGCTTGCAGGGTGAAGCCGGGGCGCTGCAGGCGCAGGTCGATGTGCAGGGTGCTCATGCGCGGCCTCCGCCTGCATGGCTGGCCCGCCGCCGAATCCAGGCCAGTCCGAGCAGGGCCGCAAACGCAAACACCGCCATGCCGCCTGCCAGCACATGGGCCTGGGCGTATTCCATGGCTTCCACATGGCCGTAGATCAGGGTGGAGAGCACGCGCGTCTGGTTGGGAATGTTGCCGCCGATCATCAACACCACACCAAACTCTCCCAGGGTGTGGGCAAAACTCAGCACGCCCGCCGTCAGCAGCGCATGCCGCGCCTGCGGCAGGGCCACCGTCAGGAAGGCGTCGAGCGGTCTGGCACCAAGCGACAGGGCCGCTTCGAGCGGTCGCGGCCCCATCTCGGCAAAGGCCGCCTGCAGCGGCTGCACCGCAAAGGGCAGGGAATAGACGATGGAGCCGATCACCAGCCCGGTGAAAGTGAAGGACAGCGTGCCCCAGCCCAGCCATTGCGTGAGCTGCCCCAACGGCCCGTGCGGCCCCATCAGCACCAGCAGGTAAAAGCCCAGCACCGAAGGCGGCAGCACCAGCGGCAGCGTGACCAGCGCGCCCACCGGCTCGCGCCAGCGCGAGGGCGTGCGCGCCAGCCACCAGGCCAGCGGCGCACCCAGCACCAGCAGCAGCACCGTCGTCACCGCCGCCAGGCGCAGCGTGAGCGCCAGCGCGGGCCAGGCGCTGGCCACAAAGTCGGGGCTGAACAGGGTGTCGGTCAAGGAGTGGCTCGGTCAGAACAGGTAGCCGTAACCGCGCATCACGGCACGGGCGGTGTCAGAGCGCAAGTATTGCAGAAGGGCTTTGGCGGTGGGGTTGTTTTCACCGGCCTTGAGCAGCACCGCGTCCTGCCGGATCGGATCGTGCAGCGCAGCGGGCACCACCCAGGCCGAGCCGCTGGCGATCTTGCCGTCCACCATCACCTGCGACAGCGCCACGAAGCCGAGCGCGGCATTGCCCGTCTTCACAAACTGGAAAGTCTGGCCGATGTTTTCGCCGATCACGAATGCAGGGCGCAGCTTGTCAACCAGGCCGCGCTGGGCCAACACCTGCATGGCGGCGGCACCATAAGGCGCCAGCTTGGGGTCGGCCACGGCCAGCTTGCCGGGCACACGGCCCGCGGCCATGCCGCTGAGCACAGCGCCTTGGTCATCCACCGCGCCCGGCTGCGCACTCCAGAGCACCAGCTGGCCCAGGGCATAGGTGAAGTTGCTGCCTGCTACGCCCAGCCCGTCCTTGACGAGGCGGGCCGGCGTTTCGTTATCGGCTGCCAGCAGCACGGCAAAGGGCGCGCCGTTGCGGATCTGCGCATAGAACTTGCCCGTGGCCCCAAAGGACAGCACGGCCTTGTGCCCGGTGTCCTTTGCAAAGGACGCTGCGATTTTCTGCATCGGCGCGGCGAAGTTGGCCGCCACGGCGACATACAGCGTTTCTGCGCGTGTCTGAATGCACAGCAAGACAAATGCACCGATCAGCCAGCAGCGCAGGCATTGAATGATGTGAACTGTCTTCATGATTTTCGAGCAGTTTAGCGGCTGTCGGGAGCGTACCGACAGTCGTCAACTCGGCGACCGCAGAGTCCAAACTTATCCCTTAACCTGAACTATTGCTTTTTTATGGAGACACCCCATGCTCACCCTGTGCGGTTTTGCGGCCAGCAACTACTACAACAAGGTCAAGTTCGCCCTGCTCGAAAAAGGCGTGCCCTTCCAGGAGGAACTCGCCTGGGTCGGACAAACCGATCCGGCCAGCAGCCCGCTCGGCAAGGTGCCCTACATCAAGACGCCCCAAGGCCCGTTGTGCGAGTCGGCGGTGATCATGGAATACATCGAGCAGCAGTACCCGCAAAACCCCTTGCTGCCCGCCGACCCGTATGCCGCAGCCAAGGTGCGTGAGCTGGTGACCTTTCTGGAGTTGCACCTCGAACTGGTGGCGCGCAACCTCTACCCCGAGGCGTTCTTCGGCGGCAAGATCAGCGACAGCGCCAAGGAAAAAACCGGCGCGCAGCTCGAAAAGAATGTGGCCGCTTTTGCGCAGCTCGCGCAGTTCAGTCCGTTTGTGGCCGGAGATGCCCTGACGCTGGCCGACTGTGCTGCCGTGGTGCACTTGCCGCTGGTGTCGGGCGCCAGCAAGATCATCTACGGCCGCGACTTTCTGGCCGACCTGCCGGTGCGCGACTACCTCAAGCGCATGGGCGAGCGGCCCACGCTGGCGCAGGTCAATGCCGACCGCAAGGCCAACACCGAATTGATGCTCTCGCGCCTCAAAGCCAAGGGCTGACCCCCCTGCGGGGTTGACCCACGTCAAGCACTGCCGCTGCTCTGCGCAGCGCGGTGCGCGGGCGTTTGACGTCTGTCAATGTGGGCGCAGTTCATCGGCCTAGCATGAAGCCATGAACACACTTCAAGCCCCATTCAAGGATCGGTTGCTGCAGGAACGCCAGCAGCTTTTGCAACGCATTGCCGCACAGCGCGGTGGCCAGGTCTCCCGCGTGGAGATGGCTGCCGAGCACGATGTGCGCGCCTCCGATGCACGCGCGCAGGCCACCACCGAAATCAACGAAGAGTTCGCGATGAACGAGCACGAGACGGCCGAGCTGGCCGCCATCGATGCGGCACTTGAACGCATCGCGCTGGGCCAGTATGGCCAGTGCCAGGACTGCGGCGTCACGATTCCCGAAGCACGGCTGAACGCTTACCCGATGGCCCTGCGCTGTGTGGGCTGTCAGACCACCGCCGAGAAAACCCACTGATTCACAAGGAGTTATGAGCATGAGCACCTTCCACGCTGTCGTCTGGATGGACCACAACGAAGCCCACGTCCTGATGTTTGACCGCGAGCACGTTGAAAGCCAGCGCGTCAAATCCCGCAGTCACCACAAGCACCAGGGCAAGACCGGTGATGCCGCCGCCTTTTATGGCGATGTGGCCAAGGCCCTGAACGGCACCCGCGAGGTCTTGCTCACCGGCCCGGGGGCGGCCCGCAACGAATTCCGTGACTGGTGCGCCAGCCACGCCAAGGCCACCGCAGGCGCCATCGTCGACAGCCTGGCCACCGACCACCCCAGCGACAACCAGCTGGTCGCGCTGGCCAGGCAGTACTTCAAGAAGTTCGACGCCATGGCGGCCGATCCGACGCAGGCCTGACCCTGCACGCGTGCCGACAGGCTGCTATGCTGCAAGGCATGTGCAGCCTGTTTCATTTTGCTTTCAATGTCACGGATCTGGATGTGGCGCGCCGCTTCTACGGCGATGTGCTCGGATGCCGTGAGGGTCGCTCCACCGACACCTGGGTGGACTTCGACTTTTTTGGCCACCAGATTTCACTGCACCTGGGCGAGCCCCTGAAAACGGCGCCCACCGGGCATGTGGGAGAGCATCTGGTGCCCATGCCGCATTTCGGTCTGATCCTGCAGCGCGCCGACTGGCAGGCCATGGCCGACCGCTTGGTGGCGGCGAACATGGCTTTCGTGATCGCCCCGCACCTGCGTTTTGCCGGTCAACCCGGCGAGCAGTGGACGATGTTCTTTCTTGACCCCTTTGGCAATCCGATCGAGGTCAAGGGTTTCGAATCGCTGGAGACGGTTTACGCCAGCTGAGTGATCTGCTGGTCGATGGCGCCGAACAGGCTCTGCCCGTTCTTGTCCTTCATCTCGATGCGGATGGTGTCACCGAACTTCATGAAGGCCGTGCTGGGCTTGCCGTCCAGAATCGTTTCGATGGCCCGTTTTTCAGCGATGCAGCTGTAGCCCTTGGGCCAGTCCTTCTTGCCGTTTTCTTCCACGCCGCGATTGCTCACGGTGCCGCTGCCCACGATGGAGCCTGCACGCACATTGCGCGTCTTGCAGATGTGGGCGATCAGCTGGCCAAAGTGAAAAGTCATGTCCGGGCCGGCGTCGCACATGCCGACCTTGCGACCGTTCCAGGTCGATTGCAGCGTCAGGTTCACGCGGCCACCTTGCCAGGCGTCGCCCAGCTCATCGGGCGTGATGGCCACGGGGCTGAAGGCGGTGGCGGGCTTGCTCTGGAAGAAACCAAAGCCCTTGGCCAACTCGTCGGGGATCAGGTTGCGCAGGCTCACGTCGTTGGCCAGCATGAGCAGGCGGATGCCTTCCAGGGCCTCGTCGGGCGTGGCGCGCATGGGCACGTCACCGGTGATGACCGCGATTTCGGCTTCGAAGTCGATGCCGAAGGCCTCATCGGCGCAGACCACCGGATCGCAGGGGCCGATGAAGTCGTCGCTGCCGCCCTGGTACATCAGCGGGTCGGTGTAGAAGGTCTTGGGCACTTCGCTGTTGCGTGCGGCGCGCACCAGCTCGACGTGGTTGATGTAAGCCGAGCCGTCGGCCCACTGGTAGGCGCGTGGCAGCGGCGCCATGCACATCTTGGGGTCGAACGGGAAAGCGTGGCGCGCCTTGCCGGCATTGAGGGTCTGGTACAGGTCTTCCAGCTGCGGCGCGATGAAGTTCCAGTCGTCCAGCAACTGTTGCATCTTGCTGGCGATGCCGGTCGCATAATGGGCGGTGCTCAGGTCGCGGGACACCACCACCAGCTGGCCGTCGCGGGAACCGTCTTTGTAGGTCGCAAGTTTCATGATCTTCGCAGTCTGTTTTCGGGTGCCCGAACCCTCAGGGGTGATCGAGCAAATTACGCATTGGTAAACTCGTTTAACTAAACGAAACGACATTCTAGACCATATGGCCCTTCAGCGCACACCCCCCCGGGAAGACTCGGACACAGACAAGGAACGCGCCGGCATCCAGTCGGTGGAGGTGGGTTTTGCCCTGCTGGATGTGCTGGCCAGGGCGCCCGGCCCGCTGATGCTGCGCGACCTGGCGGCCGAAGCCGGCATGAGCGCGGCCAAGGCGCACCGCTACCTGGTCAGCTTTCAGCGCCTGGGTCTGGTGGTGCAGGATGCGGCCACCACCCGTTACGAACTGGGACCCGCCACCTTGCGTCTGGGCCTGGCCACCCTGTCGCGTCTGGATGCCGTGAAGATGGCGCGCGAGCGGCTGCCTGCCCTCGGTGAGCAGACCGGGCAGACGCTGGCGCTGGCCGTCTGGGGCAACCACGGCCCGACCCTGGTGCACTGGCAGGAGTCTCCATTGGCCGTGCCGGTCAACCTGCGGCTGGGCGATGTCATGCCCATGCTGTCATCGGCCACCGGCCGTTGCTTTGCGGCGTTTCTGGGGCACGGCATCGGCTCGGACCAGGCCCGCGTGCTGATGGAGCGCGAAATGGTGCTGGCGCGCGAGGCGGATCGCCAGGACGTGCCCACCAACACCAAGGCGCTCAAGGCCCTGGTGGAAGAGACGCGCCAGCACGGACTTGGCCGCGTGAAAAACGTGCTGCTGCCGGGCATTTCGGGCTTTTGTGCGCCGGTGTTCGATGCCGACGGGCACCTGGCCCTGGGGGTGGTGTCGCTGGGTTCTTCGGCCACATTCAATGCCGACTGGCAGGGGCCGGTGGCTACTGCCCTGCTGCGCATGTCACGTCAGCTGTCGGCCGATCTGGGCTGGAGCCCACGCTGACCTGTGGCTTCGCCCATGCCTCAGACGGTCGGTAGCGGTCCCACGCGCAAGGTCTTGCTGGCGCTGGTCCTGCTGGCGCTCGTGCTGCATGCGGCCGTGTTGCTGGGGCTGGAATCGCCACTGTCGGTGCGACTTCGGGCCGATCCAGCGCCTGGCACTGTGCATGTGCGGATGGTGACGCCCCCGGCGCCAGAGCCTGTGCGGCGCCCTGTGCCGCGTCCGAAAATCGTGAAACCGGCGCCCGCTGCGCCTGCCCCTGCCCCTGCCAAAGCTGAAACCGTGGAGGTGGCGAAAGCGCCCCAGGCCGAACCCGAGCCTCAGGCACAAACGCCGCTGCAGCCGCAGCGGCCCGCGGTGCCCGACCCAGTGCAGGATGTGTCGGCCGCCACGGCCTCGGCGCCAGCCGTCGAGGCGCAGCCACCCGCGGTCCCACCGGGCACCGCCTGGCCGCTGGTGCCGCTTGGGGCCTTGCCGCCGTCGGCGCTGCTCCAGTACCAGCTCACGGGCATGGACAAGGGCTTCACTTACTACGCCAGCGGTGAGTTGCGCTGGCAACACAACGCCACCGACTACGAGCTCACGCTGGCCATTCGAGCCTTTCTGGTGGGGCGGCGGCAATGGCGCAGTGTGGGCCGCATCGAGGCCACCGGCCTGGCGCCCACCCGCTTTTCGGACAGCTGGCGCCAGGAGCGTGCGGCGCATTTTGACCGCGAGCAGCAACGCATCGTTTTCAGCAGCAACAGCAACCCCGCCGTGCTGGAGCCCGGGGCGCAGGACCAGATCAGCCTGTATGTGCAGCTGGCGGCAGCAGTGGCGGGCGAGCCCGAACGCTTTGCGCCTGGCGCCCGTTTGCAGGTCCAGACCGCCACGGTGCGCGACGCCTTGCCCTGGTCGCTGGTGATGGAGGGCCAGGAGGATCTGGTGCTTGACGGCCAGAGCGTCAAGGCATCGAAATGGGTGTGCCAGCCCCGCAACCGTTATGAGGCGCGCGTCGAGTTCTGGGTCACGCCTGCGCAGGCCTGGTTGCCCGTGCGCATCCGCATCACGCAGACCAGCGGCAGCTTCATTGACCTGCTCTGGCGCGGCACCGAACCCCTGCCACCCCTGCCGCAGCAGGGCGATGCCCAAAGCCGCGCCGTACGCTCTTGAAAAAGGGCATACTGGAGGCACATGGGATCACCGTGGAGAGGAGTTGAAACCATGAACCTGCTGTACGAATCCGAGACTTTTGCCGTGATGCACCTGCTCGCCAGCGACGCCGCCGAGGGCAAGCCTGCACGCCCCACGCTGGAACGCCACGGTTTTGAAATCGTGGACAAGCGCTCGGGCAAGGAGGTGTACCTGGATGGCTCCTGGGCCGAGCTGTTCCAGCAACAGTTGCATGTCTGGCAGCAACACAGCCCCACCCAGGAAGAAGTCGAGGACACGCTCGAGGGCTACACCGGCCTGGCCCAGCAGCCCGTCATCGTGCACTGAGCGCTGCAGCACACAGCGCCTGCGGGGCACCGGCCTGAGGCATCAGGCCAGGTGCCCTTTTCTTTCCAGCCAGTCAAACAGGGGTGCCACCAGGATCAGCACCGCCACCAGGCGGCAGACCTGAAAAGCCGTGACCACGGGCACTCCCAGCTGCAGCACCTTGGCGGTGATGGCCATTTCGGCGATGCCCCCCGGCGAGGTGCCCAAAATCAGCGTTGCCGGGTGCTGACCGACCAGCAGGGCCATGCCCCAGCCAAACAGCGCTGAGACGAGCAGCATGCCCGCCGTGCCCATGCCCACCGAAACCAG
>Ga0255192_1000193_pt1 | contig 11451 bp, 9 predicted proteins | sample Miss_Miss_RepC_8_2_FD_189950 | JGI IMG/M metagenome (GOLD analysis project Ga0255192, IMG submission 189950) | Freshwater microbial communities from Mississippi River, Louisiana, United States - Miss_Miss_RepC_8h | ecosystem: Environmental > Aquatic > Freshwater > River | place: USA: Louisiana...
GTCAAGGTCGGGTGCATGGTGTTCATCGCCTCGGGGCGGCTGAGCACCAGGTGGGCAAGGTGCCCTTCAGTCGTCAGGGAAAAGCAGCTCGGTTTGTCCATGTGTTGTCTCCTCTGCGGCAATGTAGCGGGTGGTTTCGGGCGGCTGTGTCCCGGCCTTGACCAGTGAACCCACCCGCACGCCCAGCAGCCGGATGCGTCGCGTCAGGTCGACCCGCTTGAGGCATTGCCCGGCGACTTGCCGGATGCGTTTGGCGTCGGCAATGTATTCGTCCAGGCTCTGGTCGCGCGTGACGCTCTGGAAGTTGTCGTAACGGATCTTGATGCCGATGGTGCGACCCTCGTAGCCCTTGCGCTGCAGGTCGGCGGCCACCTGCTCGCACAGGCGGGTGAAGATGGCGCCGAGTTCCGCGCGGTCGTGCACGGCGTGCAGGTCATTCTCAAAGGTGGTCTCGCGGCTCATGCTGACTGGCTCGCTGTCAAGCACCACCGGGCGCTCATCGCGGCCCCAGGCCGCATCGTGCAGCCAAGCGCCGTAGCTTTTGCCAAAGTGTTCCATGAGCCAGAACTGGTCGCGCTCGGCCAGCTGGCCAATCGTTTCGATGCCTTGGGCTTTGAGCTTTTCGTCGGCCTTGGGGCCGATGCCGTTGATCTTGCGGCAAGGCAGGGGCCAGATCAGGGTTTGCAGGTCGGCCTCGTGGACGATGGAGATGCCGTTGGGCTTGTTGAACTCGCTGGCCATTTTGGCGATCAGCTTGTTGGGCGCCACACCGATCGAGCAGGTCAGGCCGGTGGCTTCCAGAATGCTTTTCTGGATCAGGCGCGCCAGCACCCGGCCGCCCTCGCGCTGGCCGCCGGGCACGTCGGTGAAGTCGATGTAGACCTCGTCGACCCCCCGGTCTTCCATGACAGGCGCGATCTCGGTGATGACGGCCTTGAAGGTGCGAGAGAAATGCCGGTAGCGCTCAAAGTCCACCGGCAGCAGGATGGCGTCGGGGCAGAGTTTGGCAGCCTTCATCAGCCCCATGGCCGAGCCGATGCCGAATTGCCGCGCCGCATAGGTGGCGGTGGTGATGACGCCGCGCCCGGTGTAACCCGACAGGCGCGGAAAGAACTCCAGCGGGATGAAAGGCAGTCGCTCGGCAAAGTTCTCGGTCGTCCATTCCCCCTCGGGGTAGGCCGCCTGCAGCTTGCCCAGCAGGTCGTCTTCGCGCCGCCGACCGCCGCCGATCACCACCGGCAGGCCCTTGAGCTGCGGGTAGCGCATGAGCTCGCAGGACGCGTAAAAGGCGTCCATGTCGAGGTGGGCAATGCGGCGGGTAGGGGTGGTCATTCGGTCGCTCTGGGTGTTTCCCGGACTGGGTGGGGCCGGGCTCCTCATGATGCGAGCATAAATCGTCACCCGGCCCCACCCAGTCCGGGAACGTGGGAAAAGCGCCGGATGACGCAGCTGGGTGAGCGGGGCGTGTGCCTTTCTTCGTCATCCTCGGGCTCGACCCGAGGATCTATCCCGCTGGATGCTCCGATCAAGTCGGAGCATGACAGCAGCCAGATCAAGCGACCGGATAAGTCCCCGGCAACAAAATCGATGTGTCCACATTCTGGATGTTGGTGTGACCACAGAAGGCCATCGTCACGTCCAGCTCCTTGTGGATGATCTGCAGGGCTTTGGTCACGCCCGCTTCGCCCATGGCGCCCAGGCCGTAGACCATGGCGCGGCCGATCATCGTGCCCTTGGCGCCCAAAGCCCAGGCCTTGAGCACATCCTGGCCCGAGCGAATGCCGCCGTCCATCCAGACCTCGATCTGGCTGCCCACCGCCGCCACGATGGCGGGCAGGGCTTCGATGCTGCTGGGCGCGCCGTCGAGCTGGCGGCCACCGTGGTTGCTGACCACGATGGCGTCGGCCCCGCTGGCCACGGCCAGCTTGGCGTCTTCCACGTCCATGATGCCCTTGAGGATCAGCTTGCCGCCCCATTGCTTCTTGACCCAGGCGATGTCGTCCCAGTTGAGGGTGGGGTCAAACTGCTCGTTGGTCCACGAGGCCAGCGAATTCATGTCGGTCACGGCCTTCACATGGCCCACCAGATTGCCAAAGGTGCGGCGGCGGGTACCGGCCATGCCCAGGCACCAGCGCGGCTTGGTCATCAGGTTGATGATGTTGGCAATCGTGGGGCGGGGGGGCGCGGTCAGGCCGTTTTTCAGGTCCTTGTGGCGCTGGCCGATCACCTGCAGGTCGAGCGTGAGCACCAGGGCGCTCACGTTGGCAGCCTTGCAGCGGTCGATCATGCGGGCCATGGCGTCGCGGTCGCGCATCATGTAGAGCTGGAACCAGAAGGGCGCCTGGGTGTGGGCGGCAATGTCTTCGATCGAGCAGATGCTCATGGTCGACAGGGTGAAAGGAATGCCGAACTTCTTGGCCGCCATGGCCGCGTGCATTTCACCGTCGGCGTGCTGCATGCCGGTCAGGCCCACAGGGGCGATGCACACGGGCATCTTGGTGTCGATGCCGACCATTTTTGTGGCGGTGGTGCGGTTTTCCATGTTCACCGCCACGCGCTGGCGCAGCTTGATTTTCTGGAAGTCGCTTTCGTTGGCGCGGTAGGTGCCCTCGGTCCAGGAGCCGCTGTCGGCATAGTCGTAGAACATGCGCGGCACGCGTTTTTCGGCCAGAACGCGCAGGTCTTCGATGTTGGTGATCACGGGCATGCTGGGGTCTCCTGTAGGGTCTGAAAACCCACAGGATGTTAGCGACAGCCACCACACAGCGGTGTGAAACGCTGTCGCCTGTGTTTGAAATTTATTGCAGCCACGCCCTGACAGGGCGGGTGGCCAGGGGGCACATCAGGCCGGAAGCTGGCCGATGGCTTCGAGCATGGCCTGGGGCATGCGCTCAAGCACCACCGATTTGTCGACCACACCCAGCTGCACCGCAGCCCGGGGCATGCCGTAAATCACGCAGCTGTCTTCGTGCTCGGCCAGGTTGATGCCCCCGGCGTTGCGGATGGCGCGCATGCCCATGGCCCCATCGCTGCCCATGCCGGTGAGCAGGACCCCCAGGGTGTGCTTGCCTGCGGCTTCGGCGGCAGAGCGGAACAGCACATCGACCGCAGGGCGGCAGTGGTGTACCGGCGGGCTTTGCGTCAGACGGATGCGGTAGCCCGAACTGTCTGCCTGCACCATCATGTGGAAGTTGCCCGGCGCGATCAGGCATTGACCGGGTCGCACGGCATCGTGATCGGCCGCTTCCCGGACTTCGTAGTCGCACAGCGTGTTCAGTCGTTCAGCCACCGCCTTGGAGAAAAAGGCCGGGATGTGCTGCACCACCAGAATGGGTGGCAGCCCGGCCGGTAGCGAGGGCAGCAGGTCGCGCAGGGCTTCCACGCCGCCGGTGGACGCGCCAATGACCACCAGCCTGCGGTCGCCCTGGTGCGACACCGGGCTGGTGTGCAATGCCGCAGGGCGGGGACTGTGGATCGGCGCGCTGACCACTGGAGTCTGTCGCTGACGAAACCGCTGCTTGGCGGCGTGCGCCGCCTTGATGTGGTAGGCCAGTTTGGCCGCCAGCGCACCAATGGAGGTGCTGCCGTCGGGCTTGGCCAGGACTTCGCTGGCGCCCGCGTCCATGGCTTCGAGCGCCAGTCTGGAGCCTTGCTGGGTCAGCGAGCTGATCACCACGACCGCCAGCGGAGAACGCTCTTTTTGCAGCTGACGCAGGTAGGTCAGCCCGTCCATCCGGGGCATTTCCATGTCGAGGGTGATGACGTCCGGCTGCAGGCGCGGGATTTTTTCCATCGCGATCAGCGGGTCGTTGGCCACGCCCACCACCTCGATGTCCGGGTCGTGGGCGAGGGTGTCGGTGATGGTCTTTCTGACCAGCGCCGAATCGTCGACCACCAGTACCTTTATGGGCATGTTCTCTCCTGCATCTTGTTCAGGGGCTGCGCTGGTAAATCCCGTTGCCGAGACTGTTGAGCGGGTGTTTGATGCGCAGCAGGCTGTCCGAATGTCCGACGATGAGCAAGCCGCCGGGCTCCAGGCTGTCGTGCAGGCGCTGCACCAGCTGGGTTTGCGCATCGGTCTCGAAGTAGATCAGGACATTGCGGCAGAAAATCACATGCTGCGGCAGCGTGATGGGGTAGTGCTCGGCAAACAGGTTCATGCGGCGAAAGCGCACGTTTTGCTGCAGGCTGTCCTTGACCTTGCAACAGCCTTCGTAAGGGCCGCTGCCTTTCTGGAAATACTTGCGCAACCAGCTGGCGTCGGGCAGCCCGAGCCGATCGATGTCATACACCGCCTGGCGCGCCTTGTGCAGGGCGCGGTGCGAGATGTCGGTGGCCTCGATCTGCCAGCGCAGGCCCGGTTGCTTGCGCTGCGCATATTCGCTGAGCACGATCGCCAGGGTGAAGGGCTCTTCTCCGCTGGAGCAACCGGCCGACCAGCAACGCAGCCCGTTTTTGGCGCTTGGGCTGTCGGCCAGCAGGCGATCCAGCAGCGTCGAGGTCAGGAGGTCGAAGTGAACGGCTTCGCGAAAGAAATGGGTGTGGTTGGTCGACACCAGGTCGATCAGGGTTTCCAGCTCTTCGTTGCGGTGCTGTTCCAGCCAATCCACATAGTCTTCCCAGTTGTCCAGGCCCAGGTCGCGCCGGTGCCGTCCGAGCCGGTTGGTCAGCAAGGTGACCTTGCTGGGGCCCAGGTGCATGCGGCTGTGCTGATGGATCAGGCTGCACAGCCGCTCATAGGCCTTGGCCGACATGGGCGGGTTGCGCAGACCCGCCTGCGAATGGACGTCCACCATGGCCGAGTCAGAAGTCCTTGAAGTGATGGTCCACACCTTCATCCGGCGCTCTGAGCATCGGTTTGCTCTCGTGCGGCAGGCTGTTGTCGGTGTGGGGGCGTTCCACTTTCACTTTGCCGTGGCTGTGTCGGGAGGTGCGTTCGCTGTAGGCGCTGGTGCGGCTGCTTGGCGCGGCCCGTTCGGCAGGGGCGGGGCGCTGGCGGTGGCGCACCTTGAAACCCACCACCCGGACGCCATTGCCCAGCAGCTCTTCAACGTTTTTGGCCTGCTCGTGGGTCTGCTCGGCCGAATGTGCGATCTCGCTGGCGCTCTCGGCGGCTTCCTGGGCCACCTTGCTCATCTGCTCGATGGCGATGCTGACATGCTCGATGCCTTGCGCCTGTTCGCGCGCGGCCATGGTGATTTCGGCCACCAGCGCATCGGTTCGGGCAATCTTGGTCTCGATCTGGGTCAGTGAGGCCTGAACCCGCTGCAGGGTCATGGCGCCCGTGCGGCTGCTCTTGATGGAGGCTTCGATTTTTTCAGCAGACTCGTGCGCTGCCGTGGCGCTGCGCTGGGCCAGCGAGCGCACTTCATCGGCCACCACGGCAAAGCCTGCCCCGGCCTCGCCTGCGCGTGCGGCTTCCACTGCGGCGTTCAGGGCCAGGATATTGGTCTGGAAAGCGATCTCGTCGATGCTCTTGACGATCTTGGCCACATCGCTGCTGGACAGTTCGATGGCCTCCATGGCGGCGGTCATCTCGTTCATGTTCTGCACGCCTTCATGGGCCGAGTGGCGGGTTTCGGCGGCCAGTTGCTTGGCTTGCTCGGCGTTGTTGGCGGTCGAATGGATCATGCTGGAGACCTCTTCGAGCGAGGCGCTGGTCTCTTCAATGGCGGCGGCCTGCTCGCTGGCGCCCTGGGCCAGTTTCTGGCTGGCGTGGCTGAGCTGGCTGGAGGCGTGGCGGCTCATTTCCGTGCCTTCATAGAGGTTGCGCACCACGCGCAGCAGCGGCTTGATGGAGAACTGGTAGGCCAGGTACATGATGACCAGCCCCACGGCCAGCAGGCCCAGGGCGAAGATGCCCACACTCCAGACCACCCGGGTCTGTATGGTTTGCGCTTGCTGTTCGTTGTCCTGGATGTGCTGACGGATCTTGGGCAGCAGGGCCTCGATGGCGTCCCGATGCGCTTCGAAGGCTTCGGTCATCTGGTCGAAGGGCGCCTTGATCTTGGCGCTGTCACCGCTTTGCAGCAGTGGCAGGAATTCGTTGTTGAGCAAGCCGAGGTAGCGGCGGGCCTGCTTGTCCGAGGCGTCCAGATAGGGCAGCAGCTCGGCATCGGTCAAAGGGTTCTTGCTCAGCTGTTCGTAGGCGCGCACGTAGTCCTGCTGGATTTTCGGCGCCTGCTCGCTCAGGCGTTTGAGGTGCTTGTCGTTGGCCACTGCCGCAGCGCCCTGGCCCTTGCCGACCTTGAGCATGGCCTGCGTGACAAGCGCGTGGGCATCGACCAGGTAGATGTCGGGCGGCACGGTGGCGGCCAGCAAGTCCTGCTGGTGCGAAATGTGTTTGTAGAGTTGCCCGCCGATCTGGATGGGCGAGGTGAAAAAGAAGCTGGCCAGTGGAATGCCGACCAGGCTGCTGAGGATCAGCAGCGACAGCCCGAACATGAGTTTCTTGAGGTTCAGCATGGCAATGCCCTTATCTGAGGATGTGGTTGCTTATTTATGAATGGTTCGCGTCGAGGCCCAGGGCGATCGGTTCGATCTGGCCTGCGTGGTTGAGCAGGCGGTCGATGTCCAGCAGGGTTTTGACGCTGCCCTTGCTTTTGGCCATGCCGACGATGAAACGGGTGTCGATCGCGCCGCCGAAATCGGGCGGTGCTTCGAGTTCATCGGTGTTGAACTGGGACACCTCTTCCACCACGTCGACGATCATTCCCATGAGCTGGGCGATGCCGTCGGCGGTGTCGAACTGGACGACGATGATGCAGATGCGTTCGGTGTCGGCCATTTGCGGCAAGCCAAAGCGCTCGCGTAGATCGATCACCGGCACGATCTTGCCGCGCAGGTTGATCACGCCCTTGATGTAGACGGGCATCCGGGGAACGGGTGTGACGGGGCACAGCCGCATGATTTCCTTGACCTTGAGCACGGGCACGCTGTAGCGCTCGTGGGCCAGGGTGAATGTCAGGTACTTGCCCGCATCGGGCAGGTGTTCCGTGCTGGGGGTGGTCATGGTGTTTGTCGTTGTATTCATCGCAGGCTGGCTCAGGCGGCCAGGGCTTGGGCGGTGGGCAGCTGGCCGATGGCATCGGGGTCGATGATCAGTGCCACCCGGCCGTCACCCATGATCGCGGCGCCGGACATGCCTTTGTGGTGTTTGAAGGTTTCGCCCAGGGACTTGATGACCACCTCCTGCTTGCCCAGCAGGCTGTCGACCAGAAAGGCCCGTGTGCGGGCACCCGAGTCGACCACCATCACGATGCCTTCGCAGGGATCGCTGATGCGGCTCGGGATGCCGATTTTTTCGGACAGACGCACCAGCGGGATGAGCTTGTTGCGCACGCTGATGACTTCGCCCTTGCCTTGCACCGTCGAGACCATGCCCGCGTGCGGGCGCAGGGATTCGCGGATGGTGAGCGTCGGCACGATGAAGCGCTCGGTGCCCACGCCCACCAGCATGCCGTCGATGATGGCCAGGGTCAGCGGCAGGAAGATGTCGAACGTGGTGCCTTCACCCGGCACCGAATCGATGTCGATGCGCCCGCGCAGGCGGTTGATGCTGCTGCGCACCACGTCCATGCCCACGCCGCGACCGGAAATGTCGGTGATGGTGTCGGCCGTTGAAAAACCCGGCAGGAAAATCAGGTTGTAGATGTCTTTGTCGGAAGGGTGGCTGTCGGCGGTGATCAGCCCCCGCTGCTGCGCTCTGGACAGGATCTTGCGGGCGTCCAGGCCTTTGCCATCGTCGCGCATGCGGATCAGGATGCCGCCGTCCTGGTGCGCGGCGTGCAGGTGGATGTTGCCCTGGGCGGACTTGCCCTGGGCGATGCGCTGATCGGGGGGCTCGATGCCGTGGTCGACCGCGTTGCGCATCATGTGCAGCAGGGGGTCGGCCAGCTCCTCGACGATGTTGCGGTCCAGTTCGGTGTCTTCGCCGCTCAGGTGCAGCTGCACCTGCTTGTGCTGGGCGCTGGCCAGGTCGCGCACCAGCCGGGACATTTTCTGGAACGCTGAGCGGATGGGCACCATGCGCAGCGACATCGCATTGCGCTGCAGGTCGGTGGTGATGCGCGAGAGCTGGCGCAGATGCCGCTCCAGGTCCCGGTCCTGCCGGGCCTGGACCTGGGGGTGCTGCACCACCATGGACTGCGCGATCACGAGTTCGCCCACCAGATCCACCAGCGCATCGAGCTTGCGTGTGTCGAGCTTGACGAAGCTGGCCAGCGCTTCCAGTCGGCCGGGCGCTTTGCCAGTCTCTGCGCCGCCGTCTTCGGCCATTGGGGCAACCAGGGCGACTGGGGTGGCGGGCGCAGGGCTTGCGGGCGCGGGTTCTGGCGCAGGCATTTGCGGCGCCAAGGCGGCCGGGGTTTCGATGGGGGCAGGTTGCGGGGCAACCGCTGGGCCAGCGGTGTCCACAGGCATCGGCTGCCCGGCCAGGCAGGCCTGCACGCGCTGCAGCAGCTGTGCGGTGGGCACGCGGATGGGCTGCCCCATGCCTTGCCCTGCAAGCTGGCGGGCGATCGCATCCACATATTGCTGCAGCACATCGCCCCCGGCCAGGATCAGGTCGATCACCGGCCGTGTGATGTTCAGCTGGCCGCGACGGGCCGTGTCCAGCAGCGATTCGAGCTGGTGGGCCAGGTCCTTGATGGGCTCGATGCCCAGGAAGGCGGCACCGCCCTTGAAGGTGTGGAAGGCGCGAAAAACCTGGTTGAGGGTGTCTTTGTGCTGTGGGTTGTCTTCGAGCACCAGCACGCCTTGCTCCACCAGCAGCAGCAGGTCGCGGCCTTCGTTGCAGAACTCGTTGAGCAGTTCCAGATCGTCGTCGGGCTCGATGTGAAAGCTGTCGCCGTCGTCTTTGGCCGCAGGCGGGGGCGGTTCAAGCTGTGCAGGCTCAGCTGGCGGGGGGGGATCAATGGGGCTGGGCAGGTACAGGGCGTTGAGCAGACGCTCGTGCGCGGCTTGCAAGCCGTCCAGCTGTTGCTGGCTCAGGCCGGTGCCCGAGGCCAGAGCCTGGCTGCAGAGGCTGTGCGCCCAGTCCAGCTCTTGCCGGGCCTGGGGGCGGGAGCGGGGGCCGGGCAGGGCGCCGAGCTGCTCGAGGGCCTGGACGACAGAGCTCAGGCCTTGCGCACTGGCCGGGCTCAGAAAGGCCAGCTCGGTCGCAATCTCCTGCAGCAAGGATTCAACTTGGGTGTCCAGCATGGTTCATTTGGTAATTTCAGAATATTACCAAATGAATGCCGAAATTGAAATATTCTAAGAATATTGAACCGTATTGTTGAATTTTGTTTTATTTGTGAATTTTGTGATTTGATGTGGATCAACTGCAGCTAACGCTGCCGCAGCCGGACATGGTCACGTTCTGGATCTTGCTGGGGTCGGCCACGGTTTCGGTCACCGAGTCAAAGCCGACGTTTTGCATGTGGATGGCCAGACCGGCGTCCATGCTGGCGGCGTGGCCGGGAAACCATTCGGCCAGGGCCTCGGCCAGGCGGGTGATGATTTCCGCGTCACCTGCCTCGTAATGCGACTCGACTGCGCGCATGGTTTCGAGAATGGTGGCGTGGTGTTCGGCGTGGCAGTTCTCGGCCGAAAAACCGGTCGCCACCATCCAGCGTTCTTCCTGGGCAAAGTGCTCGACCGTGTGCAGCAGAAACTGGCGGTACAGCGGCAACTGCTGGTCCTGCGGCGTGGCCAGGATCTGGTTGAGCATGTCGACGAACTCTTGGTGGGTTTCGTCCATGCGGGTGTCCCCGGTGTGCAGGGATGGGGTCCAGGGCAGGCCGGAGGCCGGGAGATTGAGGGTGTCCATCTTGAGGCGATGCAAAAGGGCAGATGCCTCAATTATCCCGGATGCCCGTGGCCAGACACCTGCCTAGCTTCAATCGTCGGAGACCTTCAGGTGGGCCAGCCCATACAGGGGCCCGCCGGTCAGGGGGGCGCACAGCATCTCCAGCCAGGGCCCGCCCCAGCCATAGACTTCGGCCACGCTGTGCTGTTCCAGCAGTTCCAGCCGGGGGTGAAAGCTGGCGATTTCAAGGCCGTTGTGTGCCCCCCAAAGAAAGGGAACGGCGTCGCCCGGCCGGTTGTTGGCCCGGATGCACTGCCCGATGCCCAGGGGCGAAATGAAGTCGCACAGCAGTTCGGTGCCTTCCGGGGCGTGCTCGCCGATTTCGTTGAAAAAGGCCTTCACTTCGGTGGGCTGCATGTACATCAGCACGCCTTCGGTGATCAGCAGCAGGGGGTTGTGGTGGTTGTGGCGCTGCAGGCCCAGTCGCGCCCACCAGCCCGGTTCGCACAGGTTCTCGGGCCGCAGCTCGACGCGCGCGCTGGCCTCGGGCATCAGCTGCTGGCGCAGCGCCACCACTTCGGGCAGGTCGACATCCAGCCAGCGGTTGCGGCCGGTGTCCAGCCACTGGAAATAGTCGCTCAGACCCGCGCCCAGGTTGACACCCTGCACATGCGGAAAGTGTTCAAAGAAGCCGCTGGCGATGTCCTTGATCTTGCGGGTTCGCCACAGGACATTGAGCACCGTGGCCATGTCGGTCGGGTACTCACTCTGGTCCCTGCCCGAGCGGGCCAGCACGTCCTGGGCGCAGGCATCCTGTGGATCGAGCAAGGGGCACCAGAGTGGCGCCTGGGCCCTGGCGATCAAGGGGACAAACAGCGTGCGTTCCACCCCGTGCAGCAGGGGTGGGGTGGGGGCGTGGGGCGCGGGCATCGAGGCTCCTCATGGACGGCGTGGGGGACAGCGTGGGAACAGCGGTCCATGCTCGGCCTTGGCGGCGGGCGCGTCTGTGCGCGGGGCCGCAGGGCGGCGGGCTCAGTCGTCCGGGTGGTGGTTGCTGCGCCGGATCGAGCGCACCAGCCACAAGCCGCCCAGGACCGCGCCGCAAAAGCCCAGAAACCCGAAGGCGGGCAGGCCCAGGATCGTGGGGCCGCCCTCAACAGTCATCACGATCGAGGAGCCGACGATCAGTGCGGCAATCACCAGCGCCATCGAGATGCGGTTGGCCGCCTGGTTGAGCTGATCGCCCACGCGGCGCAGGTGCGCCAGCTCCAGGTGGATCTTGAGCTGGCCTCGGCGCGCGTTGCGCAGCAGGCGCGAGACGTCGTGTGGCAACTGCTCGATCAGGGCCAGCGTTCGTCGCAGGTTGCACCAGGCTTTTTGCGCCAGCGCCCTGGGTTTGTATTGGGCGCGCATGACCTTGCGCAGCAGCGGCAGGGCTTCCTCGGCCATGTGAAAGCCAGGGTCCAGGCCGCGCCCCAGCCCTTCGAGCGTGATGAAGGCCTTGATCAACAGCGCCAGGTCACTGGGCAGCGCGAGGCGGTGTTCGCGCAGGATGGTGGTGACGTCCCCCAGCATGCCCGCCAGACTCAGTTGAGACAGGGGCACACCGTAATACTGGTCGACAAAGGCTTCGATTTCGGCTTCGAGCGCATCCAGGTCGG
>Ga0255192_1000197_pt1 | contig 11175 bp, 10 predicted proteins | sample Miss_Miss_RepC_8_2_FD_189950 | JGI IMG/M metagenome (GOLD analysis project Ga0255192, IMG submission 189950) | Freshwater microbial communities from Mississippi River, Louisiana, United States - Miss_Miss_RepC_8h | ecosystem: Environmental > Aquatic > Freshwater > River | place: USA: Louisiana...
AGCTGGCTTTGAGGTTGAAACTAAGTATGTCTTTAGTGAAGATCTGCCCATTGGAGCAGTTGTTAGTCAGATTCCAAGTGGTGGAGATATCGATAAAGGAAGCGTAATAACGTTAACTGTATCCAAAGGATCTCAATTTGTTTTTATCCCCAATGTCTTCTCCCTAAGCGAAGCAAAAGCTATCGATACCCTTAAAGATCTTGACTTAAAGGTGGTTGTCAAGAAAGTCGGCAATAAAAAGACGAAAGTTGTCACCAATATCTCACCAAAAGTGGGAGATAAAGTAAAACGTGGCTCAACAGTCACAATCACTGTAGGGTGATTTAGTGCCGAAAGCAGCGAACAAACCAAGAATTGGTGCTCATGTGCCAACTTCTGGTGGAATGGCAAAGCGAGCTATTGAATATGCCAAAACAATAAAGGCAGAGGCAATTCAGGTATTTGCTTCAAACCCCAGAGGTTGGGCCATGCCTGAGACAAATAGTGATGCTGATCAAGCATTCATTGAAAAGGCAAGTGAACTAGATATTGAAACTTATATTCACGCGCCATTTCTAATTAATTTAGGATCTCCGACCGAAGGCACCTATAAGAACTCTCTTGCGTCCACAAAATACTCCCTCAAACGGGGACGGGAGATAAAGGCTAAAGGTGTAGTAATTCACACAGGCTCTGCAGTTGATGAAGGAAATATCAAGAAGGCATGGAAGCAGATCCACGAAGGCATGATGCCAATACTTAGCGAGCTAGATGATCAAGATCCTTGGCTTCTGCTTGAACCAACCGCTGGCCAAGGTCAATCACTAGTTAAACGGTTAGAGGATTTAAATAATTATTTCGAAGCCCTTGAGTGGCATCCTAAAGTGGGAGTGTGTCTAGATACCTGCCATGTCTTTGCAGCAGGACATGACATAAAGAGCAAAGGTGGGATGAAGGCAACTATTGATTTGTTGGTCGAGGTTGCAGGCTCTGAGAGAATTCAACTAATTCATGCCAATGACTCTATGGATGTGCTTGGCTCACTTAAAGATCGACATCAAAATCTTGGAGATGGGGAGATTGGCACGAAGCCATTTGCAGAACTTCTGGCACACCCCGCTATTGTTGATGCTCCCCTGATTCTAGAGACCCCTGGTGAAGAACCCGAGCATGGAAGAGAAGTCGCGATGCTAATGAAAATGAGAGATAAATAATGCAACTTAAATTGGCTCCTTGGGCTCTTCTTGCAGTAGCTGCAATGTGGGGTATTTCCTTTGTATGGATGAAGGACATTTTGGATCAGCAGGATGTCTATAGCTTCCTGACTTCGAGATTTATCTTTGCAGCTCTGGCAATGATAATTATCAAGCCTAAAGTATTGAAACTCTTTACTAAAGAGCTAGTTAGTAAAGGTTTCATAATTGGTTTGGCGCTGGGCTCTGGTTATATTTTTCAGACACTAGGTCTTGATCGCACCACTCCTGCTATAACTGGATTTATCACTGGCCTTTATGTAGTAATCACCCCTGTAATTGCAGCATTATTACTAAAAGAGCGAGTTACCCTGACAATGTGGGGCTTTATTCTTTTGGCGGTAGTTGGTCTTGCAGTTCTCTCTGTTCAAGGGTGGAGCGTTGGTATTGGAGAGTTTTTAGTATTTATCTCTGCAATTTTATTTGCAGTTCATATCATCATGCTTGGTGCTTGGAGCAAGAACTTTGATGCCTACGCGCTAACGGTCATGCAGTTAATTGGCTGCGCCTTTCTATCGGCAATACCTGCTGGAATAAATGGATTCACCCCTCCCCCTGACATTCAAGTTTGGGCAGTCGTTATCTTCACAGCAGTGTTTGCCACAGCGATTGCCTTTGTAATTCAAACTTGGTCTCAGGCTCGCATTTCAACTACTAAGGTTGCAGTGATACTAACCATGGAAGTGGTTTTTGCAGCTCTATTTTCTTTCGCTTATGGAATGGAGCCCTTTACTCTTCGTTTAGCAATCGGTGGCACCTTGGTGCTAATTGCCATGCTTGCCATAGTTCAGCCTCGCTTTTCATCGCCTAGGGCTAGCTGAAAGACTTAGCTCATGGCAGATAGCACAGAACTAATCGATTTAAGATCTGACACTGTAACTAAACCTTCATTACAGATGCGCTCTGCAATGGCTAGCGCTGAAGTTGGCGATGATGTCTACTCCGATGATCCAACAGTCAATTCACTTGAAGAAAGAGTTGCAGAGATATTTGGCAAAGAAGCTGCGTTATTCACCCCAAGTGGATCCCTTGCAAATCAGTTAGCTATTCGATCCCTAGTATCTCCAGGGCAGGAGTTAATCTGTGAAACAAACTCTCACATTGCTAGAGCTGAACTAGGAGCGGCAGCAACCTTTAGCGGAATTACAACCAGAACCTGGCTTGCCGATCGTGGGCTATTAAATGCTGCTCAAGTTTTAGATTTAGCAAAACCTGACTCTGGCCCCTATCTAGTCTCGACTACAGCTATTGCAATTGAAAATACTCATAACTTTGGTGGTGGAAGCATTCAACCAATTGAGGAGATTGCCCTTCTAGGCAGGAAAGCAAAAGAGTTAGGGCTCTTTCTCCACCTTGATGGAGCAAGAATCTGGAACGCTCACGTTGCATCCGGAGTTTCTCTACTTGAGTATGGAAAGTACTTTGAAACCATTAGCGTCTGTCTTTCAAAGGGGCTAGGAGCTCCCGTTGGATCTTTAATGATCTCAAATAAAGAACGCATCTCATCTTCTAGAGTTTGGCGTAAGCGATATGGCGCTGGAATGCGACAGGTAGGAATTCTGGCAGCTGCTGGCCATTACGCACTAGATCACAACATCTCTCGATTAATCGATGATCATAGAAAGGCTAAGCAGCTAGCTATAGCCTGCGCAAACGCTGCGCCATCGACTATCAATCCAGATTTTGTAGAGACAAATATTGTTGGACTGGACCTCTCCGGAGCAAATGTATCTGCACTTGAATTTGCCTCGGATGCAAAACAAAAAGGACTGTTGGTAAGCGCGCTAGGAAAGAGCTACCTTAGATTAGTAACGCATATGGATATTGACGATGAGGCAAATGAGAGAGCTTGCGCTATCTTGCAGGAGCTTTTAAAGCGCGCCTTCATGGCTAAGTAGCCACTGTTTATATTTCAACCCATAAGCATAATTTCCTAGCGCCCCACCTGTTTTAACAATTCGATGACAAGGGACAACCAGGGCAATCAGATTTCGGGCGCAAGCACTTCCGGCCGCTCGCACTGCATCTTCTGAACCTGCTCGTTTTGCTAAATCGGCATAGGTCAGAGTTCTTCCTGGAGATATTTTTCTCATCACCCGCCATGCTGATTGTGAAAACTTCTCACCCTCTTGATCAACCTTAATCCCATCAAGGGCTCTCAAGTCTCCATCAAAGTAATCAGAAACCAAATCTGAAATTATTGGAATCTGACTTACTTTCTTACTCTCTAACTGCCTATCTTGCTTGGAGATCGAGGATAGAAGTTCATCCTGTGATGTAAAACCCGCAGCAATAAGGATATGTTCGCGCGATATTAAAGAGAGAGCGCCTACTGGAGTTTTAAGAGTGGTACGAAGCAACACGTGCAAACCCTACTGTCCTAATCTACGTTTGGAAATACTATGAACGATCGCGAAGCATCTCGGCAACAAGAAATGCAAGCTCTAAAGATTGTGTGTGGTTAAGCCTTGGATCACAAGCGCTCTCATATCGGGTAGCAAGATCTTCATGCGAGATTTCCTCGCCTCCACCGACACATTCAGTTACATCATCGCCAGTTAATTCAATATGAATTCCCCCAGGATGAGTTCCAAGCTTCTGATGAACTTCAAAGAAGCCCTTAACTTCATCTAGAACATCATCGAATTTACGGGTTTTATACCCGCTTGGAGCTTCGTAAGTATTGCCATGCATTGGATCGCAGACCCAAAGTACTTTTGCGCCCGATTTATTTACCGCTTCAATTATTCCTGGAAGGATGCTACGCACATTTTGCGCGCCCATTCTGGTGATAAATGTTAAGCGACCTGGCTCATTATCTGGATTTAGCGCTTGGATAATTTCTAGTGCGCTCTGAGCAGTTGTCTTTGGCCCTAGTTTGACTCCAATTGGATTTTTAATCTTCTTGGCAAAATCAATATGTGCTCCATCTAATTGACGGGTGCGCTCGCCTATCCAAACAAAGTGAGCTGAGACATCGTAGGCATTACCAGTTCTTGAATCGATCCTCGTTAGGGCCTTCTCATACTCAAGTATTAAAGCCTCATGACTTGAGTAAAAATCAACTGTCTTAAACTCCTCAGGATTAATCCCAGCAGATCTCATGAATTCAAGAGCTCTTCCAATTTCATTAGCCATAGCTTCATAGCGCACACCAATTCGAGAATCCTTAACAAAACCTTTGTTCCACTCATGAACCAAACGCAGATCCGCAAAGCCACCTTGAGTAAAAGCGCGCACTAGATTTAGCGTTGAGGCAGAGGTCTGATAAACCTTAACTAGTCGAGCCGGATTCGGACGCCGGGCTTCTTGGGTGAACTCCAAATCATTAACAGCATCCCCGCGATATGCAGGAAGGGAAACCTCGCCTCGAGTCTCTAAATCATTACTTCTTGGCTTTGCAAACTGGCCTGCCATTCGACCAACTTTTATTACAGGAAGGCTTGCTCCATATTGGAGAACGGCTGCCATCTGCAGAATAGTTTTGATCCGGTTTCGAATTGAGTCAGCAGTTGCCCCAAGAAAAGTCTCTGCGCAATCTCCACCTTGCAGCATAAAAGCCTTGCCATCTGCGGCTAGGGCAATCTTCTCCTTTAAGTTATCGCATTCACCAGCAAAAACTAGAGGCGGTAGCGATTTTAATTCTTTTACTGCCAACTCTAATTCAGCGCGATCTGGCCAATTAGGCTGTTGCGCTGCCTTAAGGGCGGGATCAAAGAGAGAATCAATTGACATGGTCAAAGGGTAGGCAACTTAGGGCAATCGGCGTCGGCCAATTATCCGAAGAAAACTTCTGCCTCTGCTAGTAGGGCTGGATCTACCGTCTTTAACTTCTCAGTAGCTGAGGCCAGTGGAACTCGCTTAATTGCCGTTCCATGAAGTGCCACCATTTTGCCCCAATCTCCTTCATGAGCCGCAGTTATGGCATGTAGACCAAAACGCGTTGCCAGAACTCGATCAAATGCTGTTGGCGTTCCCCCTCGTTGAATATGGCCAAGAATTGAGGTGCGCGCCTCAGCTCCGGTGCGCTTTTCAATCTCATTAGCTAGCCACTCACCAATTCCTGAAAGTTTTACATGGCCAAAAGCATCTTTAGTGGAATCTTTTGTAATTAAATCGCCATCTTTAGGAAGAGCTCCCTCTGCCACTACCAAAATAGGAGCATAAGATTGTTCAAATCTAGATTTCACATATGAGCAAACTTTGTCGATATCAAAGGGAACTTCAGGTATGAGAATGCATGAAGCTCCGCCGGCAAGTCCGGAATGCAGAGCAATCCAGCCCGCATGTCTTCCCATAACTTCCACAATAAGTGCACGGTGATGTGACTCTGCAGTGGTGTGAAGACGATCAATTGCTTCAACTGCGATATTTACGGCAGTATCAAAACCAAATGTGTAATCAGTATTATTCAAATCATTATCGATGGTCTTAGGTACTCCAATAACTTTTACCCCTAAGGCATCTAATTTTGTAGCGACCCCTAAAGTATCTTCTCCGCCAATCGCAATTAAAGCATCGACATTCATCTTGGCAAGATTTTCCTTGATGCGCTCTACGCCATTTTCAATCTTAAAAGGATTAGTGCGAGATGATCCAAGAATTGTTCCACCTCGTGGCAGAATTCCTCGAGTTGCCGCAATGTTTAGTGGCATCGTAAGCCCCTCTAGCGGACCTTTCCAACCATCGCGAAAACCGATGAACTCATAGCCATATTCTTTTTCGCCCTTACGTACAACCGCTCTAATGACTGCATTAAGTCCGGGACAATCTCCGCCACCTGTAAGGACTCCGAAACGCATATGAATAACTCCGATTAGATAATTGGATTTGAATCAGCTCTGACTCAGGAGCAGATTCTAGCGCATTGCAAAATTAACAATGAAATTACCGCGTAACTACTACGCCTTTTCCAACTACAACTATTCCGCCAGGTGAAACTGTGAAGCGCTGGCGATCTCTCTCTAAATCAAATCCAATACTGGCCCCAGGTTCAACGATTACATTCTTATCCAAGATTGCATTTTTAACTCGGGCTCCATCCCCTATTCGCACCGCTGGCATAAGTACTGAGCTCTCAACGACAGAGTCACGGCCAGCATAAACATCATAGGAGGCAACGGTTCTACGTAATTCACCACCAGAGATAATTGATCCCGCGCCAACAACTGAATCAAAGGCAATTCCTCGTTCTGAAAATTTTGCTGGCGGCAGCGATGGTGGATTGGTGAGAATTGGCCACTGTCGGTTATAGAGATTAAAAATAGGTAGTGGCGAAACTAGATCCATATGTGCTTCAAAATAGCTATCGATACTTCCTACATCACGCCAATAACCTTTGTCGCGCTCAGTTTCACCTGGAACAACATTATTTGCAAAGTCATAAACTTTTGCAAGGCCAGCTCTAGTCATAGCCGGAATGATGTTCGCACCTAAGTCATGACGAGAGTCAACATCTTCCGAATCTAGAATCAACGCCTCTTCCATGGCCTCGCGACGAAAGATGTAATTACCCATTGAGACCAAACACAAATCGGGATGACCTGGCATAGCTGGAGGATCTTTAGGCTTTTCATGAAAGGCCTTTATCGTCACTCCATCGCTATCAAGTTCAATAACTCCAAATTCTGAAGCCTCAGATCGCTTTACTCTAATTGCAGCAACTGTTACCCCAGCCCCACTTTCCAAGTGACTTAGATACATTGCATTTGGATCCATGCGATAAACGTGATCTGCGCCAAAGACAATCACATGCTTTGGGTTCTCATCATGGATTAAATTGAAATTCTGCAAAATCGCATCAGCACTTCCGGTATACCAACGAGGACCGAGTCTCTGCTGCGCTGGCACAGGAGTGATGTAATTTCCTAGAAGTGTAGACATTCTCCACGTAGTAGTTATATGTCTATCAAGTGAGTGAGACTTGTATTGCGTAAGAACTGCAATTCTTAGAAACCCAGCATTAACAAGATTTGAGAGAACGAAATCAACTAAGCGATAGGAGCCACCAAAAGGAACTGCCGGCTTTGCTCTATCTGCAGTTAATGGCATCAAACGCTTACCCTCGCCGCCAGCAAGCACTATTCCTAATGGGAGATCTAAGCGGGCCATATGTCTAACGATACTCTTGGCAGGTGAGCGGCGCTAAGGTGAAAGTAGCCATGATTACTCGGGAATGGCCCCCTGAGATCTATGGTGGAGCCGGGGTTCATATTGCAAACCTAGTCTCTGCCTTAAATCAGAGCGGAGAGATCGAGAGCTTCGTTCATTGCTTCGGCGGAGCAAGAAGTGATGCCACCAACTACCAGCTAACTAAAGAGTTTTCTACGATAAATCCAGCGCTGCAAACCCTGTTACTTAATAGCGATATTGCCAAAAATCTAAAGGGTATGGATATTGCGCACTCTCATACTTGGTATGCCAATCTGGCCGGGTATTTAGCGATGAAAATGTTTGGAATTCCCCATGTCATTACCGCCCACTCTCTGGAGCCCTTGCGTCCCTGGAAAGCTGAACAGCTAGGTGGTGGATATCAAATTTCATCCTGGGCCGAAAAGATTTCCTATGAGAGCGCATCTACCATCATCGCAGTTAGCGATGGCATGAGAGCAGATGTTTTGAAGGCTTACCCTGAAATAAATAGCGATAAAGTCATAACAATTAGAAATGGAATTGATACTAAAGCCTTTGCCCCTAATCCGAAATTAGAAGTATTAAAAAAGTATGGGATCAATTCAACCTATGCTTTATTTGTTGGAAGAATAACAAGACAGAAAGGCCTTGCACACTTACTCCGTGCTTGGCAAAAAGTTCCTAAAGATTACTCTCTAGTCCTTGCTGCAGGATCTCCCGATGAGCCAGCAATCGGTGCTGAAGTTGAGCAACTCATTGCTGAGCTATCAAAGCAGCGAGGAAATATCATTTGGATAAAGCAGATGCTAGATCGTGACGAATTAACCGCCCTTCTTACCGGGGCTCAAGTATTTCTCTGTCCATCAATCTATGAACCGCTAGGAATTGTTAATTTAGAGGCGATGGCTTGTGAGACCGCAGTTGTGGCATCTAAAGTTGGTGGTATTCCTGAGGTTGTAGTTGATAATGAAACCGGATTACTGGTTGATTACTCACCTAATTCATCAGAATTTGAAGACGCTCTTGCATCTGCAATCGATAGATTAATGTCAGATAAATCACTTTCTATTAAATATGGCCAAGCAGGGCGAATCCGCGCGATTGAACACTTTGGATGGGATAAGGTTGCCAATTCCACCATCGAGTTATATCGGAGTCTAATAAAGTAAATGTCACGAAAAGGTTGGGTGCTCTTTGCCCTTGTTGGTTTGCTATGGGGAGTTCCCTATTTATTTATGAAAGTTGCAGTTGAAGAGCTTTCAACACCTGTAATTGTCTTTGCTCGCCTTGCTATCGGAGCCCTGCTCTTAATTCCCATAGCGCTCTATGAAAAATCTATCCGACCAGCACTTAAGTATTGGCCATATATTTTGTTCTACTCCGTTCTTGAAATGGTAATCCCTTGGTATTTAATCACCACCGCGCAAAGAGATCTCTCATCAGGTTTGGTAGCGCTCTTGGTTTCAACAGTTCCAATCTGGGCCACACTATTTGCTCATCACAGTGGTGATTCAACAGCAGCTCATCGCACCAGAATCTTTGGTATTGCTATGGGATTGATAGGTGTAGCACTTCTTGTAGGGATTGAGTCGTTAAATGACTTTGATAGCGCCATTGCAATTGCGATGGTTTTGATCGCATCTATCTCATATGCCTGGGCAGTGAATATGATTACTAGACGTGCTCCCCAAATCTCTGGAGTTGCAATTAATGGATTGTCTATGCTTATTGCTCTTATTTTCTTTGCTCCATTTGCGGCCATTAACTTGCCAACTCAGAGTCCATCATTAGAAGCTATTAGCGCAACTGCTGCGCTTGGAATCTTCTCAACAGGTCTTGCTTTTTGGATTTTCTTTATGGTCTTAAAAGAAATTGGCCCAGCAAGAGCTTCTCTTGTGGTTTATCCAAATACGGCAGTTGCTGTCATTCTTGGGATCATAATTCTCAATGAAAAGTTGACGCTAGCTATTACGATTGGTCTTCCATTAGTCTTAGTTGGTTCTTATTTTGCTAGCAAAAAGTCTGAAACCCCAGTTGTTACCGGGTAAATCCCAACTTAAGTAGGGCCTTAGAGTCGCTCTGCCAATTAGCCATGACTTTTACATGAAGACCAAGAAATACTCGAGCCTTTAACTTCTTTTCAATCTCACCTCTTGCCACAGTTCCTACTTGTTTAAGTCTCTCTCCCTTATGGCCAATGATTATCGCCTTCTGACTATCGCGCTCAACAATAATTGAGGCATGGATATCAAAGAATGGAATGTCGCCTTCTTCTCGCTTATCACGCTCTGAGATTTCATCGATTATGACTGCGATTGAGTGGGGTACTTCTTCAAAAACATCTTCAATAGCAGCCTCTCTAATTAAATCCGCGAGCTGAGTATTTAACTCTTGATCAGAGTTCATATCAGCTGGATAAAAGGGTGGGGAATCTGGGGCGTATTTTGCTAGCAGATCCATAAGCAATTGAACTTGATCATCAGTTTTGGCAGATAAGGGCACTACTTCATCCCAAGCAAAGCCTGCATCCTGCGCTAATTTGCTAGCAGCTATTAATTGCTCAGGCATTAGAGCTTTCTTGGCCATATCAATCATTGTTATGGCGCAGATTTTCTTAGCGCTTCGATGGCGCGCCATCTCCTTGGCGATAAAGAGATCACCTGCGCCTATTGCTTCAACTGCAGGAATGCAGAGCACAATTGCATCAACTGATTCCATATTCTCATTAACAATTGAATTGAGGGCCCCGCCAAGAAGTGTTTTTGGCTTATGAACTCCAGGGGTATCAACTACTACTAATTGAAAATCAGGACGGGTAACAATTCCTCGGATAGCGTTTCGAGTGGTATTTGGATGATGCGAGGTGATGACAATCTTTTCGCCTACTAGAGCATTAACAAGCGTTGATTTTCCAGTATTGGGCCTGCCAACAATTGCAACAAAGGCAGCTTTATGAGTCATCACCGCTAAGGGTACCCGTCTTTTGGCTACTAATTGGCAACATTAACTCGAGGGCATCTGGAACTGAAGTGACTATCTCCGCTAAGCGCTCGCCAATTAAGCGATGACAACCATCGCTAGTAGGTGAGGTAATTGGTCCGGGAACTGCCATTACAGGGCGCATTATCTCGGCAGCATCACGGGCAGTTCTAAGAGAGCCACTTCTAAATGCAGCTTCGATAACGATAGTTCCCTTTGAAAGCGCGGCGATTAATCTATTTCTAGTCAAGAATCTCTCAGATCTTGCCCCAACTCTTGGCATTACCTCAGAGATAAGTGCTCCACTTTCTTGTAATTCAGAGAAGATTTTATTATTTCCAGCTGGATAGTTAACAGATACTCCAGATGCAAGAACAGCAAATGTTGAACCTTCTGCAGCTAAGCAACCACGATGAGCATGGGTATCTATTCCATATGCTCCCCCACTAACTACCGCCCAATTACGATCTGCAAAACCGCTTGCAAATTCGCTAGCAACTCTTGCCCCATAGAGCGTTGGCTTTCTTGTCCCAACGATGGAGATAGATTGTGCCGGCAGATTAGCTCCTTTAATGATTAAGCCAATAGGTGGATTGCTCAAGTCATTTAGAGATGTTGGCCAATACATTGAACTTGGGGTAATAAATCTTGCTTCAGCAGATTCAATCTCTTCCCAAAGCTCTTGTGCAGGGGTATCAATAAGTACCTGGCGAATCCCTGCAGATACCTTGTTTATCTTCTCATATGCCCCATGAATAATCCGCTCCATCAACTCCACTGCGCCATAGCGCTTTAACTCAATCGACCAAGTGATGCTTCCTGGCTCAATGGC
>Ga0255192_1000198_pt1 | contig 11171 bp, 13 predicted proteins | sample Miss_Miss_RepC_8_2_FD_189950 | JGI IMG/M metagenome (GOLD analysis project Ga0255192, IMG submission 189950) | Freshwater microbial communities from Mississippi River, Louisiana, United States - Miss_Miss_RepC_8h | ecosystem: Environmental > Aquatic > Freshwater > River | place: USA: Louisiana...
GACCATGCGGATGAACTGCTTGAGCATCTGCTCGGTCACGGTGAAGTCGGCGATCACGCCGTCCTTCATGGGGCGAATCGCCTCGATGTTGCCGGGCACTTTGCCCAGCATGGCCTTGGCTTCGTGGCCGACGGCTTGCAGGGTTTTTTTGCCCTGGGGGCCACCTTCGTGGCGGATGGCGACCACCGAGGGCTCGTCAAGCACGATGCCTTTGTCGCGCACGAAGATCAGTGTGTTGGCGGTGCCCAGGTCGATGGCCAGATCGCTGGAGAAGTAGCGGCGGAAAGAAGAAAACATGGTGCGGCGGATGGCAGGAAAACGTCCGGCAGATGAGGCCGTTTTCGGGGGTCGAATGGGGGTGTTCCTCGGGCAGAAATCGCCCATACAGCGGCGTCTGCCTCAAACACAGGATAATACCCGATCGCCCCGCCAGACCGCGCCTGAAACGTCCCGTTACGTCGTCGGGAACGGTCCTGGAATGACTATTTAAGTACTTGTTATTGCACCATGTCCCTGACTTCCCAGGATATCGATCGGATTGCCAATCTGGCACGGCTGGCGCTGCAGCCGTCCGAGGCCGAACACATGCGCGAGCAGATCAACGGCTTTTTCTCCATCGTGGAGGCCATGCAGGCCGTGGACACCACAGGTGTGCAACCGCTGGCTCACCCCGTGGCGGCCATTCAGGACGTGCAGCTGCGGTTGCGCGAAGACGTGGTCAGCGAGCCGAACAACCGCGAGGCCAACCAGCAAAGTGCCCCTGCCGTCGAGCGTGGCCTGTTCCTGGTGCCCAAGGTGATCGAGTGAGGCTGGCCATGAAGAACGCAATGCATGACATGACCGTGGCCGAACTGGCCGCTGGCCTCAAGGCCAAAACCTTTTCCGCCACCGAGGTGGCGCAGCACTTTGTGGCCCGGGCCCAGGCGGACACCACAGGCAGCTTTCTCGCCCTGAACCCCGAGGTCACGCTGGCGCAGGCTCAGGCTGCTGATGCACGTTTGTCTTCAGGCACCGCTGGCGCGCTGGAAGGCGTGCCGCTGGGCCACAAGGACATTTTTGTCACCAAGGACTTCCCCACCACGGCGGGCTCGAAGATGCTCGAAGGCTACCGTTCGCCCTTTGACGCGACGCTGGTGCAGCGCCTGGGCGCGGGTGGTGCCGGCATGGTCACCGTGGGCAAGCTCAGCTGCGACGAATTCGCCATGGGCTCGGGCAACGAAAACTGCGCCTACGGCCCGGTGAAGAACCCGTGGGATGCCAGCCGCGTGCCCGGCGGTTCATCGGGCGGCAGCGCTGCGGCCATCGCGGCCCGCGTGGTGCCTGCCGCGACCGGCACCGACACCGGCGGTTCGATCCGTCAGCCCGCCAGCTTTTGCGGCATCACCGGCATCAAGCCGACCTATGGCCGCGCCAGCCGCTACGGCATGATCGCCTACGCCTCCAGCCTGGACCAGGGCGGTCCCATGGCCCGCACCGCGCAGGACTGCGCGCTGTTGCTGTCGGCCATGTGCGGCCCCGACCCGGACCGCGACTCCACCTCGCTGGACGTGCCTGCTGAAGATTTCACCGCTTCGCTGAACGCGGACCTGAAGGGCCTGCGCGTCGGCATTCCGAAAGAGTTCTTTGGCGAAGGTTTGGCGGCCGATGTGCGCGCCGCCGTCGATGGCGCCTTGGCCGAGCTGACGAAACTCGGCGCCACGCTGGTGCCCATCAGCCTGCCGCGCACCGAGCTGTCGATCCCGGTCTACTACATCATCGCCCCGGCCGAAGCCAGCTCCAACCTGAGCCGCTTTGACGGCGTGAAGTTCGGCCACCGTGCCAAAGACTTCACCGACCTGGAGAGCATGTACAAGCTCAGCCGCGCCGAGGGCTTTGGCAGCGAGGTCAAGCGCCGCATCATGACCGGCACCTATGTGCTGAGCCACGGCTACTACGACGCCTACTACCTGCAGGCGCAAAAGATCCGCCGCATGATCGCCGACGACTTCCAGCAGGCCTTCAAACAGTGCGATGTGATTGCCGGTCCGGTCGCACCCAAGGTGGCGTGGAAGCTCGGCGAAAACGCCAACGACCCGGTGGCTGACTACCTGGCTGACATCTTCACCCTGCCCGCTTCGCTGGCGGGCCTGCCCGGCATGAGCGTGCCCGCCGGCTTTGGCACCCCCGACATGCCGGGCTCGGAAACGGGAAGCGCCAAGCCGCTTCCCGTGGGCCTGCAGCTGATCGGCAACTACTTCAAGGAAGCCCAGCTGCTCAACGTGGCGCACCGCCTGCAGCAAGCCACCGATTTCCACCTTCGCAAGCCTCAAGGGGTTTGAATGTTTTGTTCTGACACGTCATTGCGAGGGCCGCAGGCCCGTGGCAATCCATGGATCGCCACGCTTCGCTCGCGATGACATGCCAGCAGTCCAGGTAACAACCGTATGAGCAAACTCGTTCAAGGCTACGAAGTCGTGATCGGCTTCGAAACCCACGCCCAGCTGTCGACGAACAGCAAGATTTTCAGCCGCGCCAGCGTGGCCTTTGGCGCCGAGCCCAACACGCAGGCCTGCGCCCTCGACATGGCCCTGCCCGGCACGCTGCCCGTGATGAACAAAGGCGCCGTGGAGCGCGCCATCCAGTTCGGTCTGGCCGTCAACGCGCACGTGGCCGAACGCAGCATTTTTGCGCGCAAAAACTACTTCTACCCCGACCTGCCCAAGGGCTACCAGATCAGCCAGTTCGAGATTCCGGTGGTGCAGGGCGGTGAGGTGTCGTTCTACCTTGGCCCTTCGACAGGCTCAGGGCAATCGGAAAAACGGACCGTTCGCCTGGTGCGTGCCCACCTTGAAGAAGACGCCGGCAAGTCGCTGCACGAAGACTTCATTGGCCAGTCGGGCATTGACCTCAACCGCGCTGGCACGCCGCTCCTGGAGATCGTGACCGAGCCCGACATCCGCAGCAGCGAAGAAGCCGTGGCCTACGCCAAGGAGCTGCACAAGATCGTCACCTGGATCGGCATCTGCGACGGCAACATGCAGGAGGGTTCGTTCCGCTGCGACGCCAACGTCTCGGTGCGCAAGCCGGGCCAGCCGCTGGGCACCCGCCGCGAGATCAAGAACCTGAACAGCTTCAAGTTCATGCAGCAGGCCATCGACTACGAGGTCCGCTGGCAGATCGAAGAAATCGAAGACGGTCGCGCCATCCAGCAGGCCACCGTGCTGTTCGACCCGGACACGGGCGAAACCCGCGCCATGCGCACCAAGGAAGACTCGGCCGATTACCGCTACTTCCCCGACCCGGACCTGCCTCCGCTGGTGATCGGCCGCGACTGGGTCGAGCGCGTCAAGGGCGAAATGACCGAGTTGCCGCGCGTGATGGCCGAGCGCTTCGTCAAGGACTACGCCCTGCCCGAATACGACGCCACCACGCTCACCCAGAGCAAGGCCATGGCCGCCTACTTTGAAGCCGCCGCCAAAGCCTGCGGCCAGCCCAAACTGGCCAGCAACTGGATCATGGGCGAAGTCTCACGCCGCCTGAACGCCGCCGACATCGGCATCGAACAAGCCCCCGTGAGCGCCGCGCAACTGGCGGCCTTGATTGGCCGCATCAGCGACAACACCATCAGCAACAACGCGGCGCGTCAGGTGTTTGAGGCGCTGTGGACCGAAGGCGGTGAAGTCGACGCCATCATCGAGGCCAAAGGTCTCAAGCAGATTCAGGATACCGGCGAGCTGGAAAAGATCATCGACGAAGTCCTGGCTGCCAACCCCAAGAACGTGGAAGAGTTCAAAGCCGGCAACGCCAAAGCTCTGAACGGCCTCGTGGGCCCGATCATGAAAGCCAGCAAGGGCAAGGCCAATCCGGCGCAGGTCAATGAGCTGTTGAAGAAGAAGCTGGGGTAAAAATTCTTGTAAACCGAAGGCTACTGGCTTGTTCAACGACTTAGCTATGAGCCCCAGTCTGATCGATATGCCTCGCCAAATTTTCCAAGAGATTTACGAAACCATTTTCCGGATGAATACCAGCATCCGTGCAAAGGTTATGTGTCTTGAAGACATCGCTCATGAAGACGAAAGATTCGTGAGTTGGCGTGTGGTGGGGATCACCAGGAATGCGCTGGAAGCATTGGCCGAGGTTGGGTTTCGCGTTCCTGAGGCCAGGATCAAGCGGGCGCACAGAGTGTCAAGAAGAGACAGGGGTGACCAGTTATTCAATTGTGGTGAGCCATTGTCGAACGCATACGAATTTTTCTTCGATCGTGACAGCGTCATCTTGACCACATCCGCTGAGAACAGCAGAGAAGGCTGTGACCATTGGAGTGAGATATTTCTATTGGATTTAACTGATTTGCAGCATGGTCGCACACCATATTCAGCGCTCAGGACGAGGGCTGAAATCGAACGGGTCAGGGCTTTGCATGCCCAGGTTTTTGGCATAGTTGACTGAAGATCGGTAGTCGACTGGGATTTCAGACATCAGTATTCAGACATCAGTACATGGCCATCCCTGACAACAACAGCATCTACTACCTACCCGGCCATGGTGGTCAGTTGGCCACTGGTCTAGGCCAAGGCCTGATGGACCGAGGCTTCGATGTGACGGGGCGTGAAACGCGTGGTGATTTCCGGGCACTGCCATTTGATGAGCAACTGCAAATCATCACGGATGACCTGCAATCCCATTTTTGGCATTCACAGGCTCGGGTGGTTTGCAACTCTTTCGGTTCTTACCTGTTCTTGCACGCGCAGACCCTGATGCCATCTTTCATCGGACGGGTGTTGCTGCTTTCGCCCATCGTGGGCGAATTCACCAGCGAACAGACCCGAACCAGTTTTTCACCGCCAAGGCCAGACAGGCTAAAGACCTTGGCTGAAAGTGGTCAGTTCAATGCCCCGGTCAATTGCGAGATTCATGTTGGCGAGGAAGATTCGCAAAGCATCCCCGCCAATGTGCAGGCCTTTGGTCGTTTGACTGGTATTCCCGTGATGGTTGTGCCCAATGCCGGCCATGACTTGGGTAAAGCCTATGTGGGGCCGCTGTTGGATCGCTGGCTGGCCAACTGATACCGCGTCCCCCGCCCCACCCCCGTCTGCACCAGCGCCCCCATCTCGCACAGCGCCGTGAGTTCGCGGTAAGCCGTGGCGCGTGAGACGCCGCACAGGTTCACGTATTTCTCGGTGCTCATACCGCCCGAAAAACCTTCGGGGCCAGCGTCGTAGAGTTTGTTGATCGCCTTGGTTTGCGTGGGCGTGAGTTGCGGGTGTTGCTCGCGCAGCGCAGCCCAGAAGCGGGTTTTGCGCGTGGCCGCTTGCATGTGCTCCCAGGTAGCGTCAGCCGCTTTGTGCACACAGCCCACAAACCATTGCACCCAGGGCGTCACATCCATGTTGGCTTGGCCGGTGGCAGCTTGCAGTTGGGCGTAATAGCCCGCTCTGTCGAGCCACATCTGTTGCGACAGGCTCCACAGTCGTTGGTCGGTTTTCAGGTCTTGCGCCAAGGCCATTTCGCTCAAGGCGCGGCCCATGCGGCCGTTGCCGTCTTCAAAAGGGTGAACCGCTTCAAACCAGAGGTGGGCCATCGCTGCACGCACCAGCCCGTCGGTTGTTTCCCGGCTGGCGTTGAACCAGTCGATCAGCTGCGCCATGTGCGCAGGCACATCGGCTGAGTCCGGAGCTTGGTAATGCACGATGTCGGGTTTGCCCAGCCGGGGCGTGACGATTTGCATCGGTTCGGCATGGTCGCGGTAGGCGCCGGTGCGGATTTTCTGGATGCCGCTGCGCCCGGTGGGGAAGAGGGCCGCATGCCAGCCTTGCAGCATGTCGTGGCTCAGGGGGTGCTGGCTTTGGGCGATGGCGGCTTGCAGCACGTCGAGCGTGGCTTCGGTGCGGGCATCGCGTTCAGCGGCCTTGGCATCCGCCAGCCCCAGGCGTCGTGCGGCCGAGGCGCGCACGGAATTGACTTGCAGGATTTCGCCTTCGATTTGCGCGGTGGCCATTGCTTCGTCGGCCCAACCCTGCAGTTGCAGGTCGCCCAGGTCCATCAGTTGCAGGTGGCTGGCCAGACCCATGGTCCGGCCTTGCGCATAACGCGCAGCGGCCAGCGCGGGTTGCAGCGCGGCCAGGTCCACCTGAAATTCAGGCCATTGGGGACATTGCCAGAGGTACATGAAGCGTATTTTAGAGATTTGCGCTTCAAATGTGAAGCGTAAAAGGCGGTTCTACGCTTCATGCCCCGTGGATTGACATGCTCTTATTTTGTCGTAACATACAAACAATTTTCCGCCTGGGAGCAGCATATGGGCATCCACACCTTCTCCAGCCGAGATTTCACGCGCGATGTGTCCGCCGCAAAGCGCGCTGCTGCTGATGGCCCGGTTTTCATCACCGACCGAGGCCGCCCTGCTTTTGTCTTGCTCAAGATCGGCGATTACGACCGCATGGCGGGCCAGTCGGCCCCTTCGCTGCTGGCGGTGATGGACGGTATTCCGGGCGGGGAGGGCATCGATTTCGAGCCACCCAAGCTCGGCATCCAGATTCAGCCAGCCCCTCTGGATTGAGGGCGAACCATGTTCATTCTGGACACCAACGTCATCTCGGAACTGCGCCAGGGCAAGCGGCAACCTTCTGCGGCGGTGCGCCAATGGGCTTCGGGGCAGCCCAGCCACCAGCTGTATTTGTCGGCCATCACGCTGCTGGAGCTGGAGCTGGGCATCCAGGCGCTGGAGCGCAAGGCCCCACCACAAGGCGGCGCCTTGCGCGCGTGGCTGGGTGGTGTGCGTGCTGCATTTGCCGGCCGCATCCTGCCTTTTGCAGAAAACACGGCGCCGGTGTGTGCCGCGCTCCACATTCCAAATCCGCGTTCCGACCGCGATGCGATGATTGCGGCCACCGCCCTTGAACATAAATTCACCGTGGTCACGCGCAATGTGTCCGACTTCGAAGCCACTGGTGTGGCACTCTTGAACCCTTGGCTCTGAAAGGCTTTTCCATGTCCATTTCTCTCTCCTCCGCCTCCCTGCCCGTGTTCACCAAGTTCCTGGGCAACCTCCGCCACATCCTGACCAAGGCCCAGGCCGATGTGGCCGCGCGCGGTTATGACGAGCAGGCGCTCGTGCAGTACCGCCTGGCGCCCGACATGCTGCCCTTCAAGACGCAGATCTGCATTGCCTGTGACGCGCCCAAGCTGTGCGCGGCGCGCATCAGCGGACTCGATGCACCGAAGTACGAGAACACCGAGAACACACTGGCCGAGCTGATCGCCCGCATCGACAACACGGTGGCCTGGCTGCAGACAGTGCCGGCCAGCGCGCTGGATGGGCAGGAAGCCAAGGAGATCACCTTCCCGGTGGGCAAGGCCGGCACGCGCACCATGACGGCCGAGGATTACCTCAAGACCTGGGCGCTGCCCAACATGTTCTTCCACATCACCACGGCCTACGCCATCCTGCGCCACAACGGTGTGGTGCTGGGCAAGAGCGACTTTCTGGCGGGTGCGGCGGCCTGAGAACGCTGGCTGTTACCTTTACCGGTAGACCTCACGCCGGTTGCCGATGCGCAGTACCCGGATCACGATGCGTTGGTCCTGGATGTCACAGATGATCCGCCAGTCGCCGACGCGGTATTTCCAGTAACTGCCGAGTTTCTGGGCGGAAAGGGCTTCACCAATGTCTCGCGGATTGGTCAGGCCACTGACGCGACTGCGCAAAAAACCCACCAGCCGAATCTGGATGGGTTTGTCGAGTTTGCGCAGGTCTTTGAGGGCGTCGGGGTCGAACTCAATTAGCCAGGCCAAGTTCGCGCTCCACGTCTTCCAGAGAAATGGTTTTGCGGTTCTTGCGGGCGCGCGCCTCGGCCAGGAAGTAGTCTTCCAGGTCGTCGATGTGTTCGAGGATGGCCTCGCGCACGAGTGCGGTTTTGGTCAAGCCGGTTTCCTGGGCCAGTTGACCCAGACGGGCTTCAATGTTCTCGGGCAGTCGGATGGCAAGCATGGTTTCCTCCCTGGACATGTTTGCTATACAAGTATAGCCATGTGGTCCGATTTCACCAAAGAGGCTGGATTCTCCGGTCAAGCCGGGGAATGACGGAAGAAACTCAGACCCCGTATTTGTCGCGGTAGGCCTGTACCTTGGGCAGGTGCTGGCCCAGTTCGCTGCCGCCTTGCGCGGCCAGATAAGCCAGCAGGTCTTCCAGCTTGGCGATCGCGCAGACCTGCAGGCCGAGCGAGTTGCGCACGTACTGCACGGCGCTGTGGGGCACATCCTTGGTCGATCCGTCGGCCTGCTTTTCGGTGGCCATTTCCTGGCGGTCCAGCGCAATCGCCACGGCATGCGCAGTAGCGCCAGCAGCCTGGATCAGCGCGATCGACTCGCGTGCGGCGGTTCCGGCGCTCATCACATCATCCACGATCAGCACGCGGCCCTTGAGGGGCGCGCCCACCAGGGTGCCGCCTTCGCCGTGGTCCTTGGCTTCCTTGCGGTTGTAGGCAAAGGGCACGTTCTTGCCCAGCCGCGCCAGCTCCACCGACACGGCCGCGCCCAGCGGGATGCCCTTGTAGGCAGGACCAAAAATCATGTCGAATTCGATGCCGCTGGCCACCAGGGCCTTTGCATAAAATTGCGCCAGCCGTCCGAGCTTGGCGCCGTCATCAAACAGACCGGCGTTGAAAAAGTAAGGGCTCATGCGCCCGGCCTTGGTCTTGAACTCGCCAAAGCGCAGCACGCCCGACTCGATGGCAAATTGCACAAATTCCTGCGCCAGGGCAGAAGCCTCGCCTGCGGCGTGATTCATGGGGACATCCTTGTTCAAACTCACCAGCCTCAACCTCAACGGCATCCGTTCGGCCACGACCAAAGGCGTCGAAGCCTGGCTGGCGCAACATGCCCCGGATTGTATTTGCGTGCAGGAAGTCAAGGCCCAGGCGCCCGACGTGGCCGGCAAGTTCGAGGCGCTGGCCGGCCTCAAGGGCCACTTTCACTTTGCCGAGAAAAAGGGCTATTCGGGCGTAGGCGTCTACACGCGGCACGAGCCCAGCGACGTGGTGATCGGCTTTGACGGCGGCGAGTTCGACGCCGAAGGCCGCTATGTCGAAACGCGCTTTGACACGCCCTCGCGCAAGCTCTCCATCATCAGTGTGTACTTTCCCAGCGGCTCGTCCGGCCCCGAGCGGCAGGAGGCCAAGTTCCGCTTTCTGGACAAGATCTACCCGCACCTGATGGCCCTCAAGGCCGAGCGCGAGTTCATCGTTTGCAGCGATGTGAACATCGCCCACCAGGAAGCCGACCTGAAAAACTGGAAGGGCAACCTCAAGAACAGTGGCTTCCTGCCCGAAGAGCGCGCCTGGATGACCAAGCTGACCACCGAAGGCGGCATCGTCGATGTGTACCGCCGCCTGCAGCCCGACACCACCGACGCTTGCTACACCTGGTGGAGCAACCGGGGGCAGGCCTATGCCAAGAACGTGGGCTGGCGCCTGGACTACCACCTGGCCACGCCAGCTGTGGCCGACAAGGCGCGCACCGAAGCCATTTACAAGGGCGAGAAGTTCAGCGACCACGCGCCCATCACGATCGAGTACGACCTGAGCCTGAAGTGACAGATTTTTGTCTTCGCTTGGTTAAGCTGGACCTGCATCCAGAAATACAAGAGGAGACCTCATGCCGACAGGCAGCCATCCGGCCGCACGCCGGATTTTCGGTGCCCCATTGCGCTATATCCAGGGGCCGGGTGCCCTGAGCGAAACGGGGCCGATGGCCGCCGCCCTCGGCCCGCATGCCCTGCTGGTTGGCGACGCTTTTGTTCTGGACATGGTGGGGCCGGCCGTGACCGGGAGCTGCCAGCCAGCGGGCGTCCAGGTCACGCCACTGCTGTTTGCCGGAGAAATCACGCCCGCAGAAATCGAGCGACTCGTGGCGGCCGCGCGCGTGCTGCCGGCCGATGTGGTCATTGCGGCCGGTGGCGGCAAAGGCATTGACGCGGGCAAGGCTGTCGCGCACCACCTGCGGGTGCCGGTCATCACGCTGCCCACCATTGCCTCGAACGACGCGCCCACCAGCAAGATCTATGTGGTCTATGACGAACAGCACCGCTTGCTCAAGGTGGAGCACATGCCCTGCAACCCGCATGCGGTGATCGTGGACACCGCGCTCATTGCCAGGGCGCCGCGCAAGCTCCTGCTGGCGGGCATTGGTGATGCCATTTCCAAAAAATTCGAGGTGGCGCAGTGCCATGCGGCGCAGGGGCCGAACATTTTCGGAGGCTTGGGCACACGCGCGGCGTTGGCCCTGGCCGACCTGTGCTTCGAGACGCTGCTGGCCCATGCCGATGGCGCCCTGGCTGCGCTGGAGCGCCAAAGCCCGGATGACAGTCTGGAGGCCATCGTCGAAGCCAGTGTGCTGCTCAGCGGCCTGTGCTTTGAAAACGGAGGCTTGTCCATCGCGCACTCCATGACCCGGGGCCTGTCAGCGCTGCCCGGCACAGCCGACGAACTGCACGGTCTGCAGGTGGCCTACGGCACGATGGTGCAGTGGCATCTGGAAAACCGCCCGCCGTCGTTCATGGCAGAAATGCGGGTGTTTTACCGTCGCATCGGCCTGCCCCTGAACCTGCAGCAACTGGGGCTGCCCCGTGCGCCCACCGATGTCGACATCGACACCCTCGCCACCCTGACCCTGACCGCGCCGCACATGCGCAACTTCGACCGCGTGCTGACGGCGCAGAACCTGGCGCAGGCCATCCAGGTCCTCGAGGCCGCGCCGCTTTGAGCATTTGAACAATTGACCAAGGAGCAACAAGTGACCCAACCCGTTTCCCTCGACTCCCAGAAATGGCAGCCCTACAAGCACCCCATGCCCAAGGACTCACCGCCCGAGCTGGTGATCCCGAACGTCATCCCGCAGGACGACCGCATCTGGGTGCCGGTGGATGACAACGTCTGGTTCCGCCCCCTGTGCCTGAGCGCATCGCGTGGCTATTGGGTGAACCTGCTCAAAGTCCGCAAGGCCGGCGTGCTGTCGCGCCATCGCCATCCGCAGCCTGTGCACGGTTACGTGATCAAGGGCAAATGGCGCTACCTGGAGCATGACTGGGTGGCCACCGAAGGCGGCTACGTGTACGAAGCCCCTGGCGAAACGCACACGCTGGTGGTGGATTCGGACACCGAGGAGATGATCACGCTGTTCCAGGTCAATGGCG
>Ga0255192_1000201_pt1 | contig 11064 bp, 8 predicted proteins | sample Miss_Miss_RepC_8_2_FD_189950 | JGI IMG/M metagenome (GOLD analysis project Ga0255192, IMG submission 189950) | Freshwater microbial communities from Mississippi River, Louisiana, United States - Miss_Miss_RepC_8h | ecosystem: Environmental > Aquatic > Freshwater > River | place: USA: Louisiana...
CAAGGCCGACAAGCTGTTGGCACAAGAAGAAGTCTGGATCCGCAAGGGTGTGGAAGCGCGCCGCACCCGAGCCCAGGGCCGCATCAACCGCCTGATGGCACTGCGTGAAACCCGCGCCCGGCGCCGCGAAACCATGGGCAGCGTGCGCATGGAAGTGGCCAGCGGCGCCCCCAGCGGCAAGATCGTGGCCGATCTGGAGCATGTCCACAAAGCTTTCAAGGCCCCGAATGGCGAGCCGCGCAGCATCGTGCGCGACTTCAGCGGCACCATCCTGCGCGGCGACAAGGTCGGCCTGATCGGCCCCAACGGCGCTGGCAAGACCACCTTGCTCAAGCTGATTCTGGGCGAACTGGAGGCCGACAGCGGCAGGATCCGGCGTGGCACCAACCTGAGCGTGGCGTATTTCGACCAGATGCGCGAGCAGATCGATCTGGACGCGACGCTGGAGGACTTCATCAGCCCCGGCAGCGAGTGGATCGAGATCGGCAACAAGCGCACCCATGTAAAAAGCTATCTGGGCGACTTCCTGTTTTCGCCTGCGCGGGCCAACTCACCAGTGCGCAGCCTGTCCGGCGGAGAGCGCAACCGTCTGCTGCTGGCCCGGCTGTTTGCCCGCCCGGCCAATGTGCTGGTGCTGGACGAGCCCACCAACGACCTGGACATCGACACGCTGGAACTGCTGGAAGACTTGCTGCAGCAATATGAAGGCACCGTTTTTCTTGTCAGCCATGACCGGCGTTTTCTGGACAACGTGGTCACGAGCACCCTGGTCGCTGAAGGCGACGGCGTATGGAAGGAATACGAAGGCAGTGTGGAGGACTGGCTGACCCAGTCTGCCCGCGCCCGCCCCGCACGCGAGGCAGCCAAAAGCCCGGTCGCTCCCCCCACGGCGCCAACGACGCCCGCAGCGCCCGCTGCCAGCACCCGCCGCAAGCTCAGTTACAAGGAGCAGCGCGAACTTGAAGCCCTGCCCGGCCAGATTGCGGCGCTGGAGACCGAACAGGCCGAACTGGAAAAAGCCCTGGCCGACGGCTCGCTCTACGCCAGCGATCCGCCCAAGGCCGCCCAGATGGCGGCGCGCCTGATGGAGGTCGAGGAACAGTGGATGAGCGCCATGGAGCGGCTCGAAGCGCTGCAGGCTGTGTGAATGCGCGACAGGGTCGGGCAAGCGCTGCGGCTACAGTGAGGGCATGACCGCCGCCGAACTGTCTGCCCTGCTGATCCTGGCCACCGCGACCAGCTTCACGCCCGGGCCCAACACCACCTTGTCCACCGCACTGGCGGCCAACCGGGGGCTGCGCGGTGCACTGCACTTTGTGCTGGCCGTGCCGGTCGGCTGGGGACTGTTGTTCACCCTCTGCGCCCTGGGCGTGGGCTCGCTCGTCATGGCCGCGCCTGCCCTGCGCTGGGCCATCGTGCTGGGCGGGGTGGGCTATTTGCTCTGGCTGGCACGTCGGCTGTGGGGCAGCGGTCAGCTGAACCAGGCCGACGACAGCCAGCTGGATGTGAGCTTCGTTCAAGGCGTGCTGCTGCAGTTTCTGAACATCAAGGCCTGGATGCTGGCCTTGTCTATCGTGGGGGGCTGGGTCGCAGGCAAACCCGATGCCACCCACCGTTACCTCCAGACCCTGCCACTGATGCTGTTTTTCGCCTTCAGCAGCAACTTCACCTACGCCCTGGTCGGCTCGGTGCTGCGTCACTGGCTGGCCCAGGGCCAGCGACTGCTCGCCTTCAACCGGCTGATGGCGCTGGTGCTTGGCGCCACGGCGGGCTGGATCGCGTGGAACATGCTCGGCACCGCATGACTTTTTGACAGAACACCCCAATCAGGAGGACCCCCCATGAGCTTTACGCTGGCGCAACGTGCCCACAAAATGAACCCCTCGGTGATCCGCGAGATCCTCAAGGTCACCGAACGCCCCGGCATCATCAGCTTTGCCGGTGGCCTGCCTTCGCCCGATACCTTCCCGATCGACGCCATGCGCGAAGCCAGCGAGCGCGTGCTCAGCCAGGACGGCCGCGCCGCCCTGCAGTACGCCGCCAGCGAAGGCCTGCCCCAGCTGCGCGAATGGGTGGCACAGGACCTGAAAAAGCAAGGCATGCAGGTCAGCCCCGACCAGGTGCTGATCACCACCGGCAGCCAGCAGGGTCTGGACCTGGTGGCCAAGGTGCTGATCGATGCGGGCAGCAAGATCCTGGTTGAAACCCCCACCTACCTGGGCGCGCTGCAGGCCTTCATGCCGATGGAGCCCGATGTGGTGAGCGTGGACAGCGACGACGAAGGCGTGGTCGCTGAAGACCTGCGCGCCAAGGCGCCAGAGGCTCGCTTCATCTACCTGTTGCCCAACTTCCAGAACCCGACCGGCCGCACCATGAGCGAAGTGCGCCGCGCTGCCGTGGCCCGTGTGGCGCAGGACACCGGCCTGCCGGTGATCGAGGACAACCCTTACGGTGACCTGTGGTTTGACTCGGCGCCCGCCGCCTCGCTCAGTGCGCGCCTGCCCGAACAAAGCCTGTACCTGGGCTCGTTCTCCAAAATTTTGGCGCCGGGCCTGCGCCTGGGCTATGTGGTCGCGCCCAAGGCGCTCTACCCCAAGCTGCTGCAGGCCAAGCAGGCCGCCGACCTGCACACACCCAGCTTCAACCAGCGCGTGGTGGCCGAAGTGCTCAAGGACGGCTTCATCGAGCGTCATGTGCCCACCATCCGCGCCCTCTACAAGCGCCAGTGCGACGCCATGCTGGAGGCCCTGGACCGGGAAATGGCCGGTCTGGGCGTGAGCTGGAACCGCCCAGCCGGTGGCATGTTCCTGTGGGCGCAGCTGCCTGCAGGCATGGACGCCGTGCAGTTGCTGCCCAAGGCGGTGGACAAAGGGGTGGCCTTTGTGCCGGGCGCCGCGTTCTACGCCGCCCAGCCCGTGCAGGAAACCCTGCGCCTGTCCTTCGTGACCTCCACCGTGGACCAAATCCGCACCGGTGTGGCCGCGCTGGCACAGACCATTCACGACAACTTGCCCCGTTGAAGCCGCCTCTGGAACCCGCATGCGCAGCCGCCCTTTCCAGCAAGTGGACGTTTTCACCGCCGAGCCTTTGCGCGGCAATCCCTTGGCCGTGGTGCTCGATGGCGAAGGCCTCAGCGACGCGCAGATGCAGGCCTTTGCGGCCTGGACACAGCTGAGCGAAACCACGTTTGTACTGCCCCCCACGCCCGAAGGCCGCACCCGGGGCGCCGATTACCGGGTGCGCATCTTCACGCCCGGTGGCGAACTGCCTTTTGCAGGCCACCCCACCCTAGGCACGGCGCACGCCTGGCTGCAGGCCGGTGGGCAGCCGCAGGCGGCAGACCGCGTGGTGCAGGAATGCGGCGTCGGCCTCGTGACCCTGCGCCAGCAGGACGGTCGCCACGCCTTTGCCGCGCCTGCCCTGCGACGCGCCAGCCCTGAGGCAGAGAAGCTGGCGGCGGTGCGGGATGCGCTTGGCCTGGCCCCTGACGAAGTGCTGGCCGCGCAAGACCTGCACAACGGCCCGCACTGGCTGGGCCTGCTGCTGCCCGATGTGGAGACCGTGCTCTCGCTCACACCCGACCATGCCGCGCTCAAGCAACTGGGGGTGAAGGTCGGCGTGGGCGCCCGGCGCCAGAACGCGCCAGGCCTGATCCGCCGCGCCAGCCGGGAAGCCCGCGCCTTTGCAACGCACACCGACACCACCGACCTGGAAGTGCGGGGGTTCGCTGCCCCGGTCGGCATTGCCGAGGACCCCGTCACCGGCAGCCTGAACGCCTCGCTGGCGCAATGGCTGATCGAGGACGGTCACATGCCCAGCCGCTACCGCGCGCGGCAAGGCACCGTGCTGGGCCGCGCCGGTGAAGTGTTTGTGCAGCGTGACGACAGCGGCCAGGTCTGGGTGGGCGGTGACGTGGTGGGCTGCATCGCGGGCACCGTGCGGCTGTGAGCACCTCGCTGGACCACCTGGTGGTGATCGCCGCCTCGCTGGAGGAAGGCGTGGCCTGGTGCGAGCGCACGCTGGGCGTGACACCCGGCCCCGGCGGCCAGCACCCGCTGATGGGCACGCACAACCGCCTGCTGCGCATTGACGGTCCGGGCTTCGAGCGGGCCTACCTGGAAATCATTGCCATCGAACCGGGCTTCAAGCCCATGCGCGAGCCACCGCTGCGCCGCTGGTTCGACATGGACGACGCCAAGCTGATGCAGCAGGTGCACAGCGATGGGCCGCAACTGCTGCACTGGGTGGTTCGCACCGACGCGCTGGACAACGCCCTGGCCTGCTGCGCGGCGCAGGGCTGGGACCGTGGCCCGGCGCTGCAGGCCTCGCGCATGACCCCTTCGGGTCTGCTGCAATGGCGCATCAGCGTGCGAGACGACGGCCAGCGGCTGCTGGACGGCGTGCTGCCCACGCTGATCGAGTGGGGCGATGTGCACCCCGCCGATGCCATGCCCGCAAGCGGACTGCGCCTGCAACGCATGCGCCTGCAACACCCCGATGCGGCGGCCCTGCAAGCCTGGGCCAATGCCGTCGGCCTGACAGGGGTGCAATGGCACACCGGCCCCGCCGCCTTGCAGGCCACCCTGAGCACACCCCAAGGCGAGGTGCTGCTCGGATCGCCGGTGTGACAGGCTTGCGCGCCAGCCCTGCAGACAATCCCTGGCAAACACCTCGATCTGTATGGGAACCCTTTACCTTGTGCGCCACGGCCAGGCCTCGTTTGGCGAAGACGATTACGACCGCCTGAGCCCCCTGGGCCACCGGCAGGCACAGCGCCTGGGGCAATACCTGCGCGAGCGCTTTGCGCGTGAGGGCGTGCAGATCGACACCGTGCTCATGGGCAGTCTGCGGCGCCATCGCGAAACCTGGGAAGGCATCGCGCAGGGTGCAGGCTGGACCCACACCGCTGACATTTGGCCAGGTCTCAACGAATACGACAGCGAAGCCCTGATCGAAGCCATTCACCCTGAGCCGCTGGCCAAACCGGACACCCCCGAGCTGTACCGCCACCACTTCAGACTGCTGCGGGACGCGCTCAAGGCCTGGATGGATGGCCGCAGCCAACCGCAGGGCATGCCCACTTATGCCGAATTTGTGCGTGGCATCGAGGCCGCCCTCGACCATGTGCGCCAGAACTGCCCGGGCAACGCCCTCATCGTCTCCAGCGGCGGCCCCATTTCAACCGCCGTGGGCCGCGTGCTGGGCACCCCGCCCGAAACCACGATCGAGCTGAACCTGCGCATCCGAAACACCGCCTTGAGTGAATTCGCTTTCACCCCCAAGCGCCACATGCTCGTCACTTACAACACGCTGCCGCACCTGGACAGCGCCGAGCACCAGGACTGGGTGACCTTCGCCTGAAGCTTCAGCGCAGGGTGTCTGCGCTCAGCTGATCGATCTCGACCAGCAAACGCGCCAGGGAACGGCCAGCCGCCTGCACCAGCGCATCGCCCTTGTCGGCGGTGGCCGCCGCGGCATTACCGGCAGCCCCGTGCGGGTTGTAGTCCTGCATCTGCCAGGCCAGCTTGGCACTCTTGCCGTTGCCCAGAATCGGAAACTTCGCCGCACGGTCCTGCGACGTGGACGCAAAGTCCTGCGCCTGCTCCATGCGCACCCGCTCGGGACGCAAGGCCAGCATCATGGACGTTTCGACATCGCCCGCGTGCACGCCAAAGCGGTGTTCCTGTGCGCTGAAGCGGGCGTTCACGTCCTGCCCGGCGTCGTCCAGCAGCGGCAGGTGGAACCAGCTCACGCTGTAGACCAGCATGCCCAGACGGGCCCGCAGATCACGCGCCACCACATCGAGCAGGCCGACCTGCCCACCGTGGCTGTTGAGCAGCACCAGCTTTTTGACGCCGCTGGCCGCCACCGACTCGGCGATCTCGGTCCACAGGCGAATGACGGTGTCGGCCTTGAGGGTGAGGGTGCCCGCAAAGGCGGTGTGTTCCGGGCTGAAGCCCACCGCCTGCGTGGGCAGAAACAGGGCTGGCAGATCGGTCGGCAGGTGGGGCAGGCTGGCGCGCACCACACCCTCGACCAGATCGGTGTCCACCGACAGCGGCAAGTGCGGGCCATGCTGCTCGGTGGCGGCCACCGGCAACACCGCGATCAGCCGGGAACGGTCGAGCGCAGCGAATTCGGTGGTGGCCAGATCGGCCCAGAAACGGCAAGGGGAGGACATGCGCCCATCTTATAGGAGGTCATGCCCCGGGGTGTACAGTGCGGATTGTCCCTGCCCTCTTGCTTGTCGCCATGTCCTTCGTTCTGCGTTGCCTGTTGTCGCTTTGCCTGCTGAGCCTGTCGCTGACCGCCACGGCGCAGGCCACCCTGCGCAACGAGCAGGTGCAGGCCGAACTGCTGGCGCACGCGCCGCAGGGGGTGCAGGTGGGCCAGACCTTCTGGCTGGGCTTGAAGATCGAGCATGCTCCGCACTGGCACACCTACTGGCAAAACCCGGGCGACTCGGGATTGCCCACCCAGCTGCACTGGCAACTGCCCGCAGGTCTGCAGGCGGGCGACATCGCCTGGCCCCTGCCCAAAAAGATCCCGATCGGTACCCTGGCCAATTACGGCTACGAGGGGACGGTCCTGCTGGCCGTTCCGGTCACGGTCACGCCCCAGTTTCAGGCGCCGGTGCTGGGCACGCTGCGCATCGGTCTGCAGGCCGAATGGTTGGTCTGCCGCCAGGAATGCATCCCGCAGGAAGGCCGCTTCAGCCTGGACCTGCCCATGCAGAGCGCCAGCGCCCTGCACGGCGCCCTGTTTGACGCCGCCCGTGCGGCCACGCCGCAAAACCTGGCGGGCGAGCACAGCGCCCGCATCCTCGATTCAGGGCAGGCCCTGCAGCTGCGCATCGGGCAACTGCCAGCGGCCTGGCGCGGCCAGACGCTCACGCTCTTGCCCGTGACGCCCAACGTCATCGACAACGCGGCCACCCAGGGCAAAGGCTGGACCCAGCAATGGGAAGGCGCCACCTGGACGGCCCGCATGCCGGTCTCGGCCGAACGCGGCGACAGCCCCGTGCAGATGCAATGGGTGCTGGCCCTCGGCCCGGAAAACTCGCCCAAGCCGCCCGCCCTGCAGCTGAGCACCCCGCTCGAAGGCCGCTGGCCCGCGCTGAGCCCCACAGCCGCTGTGTCGCCTGAATTGGCCAAGGCACTCGAAGCGAACGCGCAGACCCCCGTCGCACCACAGACTTCGGCACCCGGTTCGGCATCCGGCCTGGTGCTGGCCTTGCTTGGCGCCTTGTTGGGCGGGCTGATCCTCAACCTCATGCCCTGCGTGTTCCCGGTGCTGGCCATCAAGCTGCTGGCGCTGGTGCGCCCGGACACCAGCGCCGCCCAACACCGCGCCGCCGGTCTGGCCTACACGCTCGGAGCCACAGCCTCCTTTGTGTTGCTGGGCGCCTTGATGCTGGCCCTGCGCGCCGCGGGTGAACAGCTGGGCTGGGGTTTTCAGCTGCAATCGCCCGGCGTGGTCATGGCGCTGGCCGTGCTGTTCACCGTGATCGGTCTGAACCTGACGGGTCTGTTTGAATTCGGCCAGCTGCTGCCCTCCTCGCTGGCGGGCCTGCAAAGCCGCCACCCGGTGGTCGATGCAGCGCTCTCGGGCGTGCTGGCGGTGGCCGTGGCTTCGCCCTGTACGGCGCCGTTCATGGGGGCCTCGCTGGGCCTGGCGATCAGCCTGCCCGCCTGGCAAGCGCTGGCGGTGTTTGCCAGCATCGGGCTGGGCATGGCCCTGCCTTATCTGGTGGTGAGTTTCTGGCCCGCGCTGGCGCACCGCCTGCCACGCCCCGGTGCCTGGATGCAGACCTTGCGCCAGGCCCTGGCCTTTCCCATGTTCGCCACCGTGGTCTGGCTGGTGTGGGTGCTGGGCCAGCAAACCGGCATGGACGGCGCCGCCGCCCTGCTGGCGCTGCTGCTGGTGCTGTCCCTGGCGCTGTGGGCAGGCACAAAGACCGGACGGACACGGGGCGTGACCCTGGCGCTGGCCCTGGTGCTGCTGGTCGGCCTGTGGCGCCAGTGGCCAGCGGCCCTGCCCGACACCCCGGACCCCCCCGGCAGCCACGCCAACGCCAGCACGCGCTGGCAAGGCTGGAGTGCCCCGGCTGTGCGCGAACACAATGCCCAGGGGCGCACCGTGTTCGTGGACTTCACCGCCGCCTGGTGCGTGACCTGCCAGTACAACAAGAAAACCGTGCTCGCCCGCGAAGACGTGCTGGCCGCTTTCGATGCCCGCCAGGTCGTGACCCTGCGGGCCGACTGGACGCGGCGCGACGCCGCCATCACCGCCGAACTCAATGCCCTGGGCCGCAGCGGCGTGCCGGTGTATGCCGTGTACGCGCCCGGCAAGCCGCCCCAGGTGCTGTCCGAACTGCCCTCGGCCGACGAGATCCTGCGCGCGCTGCCCTGACGGATGTCAGCAGGCCCCGAGAGGGAGCCTGCGACAATCGGGGCCATGAGCACTTTTGCCCCCCTTCAGAACGACACCTTCCTGCGCGCCTGCCTGCGCCAGGCCACCGACCACACCCCCATCTGGCTGATGCGCCAGGCGGGCCGCTACCTGCCCGAATACTGCGCCACCCGCGCCAAGGCCGGCAGCTTCATGGGTCTGGCCACGAATGTGGATTACGCCACCGAAGTCACGCTGCAACCGCTGGAGCGTTACCCGCTGGACGCCGCCATTTTGTTCAGCGACATCCTCACCGTGCCCGACGCCATGGGCCTGGGCCTGTCGTTTGCGCAGGGCGAAGGCCCCAAATTTGCCAAGAACGTGCGCGACGAAGCCGCCGTGGCCCAGCTGGCCGTGCCCGACATGGACAAGCTGCGCTACGTGTTCGATGCCGTCACCAGCATCCGCAAGGCGCTCAACGGCCGCGTGCCGCTGATCGGTTTTTCGGGCAGCCCCTGGACGCTGGCCTGCTACATGGTCGAAGGCGCAGGCTCGGACGATTACCGCCAGGTCAAGAGCCTGATGTACAGCCGCCCGGACCTGATGCACCGCATCCTGCAGGTCAACGCCGACGCCGTGGCCCTGTACCTGAACACGCAGATCGAGGCCGGTGCCCAGGCGGTGATGATTTTCGACAGCTGGGGCGGCGTGCTGGCCGATGGCGCCTTCCAGGAATTCAGTCTGGCCTACACCCGCCGTGTGCTGGGCCAGCTCAAAACAGAGCACGCCGGAGCGCGCATCCCGCGCATCGTCTTCACCAAGGGCGGCGGTCTGTGGCTGCAAGAGATGGGCGAGCTCGACTGCGAGGTGCTGGGCCTGGACTGGACCATGAACCTGGGCAAGGCCCGCGCGATGGTGGGCGGCCAGGTCGGCGGCCCGGGCAAGGCGCTGCAGGGCAACATCGACCCCAATGTGCTGTTCGCACCACCCGAGAAAGTGGCCGAGCAGGCCCGCCGCGTGCTCGACAGCTTCGGCCGCCCGCACACCGACGCCAGCACCACCGGTCCGACCCACATCTTCAACCTGGGCCACGGCATCAGCCAGTACACACCGCCCGAGCATGTGGCGGCGCTGGTTGAGGCGGTGCACAGCCATTCCCGCGCCCTGCGTCAGGGTTCGGGCCGCTAACACAAAATCAGGCCCTGAAAAGCACTTTTTTTGCAAAAAAACAGTGCTTCAGGGCTTGACTTATGCACAAAACGCTTGACCCTCATCTGCCCGTGAAACGGGTGTGAACCAGCCCACACAGCCGCGTGGCCGCTTCGCTAAGTGCTTGATTTTATTGAGATTCATTTCCTGCCCATCCAATGGGTAAATTGTTGGAAGGCTTGATTTTCAAGGGGTTTGGAGGGGGTCACCCCCACTTTTCAACAAAGTTATCCACAGAAAATCTGGACGGCCGCCAAAGATCAAGAAAATCAAGGACTTACCTCCAATTTCAAGAAAATTGATAAGCCGTGAAACCCTTCTGAGCCCCGCATGGATGCCCCACTGAGTCCCTGGATCGAAGTCGCTGTGCAGACGCCTGCACACAGCGGCGTGGGCGACCTGCTGACCTACCGGGGCCCGTCGGATCTCGCGCCCGGTCAGCTGGTGCGGGTGCCCCTGGGCCGCCGCGATGTGCTGGGCGTGGTCTGGAACGTGGGCGTGCAGGCCCCCGACCTGCCAGAGCACGCCGTGCGCGAGGTGAGCGGCGTGCTGGAGGGGTTGCCGCCGCTGGATGCGCGCTGGCGTCAGCTCATGGCCTTCGCGGCCCAGTATTACCAGCGCGCCCTGGGCGAGATGGCGCTCAGCGCCCTGCCCCCCCAACTGCGCGAACTCGACAACACACAGCTGGCGCGCCGCTTGAAAAAACGCCCGGCAGGCGGCGACATCGTCACGCAGCCTGGCCCTGAACTCTCGGCCCAGCAAGCCGCGGCCCTGCAAGACATCGCGCGCCAGGACGGTCCATTCTTGCTGTTCGGCGCCACGGGCAGCGGCAAAACCGAGGTCTATCTGCGCGCCGTACAGCAGGTGCTGCAGGCCGACGCGCAGGCCCAGGCCCTGATCATGGTGCCCGAGATCAACCTCACTCCGCAGCTGGAGGCGCGGGTGCGCGAGCGCTTTGGCCAGGATGCGGTGGTCTCCATGCACAGCGGGCTGACGCCCCCGCAGCGCCTGAAAAGCTGGCTGGCCGCGCACAGCAGCGCCGCGCGCATCGTGCTGGGCACACGCATGGCGGTGCTGGCCTCGCTGCCGAACCTGCGGCTGATCGTGGTCGATGAAGAACACGACGCCAGTTACAAGCAACAAGAAGGTGCCCGCTATTCGGCGCGCGACCTGGCGCTCTACCGCGGCCAGCAATGCGGCGCCAAGGTGCTGCTGGGCTCGGCCACCCCTTCGCTGGAGAGCTGGCATCAAAGCCGAGCCGCCGACGGCGCAGACGACCCGGGTGGGCGCTATGTGCGGCTGCACATGCCAGAGCGCATTGGCGCGGCCCCCCTGCCGGTGGTGCGGCGTGTGGACATGAACCACCAGCCCCGCCGCACCGTGCTGTCCGCGCCGCTGGTCAAGGCCATCGAGGCGCGGGTCGCCCGCGGGGAGCAAAGCATGCTGCTGCTCAACCGGCGCGGC
>Ga0255192_1000202_pt1 | contig 11059 bp, 9 predicted proteins | sample Miss_Miss_RepC_8_2_FD_189950 | JGI IMG/M metagenome (GOLD analysis project Ga0255192, IMG submission 189950) | Freshwater microbial communities from Mississippi River, Louisiana, United States - Miss_Miss_RepC_8h | ecosystem: Environmental > Aquatic > Freshwater > River | place: USA: Louisiana...
CGCGTTGGCAAAGGCGGCATCGGCCGCGGCCTTGTCACCGGCTTCCCAGGTGAAGATGTGGTTGTGGTGGTCGCGCGGGCCGTGGGCGCCGCTGGTCTTGCCCGCCAGGTCTTCGCGCAGCACGGGGGCGTCGGGCTTGAGCGCGTCGTAGGGGTCGATCACCACCGGCAGCTCTTCGTATTCCACCTCGACGGCTTCCACCGCGTCGGCGGCGATGTAGCGGTCGTCGGCGATCACGATGGCCACTTCCTGCATCTGGAAGTGCACCTTCTCGTCGGCCAGCACGGCGGCCACGTCGCCAGCGAGCGTGGGCATCCAGTGCAGCTTCAAGGGCTTCAAGTCATCGGCCGTGAGCACGGCGTGCACGCCGGGCATGGCCAGGGCGGCTTCCTTGTTGATCTTTTTGATGCGGGCATGGGCCACCGGCGCGCGCACGATGTCCATGTGCAGCATGCCGGGCATCTTGATGTCGTCGACGTAGTTGCCCTTGCCCTGGATGAAGCGGGCATCTTCCTTGCGCAGGCGCGAGGCGCCCATGCCAGCCAGCGCGATTTCGCGGGCTTCGGCGGTTTGTACGGGTGCGTTCATGTGTGTCTCCTGCTGGTGTTTAGGCGGTAGCGGTGGCCTGCTCTTGCAGTTTCCTGGCGGCGTACTGCACCGCCTTGACGATGTTCTGGTAGCCGGTGCAGCGGCACAGGTTGCCGCTCATGCCCATGCGGATTTCGGCTTCGGTGGGGTTGGGGTTCTCCTGCAGGAAGCGGTAGGCGCGCATCAGCATGCCGGGGGTGCAGAAGCCGCACTGCAGACCGTGTTCCTGGTAGAAGCCTTCCTGCACCGCGTGCAGCACGCCTTTGTTGGCCAGGCCTTCGACGGTGAGCACTTCGCTGCCGTCGCACTGCACCGCCAGGTGGGTGCAGCTCTTGACCGAGCGGCCGTCGATGTCCACCGTGCAGGCACCGCAGTGGCTGGTTTCGCAGCCGATGTGCGCGCCCGTCAGGTTGAGTTCTTCGCGCAGGAAGTGGATCAGCAAGGTGCGCGGCTCGACCGCCTTTTCCTGGGCCTTGCCGTTGACGTTGACGTTGATGAGTTTCTTGGCCATGTTCTGTCTCCTTGTGGGTTCACTGGCAACGCGACCAGGCTTTTTGCAGGGCGCGTCGGACCATCTCGCCGGCCATCGCGGTCTTGTATTCGGGGTCGCCACGCAGGTCTTCGGCCGGTTCGCACGCGGCCATGGCGGCCTCGGCGGCCTTGGCCACGTTCTCGGGCGTGAAGGGCTGGTTGAGCAGCATGGCCTCGGCAGCCTCGGCGCGCAGCGCGGTCGGCGCCACATTGGTCAGGCCAATGCGGATGTGGGTGACGGTGTTGCCGCTCTTGCGCATGACGACAGCGCAACCGGCCGTGGCCCAGTCACCGGTCTTGCGCTTGAGCTTTTCATAAGCCCAGCCGGTGCCCTGTGCGAAAGCAGGCACGCGGATGGCGACCATGACCTCGGTCTCTTCGAGCAGCGTCATGTAAGTGCCCAGGAAGAAGCCGTTGGCGGCCACGGTGCGGCGGCCGTTCGGGCCTTCAAGTACGAACTCGGCGTCGCACACCAAGGACAGCGCCGGGTGGTCGTTGCCCGGGTCACCGTGGGCGATGTCGCCGCCGATGGTGCCGCGGTTGCGCACTTGCGGGTCGGCGATCAGCTTGGCGGCTTCGGCCAGCAGCGGCACCTTGGCCTGCAGGACGGGGGAGTTGATCAGGTCGTTTTCCACCGTCATCGCGCCGATGACCACGGAGTTGCCTTCTTCGCAGATGCCGCGCAGCTCGGGAATGCGGTTGATGTCGATCAGGTGCTCTGGCTGGGCAAAGCGCAGCTTCATCATCGGCAGCAGGCTGTGGCCGCCGGCCAGCAGCTTGGCATCCGACCCGTACTGCCCCAGCAGGGCCACGGCCTCGCCCACAGATTTGGGCGCGTGGTACTCGAAACGCGGTGGGATCATGGTGTCTCCTGAAAATGATTTGTCTAGGACAAAACAAGTTTAGGAAGAATCGAATCCCTACGCCACTGATGGGATTTAGCGTCTTTTACGCATGAAATCAGGGATTTTCTGCACGAAATGCAATTTCAGACGCACGAATTGTCGAGAACAAACCGTTTGTGCAGAACAATCAGGGAAAACACCTCCCCCTGGAAATACCCTCAGTGACGGTTCGACAAACCCAGGGCTTCACGCAGTCTGGACTGCTCATTGCGCGACACCGGAATGGGTTCCCGCCCCCCTTTGAGAAGGACCGTGGTCTTGCTGCCATCGCGGCCCAGACCGGAAACACTGCGCAAATTGACGATGAAACAGCGGTGCACGCGCATGAAGTGCGTCGGATCCAGCCGGGCCTGCAGATCACCAATGCTGAGGTTGCAGAAGTGGTAACCCTCACGGGTCAGGACACGGGTGTAATGGGCCTGCGACTCCAGACAGAGCACGTCATCGGCCTCCACAAACACCACCTGCTGGTTGCTGACCACGGGAATACGGGTCAAGCGCAGGTTGTTGCTGGACACTTCGTCTGTCTGATCAGGCTGACTGACGACCTGGGTCACGTCATAGAAAACAAGGACAAAACCCGTGGTGCGGTTTTCAGCATCCCCCAGGCGCGTAACCTTGATCAGCAGAACCTGCTCGGGGATGTTGATGATCATGGTCATCGGCGTGGCGCTGGCCACCGGACATGCCGAGGCCTGGTCCAGCAGAAAACCGACCTTGGGCTGAGAACGCTCGGGGTGAAAAGAGGTGACGATCCGGTCAAAGGGCTGCTTCTCATCGACCGGCAGCACCTTGCGCGCAAAGTCGTTCATGGCCAGCACCTTGCGCTGGGCATCGAGGTGGATCACGCCCACCTCGAATTTTTCAAACAGGTACAGGCTGCTGTGACCTGGGGAACCGGTGTCCATCGCTTGTCTCCTGCACTGTCTGAGCGGTCCCCGGTGAGAACGCCTTGCAGTCTTTGCAGGAAATTCTAGAGCACTGGCAAATTCGGCGTGGAAATCGACAAACCCGCGCGCAAGCAACTGCGTTGCCTGGCGTCAATGGCCCCACAGCACAGCGCAAGGCAACGCAAAGAAAAAGGCCTCTGAAACTCAGAGGCCTTGATTCTTTGGCGGAACAGGAGGGATTCGAACCCTCGGTACAGCAAAAACTGTACGCCGGATTTCGAATCCGGTGCATTCGACCACTCTGCCACCGTTCCGCATTGTGTCGAACTCCAGATTCTAGCAGAGCGGATCAGCCACCCAGACGCTCGGCCCCACCCATGTAAGGACGAAGCACCTCGGGCACGGTGACCGAGCCGTCGGCGTTCTGATAATTCTCCAGCACCGCCACCAGGGCTCGGCCCACGGCCAGGCCCGAGCCGTTGAGGGTGTGCACCAGCTCGTTCTTGCCCTGGGCGTTCTTGAAGCGGGCTTGCAGGCGACGCGCCTGGAAGGCTTCGCAGTTGGAGACCGAGCTGATCTCGCGGTAGACGCCCTGCGCGGGCACCCACACCTCCAGGTCGTAGGTTTTGGTGGCGCCAAAGCCCATGTCGCCGGTGCACAGGCTCATCACGCGGTACGGCAAGCCGAGCTTTTGCAGGATGGCTTCGGCATGGCCGGTCATCTCTTCAAGCGCTTCGTAGCTCTTTTCCGGATGCACGATCTGCACCATCTCGACCTTGTCGAACTGGTGCTGGCGGATCATGCCGCGGGTGTCGCGGCCTGCACTGCCCGCCTCGGAGCGGAAGCACGGGGTGTGCGCCGTGAGCTTGATGGGCAAGTCGGTCTCGGCCAGGATCTCGTCGCGCACCACATTGGTCAGCGTGACTTCGGAGGTCGGGATCAGGTACAGCGCCTGGCTGTCTTCGCCGCCCTCCTGGCCGCCCTTGTTGGCAGCGAACAGGTCGGCCTCGAACTTGGGCAGCTGGCCGGTGCCGCGCAACGTGTCGGCGTTGACGATGTAGGGCGTGTAGCACTCGGTGTAGCCGTGTTCGCGGGTCTGCGTGTCGAGCATGAACTGCGCCAAAGCACGGTGCAGCTGGGCGATGGCGCCACGCATGAAGGTGAAACGCGCGCCCGAAAGCTTGATGCCGGTGTCAAAGTCCAGACCCAGCTTCTCGCCGATCTCCACATGGTCCTTGACGGCAAAGTCAAAGGCCTTGGACGTGCCCCAGCTGCGCACAACCACATTGCCCTCTTCGCCCGCGCCCACCGGCACGCTCTCATGTGGCAGGTTAGGCACAGCCAGCAGCAGCCCCTGCAGCTCGGCCTGGATCACTTCCAGACGGGCGGCCGAATTGTCGAGCTCGGTCTTGATGGCGCCCACCTGCGCCATCACGGCATCGGCTTCGGCGTGCTGGCCCTTGCCCTTGAGCATGCCGATCTGCTTGGACAGGCTGTTGCGCTGGGCCTGCAGCTCTTCGGTGCGGGTCTGCAGGGTCTTGCGCTCGGACTCGAGGGCGCGGAAAGCCTCCACATCAAGGAAAGGCTGGGGGTTTTTACGGGTTTGCAGACGCGCGATCACGGCGTCCAGGTCTTTGCGAAGGTGAAGGATATCGAGCATGGAAAGATTGTAGGGCTCAGGCTGCGTCGGCCTTGAGGCCTTTGGGCAAGGGGAATTTCATGGTTTCCTGCACACCGGGCAGGCTGCGAACGGACATGGCGCCCAAGCCGCGCAGGCGGGCGATGACGGCCTGCACCAGCACGTCGGGCGCCGAAGCACCGGCGGTCAGCCCCACTCTGGGCTTGCCTGCGAACCACTCGGGCTGCAAGTCCTCCGCCGAATCGACCATGTGGGCAGGGGTGCCCATGCGTTCGGCCAGCTCGCGCAGACGGTTGCTGTTGGAACTGGTCGGGCTGCCCACCACGATGACCACATCGACCTGCGGGCTGAGCAGCTTGACGGCGTCCTGCCGGTTCTGGGTGGCGTAGCAGATGTCCTGCTGCTTGGGTTCGCGCACTTTCGGAAAGCGCGCCTTCACGGCGGCAAGAATGTCAGCCGCGTCGTCCACGCTCAGCGTGGTCTGGGTGACCACCGCCAGCTTGTCGGTTTGTGCAGGCTGCACACGCGCCACGTCGTCCGCGTCCTCGACCAGGTGGATGCCGCTGTCGAGCTGGCCCATCGTGCCTTCGACTTCAGGATGGCCCTTGTGGCCAATCATGATGAACTCGTAGCCTTCCTTGTGCAGCTTGGCCACTTCCACATGGACCTTGGTGACCAGCGGGCAGGTGGCGTCAAAGATGCGAAAGCCGCGTTGCTCGGCTTCGAGCTGCACCGCACGGCTCACCCCATGCGCACTGAAAATCAGAGTGGCCCCTGGGGGCACTTCGGACAATTCCTCGATGAAGATCGCCCCTTTGGCCTTGAGGTCGTTGACCACATAGGTGTTGTGCACGATCTCGTGGCGCACGTAGATGGGGCGACCAAACTTGGCCAGGGCGTGTTCGACGATGTCGATCGCACGGTCCACCCCGGCGCAAAAACCGCGCGGCTCGGCAAGCAGAATGTCGCTGGGCATCAAAGCACCCCGATCAGATGCACTTCAAACGTCACAGGCTGACCGGCCAGCGGGTGGTTGAAGTCAAACAAAACCGCGCCATCGTCGGCCACCTGCAGCACGGTTCCGGCGTAACTGCCCAGGCCGTCCGGGGTCGGAAACTGAACCACATCGCCCAGGGTGTAGCGCTCCATCGGATCGCCCAGTTCATTGAGCAGCTTGCGCGCCACCCACTGCTGCATGTCGGGGTTGCGCTCGCCAAAGGCTTCACCCGCCGGAATTTCCAGCGTGACCCGGCTGCCTTCTTCGAGGCCGAGCAGGCGCTGCTCCATCGCCGGGGTCAACTCTCCGGACCCCAGCGAGAGCGTGGCGGGCTTGTCGCTGAAGGTGTTGATGATGTCGCCCTGCGGACCGGCCAGGCGGTAATGCAGGGTCAGAAAGGAGCCAGGCTCGACGATGGGCATAGGGTTTTCCGGGTTGCCGCCGCTGTGGGGGCGGGCGCATAACAAAGCCTCTATTGTAAAAACCCGGCCAAAGCCACACCCAAAAGATGGGCCGGGCGTTCCAGGGAGGAACTGCACATGGACATCCGGGATCTGCCCGCCCAGGCCAGGCCGCGTGAAAAATTGCTGGAGCGCGGCCCGCAAGCCCTCAGCGATGTGGAGCTGCTGGCCATCTTGCTGCGCACCGGCATGGCGGGCAAAAACGTGTTTGCCCTGGCCGAAGAGCTGCTGGCGCCCGCTGGCGTGGCCGGTCTGCTGCACGCCAGCCGCCAGCAGCTGCAAGCCTTCAAGGGTCTGGGTCCGGCCAAGCAGGCCGAACTGATGGCGGTGGCCGAGCTGGCACGCCGATCCATTGCGCAGCAACTGCGCGAACGCGAGGCCTTCCATTCGCCGTCTGCGGTCAAGCAGTACCTGCAGCTGCATCTGGCCCACAAAACCCACGAGGTGTTTGCGGTGCTGTTCCTGGACAGCCAAAACCGCATGCAAGCGCTGGAAGAGCTGTTTCGCGGCACGCTCACACAGACCAGCGTCTACCCGCGCGAGGTGGTGCTGCGTGCCCTGCACCACGCCAGCAGCGCGGTGGTGCTGGCGCACAACCACCCCAGCGGTTCGGTCCAGCCCAGCCGGGCAGACGAAGCCCTCACACAGAACCTCAAGGCCTCGCTGGCCCTGGTGGACGTGCGCGTGCTCGACCACATCATCGTGGGTCACGGCCAGACGCTGTCGATGGCCGAAGAAGGTTTGCTGTAAGGCTCAGCCGCCGGGTGTGAGCAGCACCACCAGCGCACCAGCGCCACCCTCGGCGGGCTTGGCCTGCACAAAGGCCATGACCTGGTTTTTCTGCACCAGCCAGCTGTGCACCTTGTTCTTGAGCACCGGCGTCTTGCCGGGTGACCCCAGGCCTTTGCCATGCACCACACGCACGCAGCGCAGTCCTTGCCGATGGGCCAGGCGGATGAACTCGGCCAGCGCCAACCGGGCCTCGTCGCTGCGCAGGCCGTGCAGGTCAATCTCGCGCTGGATGGCCCAGTCGCCCTTGCGCAGTTTGCGGGTCACGTCCGGGCCAACGCCCGGACGCCTGAAGCTGAGGGCTTCGTCGGTGTCCAGCAGGGTGCTGACGTCAAAACCATCGGACAGCGAATCGCGCAAGGCGGCCGCCTCGTCCTGCTGAAACTGGCGGGCAACGGGTTCGGCCGGTGTCTTGGGCAAGCGGGCATGTTTGCGGTCAGGCAAGGGCTGCACCACCCCCACCGCGCGGGCGAACAGGTGGCGTTCGGCTTCGCGCTTTTTTTCCTCGGCGGCGCGCGCTGCCGCCTCGGCCTGGGCGCGTTCATGCGCAGCCTGGAGTTCCTTCTGAACCTTTTTGAGGTCCTGCAGGGAATTGAGCTTCATGCCCCACCCCGGTTGCGCATCCAGTCTGCGGTCTGGAAAAAACTCTGGTTCAGCCGCTGGTGCAGCACCGGGTCGACACCGGTTTCGGTCATGGCCTGGTCCATGCAGGCCAGCCATTGGTCCCGCTCGGCAATGCCAATGGAAAAAGGCATGTGGCGCATGCGCAGGCGCGGGTGGCCGAAACGGTCCTGGTAATGCTGCGGCCCCCCCAGCCAGCCGCACAGGAACCAGAAAAGCTTGTCGCGCGCCTCGTCGAGCGTGCTGCCGTGGCTCGCGCGCAGGACGCTGTAGGCAGGCTCCAGGTCCATCAGGTCGTAAAAACGGTCCACCAGGGCGCGCACCCGGGCCTCGCCACCGATCCATTCAAAAGGCGTGTCGTAAGGTGGTTTGTCTTCGATCTGCATGGCGTGATTGTCCTCCCTGTTCACTCGCTGGCCTGGCGCAGTGTCTGCACCACCGGCTGACGCAAGACCCCGGCCAGGCTCAGAGAGCCCGCCGCCCAGGCCAAGAGCGCGCCCACCGCGCCGCCGGCCAACGGCGCCCACCACAGCGGCGTCCAGGCAAATTCAAAGGCATAGCGGGCCAATGCCCAGCCCACCACCAGCGCCATGCCACTGGCCATGAAGCCCGCCAGGAAACCCACCCCCAGCAGTTCGGCCCGTTGCACCTGCGCCAGCAGCACACGTCCGGCCCCCAGCGCCCGCATGATGGCGTATTCGCGCTCGCGCGCCTGCCGTCCGGCCCCGATGGCTGCCAGCAGCACCATCACCCCGGCCGCCAGCGTGAAGGCAAACAAGAACTCCACCGCCTGGATCACCTGATCCAGCACCCGCTGCACCTGGGCCAGCGAGGCCCGCAGGTCCACACTGGTCACGTTTGGAAACGTCTGCACCAGCACGCGTTCAAACTGCCGGTCCTCGGCAGGCGTGCGAAACGCGGCCAGCCAGGTCACCGGCAGTTCGGGCATGTCGGCCAGTGGAAACAGCACAAAGAAGTTGGCGCGCATCGAGGCCCAATCCACCTTGCGCAGCGAGGTGATGCGGGCCTCGTGGACCACGCCGCCCATGTCAAAGCGCAGCCGGTCACCGAGCCGCAAGCCCAGAGTGTCGGCAATGCCCTGCTCCACGCTGGCGCCATCGCGCTCCCCAGCCACCCATTGCCCGGCCAGCAGCGGGTTGTGCGCGGGCAGCTGATCGGTGTAGGACAGGTTGAACTCCCGGTCCACCAGACGGCGCGCCCGCTCGGCGGTGTAATCCGAGGGCCGCACCTCGCGGTCGTTGATCGCCACCAGCCGCCCGCGCACCATCGGGTACCAGTCCGGAGACTGGACCCCGGACTTGTGCAGGTGGGCCAGAAAGGCCTGAGCCTGATCGGGCTGCACATTGATGACAAAGCGGTCGGGCGCGTCGCTGGGCGTGGCCTGGCGCCAGCTGGCCACCAGGTCGGTGCGCAAAAGCACCAGCAAGGCCAGCGCCAGCAAACCCACCGACAGGCTGCTGACCTGCGTCACCGCAAACCAGGGCCGGGCAGTGACCTGGCGGGTGGCCAGGCGCAGCCAGCGCGGCGCCTGTTCACCAGGCACCAAGCGGCGCAAGGCCACCAGCAACAGCGCCGCCAGCCCGGCAAACAGCAGCAAAGCCAATGCAAAGCCACCCACCGTGATCAGGCCCAGCTTGAGGTCACGACTGACCATCAGCAGCGTCAGGGCAAACCCCGCCAGGGCCATGAGCAGCACCAGGCCCGAGCGCAGCTGCAGCGTGCCCAGGTCCCGGCGCAGCACGCGCAGTGCGGGCACCCGTGCCAGCTGCAGCACGGGCGGCAGACCAAATGCCACCAGCAGCGTCAGGCCCATGGCCAGACCCAGCAGCGCGGGCTGCACACTGGCGGCGGGCAGCTGCGTGTCCACCAGGCCCTGCAGCAAGCCCACAAACACCAGGTGCATGGCGTAGCCTGCCAGCACCCCCACCAGACTGGCCAGCCAGCCCGCGCCCAAAAACTCGGTCGCATACGACAGCGTGAGGGTGCGCTGGCTTTGCCCCAGCACGCGCAGCAAGGCGCAGGCATCGAGCTGGCGTTCGGCGAAGCTGCGCGCGGCCAGGGCCACCGCCACCGCGCACAGCAAGGCCGCCAGCAAGGCCACCAGGTTCAGAAACTGGCTCGCACGGTCCAGGGTCTGGCGCATTTCCGGACGTCCGCCCTCCAGCGACTCGACCTGCACACCGCGCAGATTGGCGGTTTGGGCCTGTTCTCGCGCCCAGACGGCGTAGCGGCTGGCCACCGCCTCGGGGCCGGCCACGGCCGTGCGCCAGGTCACCCGGCTGGCGGGCTGCAGCAAGGCGGTCGCGGGCAGATCGGCCACGTTCATCAGGACGCGGGGCGCAAAATTCATGAAGCCCGCGCCCCGATCCGGTTCGCGCTCAATCACCCCCGTGATCCGGAAAATCTGTTCACCGAGCGCCAGTCTCTGGCCGGTTTCCAGGGCCAGGGTGTCAAGCAAGGCCTGATCCACCCAGACTTGACCACGGGCAGGAATGCTGTCCTGTGCCGTCTCCGGCAGCCGACTCACCTGCAGCGTGCCGCGCAGCGGGTAGCCCACCTCCACCGCCTTGAGCGCCACCAGACGGCTTTCGCCCCCTGCATCGGGCACACGGGCCATGGTCGGGAAAGACAGATTGGTGTTGGTCACCAGCCCCCGTTGCACGGCTTCCTGCACCAGGCGCTGTGGGGGCGGCTGGTCGCTGACGACCACCGCATCACCGCCCAGCAGCTGGCGCGCATCGCGCCACAGCGCCGACTGCAGCCGATCCGCCAGAAACCCGACCGCGGTCAACGCCGCCACGGCCAGAACCACGGACACCATGAGCAGCCGCAACTCCCCTGCCCGCAGGTCACGCCAAAGCTGACGCCCGCCCAGCAAGATCCCGTGCATCCATCCTTGTGTTTTCATGCTTCGAACATAACCGATGGCACATGCCCGTGCAGGTCTGTGGACACCACAGGCTCGGCAAGGCACGCCGAGGCGACGCTGAAGATTCAACCTGGCGATGCGGTGGCTGGCTCGGCCAGGCTGGGCTGCCACAGCAGGCGGTGCGGAGCGCTGAAGCAGAGAAAGCGCTTGTTGGTGGCACGGCCAATCGCGCAAAGGCCCACGCGCTCGGCCACATCCAGCCCCATCTGGGTGATGCCGCTGCGCGAAACCACCACCGTGATGCCCATCTGGGCCGATTTGATGACCATTTCGCTGGTCAGGCGCCCCGTGGTGTAGAACACCTTGTCGCTGCCGCCGATGTCGTTCATCCACATCCAGCCGGCGATGGTATCGACCGCATTGTGGCGACCCACGTCTTCGACGAAAAGCAGCATTTCTTCGCCCTGAAACAGCGCACAACCATGCACCGAGCCGGACGATTTGTAGGTCGATTCCTGCAAACGGATGGCATTGACGATGCCGTACAACTGGCCCTGAGTGATCTGCGCCGGCGGCAATTCGATCTCGTCGATGTGAGCCATGAGGTCGCCGAAGACACTGCCCTGGCCACAGCCGGTGGTCACCACGCGCTCGGCGCTGCGCTCCACCGACACGCCAGCACCCTCGCGGGTTTTGACGGCGGCCACACCGGGCTCACCCACCTCGCCTTCTCCGATGGACCAGTCCA
>Ga0255192_1000208_pt1 | contig 10911 bp, 9 predicted proteins | sample Miss_Miss_RepC_8_2_FD_189950 | JGI IMG/M metagenome (GOLD analysis project Ga0255192, IMG submission 189950) | Freshwater microbial communities from Mississippi River, Louisiana, United States - Miss_Miss_RepC_8h | ecosystem: Environmental > Aquatic > Freshwater > River | place: USA: Louisiana...
CCAGCCCGTAATAAGGGTTCAGATGGCTCCGGCCTGATGGCAGTGGCTGGCGCCCAGATCCAGCCAGCGCTGCCCCGCTGATCTCAGACCGGACAGTTCTCCCGTGGTGAACAGGCTCAGTCTGCTGGCGGCATGGTGTGGCGCTGGTCCCTGGCGCAGCAGATGCGCTGCTTCGAGCAAACGGTGGGTCTGACGGGCCACGGGCTCCCCGGTGGACACCAGTTGCACCTGTGGGCCGACCAGCTGCTGCAGTTCTTCCTGCGCAAACACATAGTGGGTGCAGCCCAGCACCAGGGTGTCGATCTCGCCTTCACCGGAGCCGAATGGCCCCATCGACTGCGTGTAGAACTGCAGCAAACGGCTGACCTCTGCGGTGGCCGCCGTTTGCTGCGAGGGCAGGGTGGTCTGCTCGATGGCCAGGGCCAGGCCGTTGCAGGCGCAGACTTCAAACTGCGCCTGGTCTTTCAGGCTGCCCAGCAAACGTGCGAACTTGTCACTGCCCACCGTGCCGCGTGTGGCCATGACGCCCACGCGCCCGGTGCGTGTGACCTGCGCCGCCGGTTTGAGGGCGGGTTCCACCCCCACCAGCGGCAGGTGTGGGTGCTGCACGCGCAATTCGTGGATGGCGGCGGCCGTGGCGGTGTTGCAGGCGACCACCAGGGCTTTGATGTCGTGCTGCCGGACCAGGTGTTGCGCAATCACATGGGTGCGCTGGCGCACGTACAGGTCGCTTTTCTCGCCGTAGGGGGCATGGGCGTTGTCGGCGAGGTAGACGAAGTGCTCGTGCGGCAAGGCGACCTGCAGGGCCTGCAGGACACTGAGGCCGCCAATGCCGCTGTCGAAGACGCCGATCGGGCGCTGCGCTGCCGCGTTCATGCGAAGAAAAAGGCCGCTTGCGCGGCCTTTGTCGTTTCGTTCATCAACCGGCCTTGACGGAGATGCCCTTGAACTCGCCACTGGCGATGCGCTTTTCCCACTCGGCCGGGCCGGTGATGTGGGCGCTGGTGCCGCCTGCGTCCACCGCCACGGTCACGGGCATGTCGACCACATCGAATTCGTAGATGGCTTCCATGCCCAGATCGGCAAAACCGACCACCTTGGCGCCCTTGATGGCCTTGGACACCAGGTAGGCAGCACCGCCTACGGCCATGAGGTAGGCCGACTTGTGGTTCTTGATCGATTCGATCGCGACCGGGCCGCGCTCGGCCTTGCCCACCATGGCGATCAGGCCGGTCTTGGCCAGCATCATGTCGGTGAACTTGTCCATGCGGGTGGCGGTGGTGGGGCCTGCAGGGCCAACGACTTCGTCACGCACCGGATCGACCGGGCCGACGTAGTAGATCACGCGGTTGGTGAAGTCCACCGGCAGCGGCTCGCCCTTGGCCAGCATGTCCTGGATGCGCTTGTGCGCGGCGTCACGGCCCGTGAGCATCTTGCCGTTGAGCAGCAGGGTCTGGCCGGGCTTCCAGCTGGCGACCTGTTCCTTGGTGAGCGTGTTGAGGTCCACGCGCTGGCTCTTTTCGGTGTCTGGCTGCCAGTCCACTTTGGGCCACAGGTCCAGGCTCGGGGCATCCAGATACACAGGGCCGGAGCCGTCCATCACGAAGTGGGCGTGGCGGGTGGCCGCGCAGTTGGGGATCATGGCCACGGGCTTGGAAGCGGCGTGGGTGGGGTACATCTTGATCTTGACGTCCAGCACGGTGGTCAGGCCACCCAGGCCTTGGGCGCCGATGCCCAGGGCGTTGACCTTTTCGTACAGCTCCAGACGCAGTTCTTCGACCTGGTCAAGCTTTTCGCCGCGGGCGCTCTTGGCCTGCAGTTCGTACATGTTCAGGTCGTCCATCAGGCTTTCCTTGGCCAGCAGCACGGCCTTTTCGGCGGTGCCGCCGATGCCGATGCCCAGCATGCCCGGCGGGCACCAGCCCGCGCCCATGGTCGGCACGGTCTTGAGCACCCAGTCCACCAGGTTGTCGCTGGGGTTCATCATGACCATCTTGGACTTGTTCTCCGAGCCGCCGCCCTTGGCCGCGACGGTGATGTCCACTTTGTCGCCGGCCACGATCTCGGTGAAGATCACGGCGGGGGTGTTGTCCTTGGTGTTCTTGCGCGCGAACAGCGGATCGGCCACGACCGAAGCGCGCAGGGCGTTGTCGGGGTTCATGTAGCCACGGCGCACGCCTTCGTTGATGGCGTCTTCCAGGCTGCCGGTGAAGCCTTCCCAGCGCACGTTCATGCCGACTTTCAGGAACACGTTGACGATGCCGGTGTCCTGGCAGATTGGGCGGTGGCCCAGCGCGCTCATCTTGCTGTTGGTGAGGATCTGCGCCATCGCGTCTTTGGCAGCGGGGCTTTGCTCGCGCTCGTAGGCTCGGGCCAGGTGCTCGATGTAGTCGGCCGGGTGGTAGTAGCTGATGTACTGCAGGGCGCCTGCGATGGATTCGATCAGGTCGTTTTGTTGGATGACGGTCATCTTGTTTCTTTCGAAAAAGCGATCAATGGTTATCGGGAAGGGTGTGCGACATCAGACGGTCAGCCAGGGCAATGGCCAGTGCGCTGAAGAGGAAAGCGATGTGGATCACGGTTTGCCAGATCAGGACTTTTTCGTCGTAGTTGGCCGCGTTGATGAAGGTCTTGAGCAGATGGATCGAGCTGATGCCAATGATGGCGGTGGCCAGCTTGACCTTGAGCACCGAGGCGTTGACGTGGCTCAGCCATTCGGGCTGGTCGGGGTGACCTTCGAGGTTCAGTCGAGAGACGAAGGTTTCGTAGCCGCCCACGATCACCATGATGAGGAGGTTGGAGATCATGACCACGTCGATCAGGCCCAGAACCACCAGCATGATGACGGTTTCGTTCAGTGCGGTGATGGGGGCGTCGGCTTTGTAGCCGATGCTGTTGACCAGTGACTGCAGCGCATGCTGGTTGCCAAAGGCCGCCTCCAGAAGGTGGACCAGCTCGACCCAGAAATGAAAGACGTAGACGGCTTGCGCAGCGATCAAGCCCAGGTACAGCGGCAGCTGAAGCCAGCGGCTGGCGAAGATGAGGTTGGGCAGGGGTTTGAGCGCTGAGGAGACAGGGGGTTGGGGAGTTGTCATGGGATGGGCAACAGGTGCTCAGGCAAAGGGTTCAGGACGTCCAATCATTTTAGTGGCGTCTGCAATCAGATACCCGGGCCAGCATGCAAGCCAGTTGTCAGTCAGTAGGTTGTAAGAGCCAAAGCAGACAGTCTCGCCCATTCAATCCGTCACGTTCAAAGTCCAAGGAGACACAAGCTCATGAGCGCCAACGCCATCTACCAACCCAGCGAAGCTTTCGTCAAAAATGCACACGTTGCAGGCATGTCTGCCTACGAGGCCCTGTGCAAGGAAGCCGAGACCGATTATGAAGGTTACTGGGGTCGTCTGGCCAAGGAACTGATCACCTGGAAAAAGCCCTTCACCAAGGTGCTCAACGAATCCAATGCGCCTTTCTTCAAGTGGTTTGAAGACGGTCAGCTCAACGTGTCCTACAACTGCCTGGACCGCAACATTGAAAAAGGCCTGGGCGACAAGACCGCCATCATCTTTGAAGCCGACGGCGGCGAAGTGACCAAGGTCACCTACAGCCAGCTGCTGGCCAAGACCTGCCAGTACGCCAACGCGCTCAAGAGCCTGGGCGTGAAAAAAGGCGATCGCGTGATGATCTACATCGCCATGTCGATCGACGGCGTGGCCGCCATGCAAGCCTGCGCCCGCATTGGCGCCACCCACTCGGTGGTGTTCGGCGGCTTCTCGGCCCAGTCGCTGCGCGACCGCCTGGAAGATACCGGCGCTGTGGCCCTGATCACCGCCGACTGCCAGGTGCGCGGCGGCAAGCAATTGGCCCTCAAGTCCATCGTGGACGAGGCCATCGCCCTGGGCGGCTGCGGCGCCCTCAAGAACGTGCTGGTCGTCAAGCGCGGCAACATGGACATCGCCATGACCGCCGGTCGCGACCAATGGATGCATGATGTGGCCGACAAGCAGCCCACCACCTGCGAGCCCGAGTGGGTCGAGGCCGAGCACCCGCTGTTCCTGCTCTACACCTCCGGCTCCACCGGCAAACCCAAGGGTGTTCAGCACTCCACCGGCGGCTACCTGCTGCACGCGGCCCTGACCACCAAGTGGACCTTTGACCTCAAGGACAACGACGTTTTCTGGTGTACCGCCGACATCGGCTGGGTCACCGGCCACACCTACATCACCTACGGCCCGCTGGCTCTGGGCGGCACCGAGATCGTGTTCGAAGGCGTGCCCACCTATCCGGACGCTGGCCGCTTCTGGAAGATGATCCAGGACCACAAGGTCTCCATCTTCTACACGGCCCCCACGGCCATCCGTTCGCTGATCAAGGCGGCCGAGTCCAACGACGCCGTGCACCCCAAGAGCTACGACCTCTCCAGCCTGCGCCTGCTGGGCTCGGTGGGCGAGCCGATCAACCCCGCCGCCTGGGAGTGGTACTACCAGCACGTGGGTGGCAGCCGCTGCCCGATCGTGGACACCTTCTGGCAGACCGAAACCGGTGGCCACATGATCACCCCGCTGCCGGGCGTGACCCCCATGGTGCCCGGCTCCTGCACGCTGCCCTTCCCGGGCATCCAGGCCGCCATCGTGAGCGAAACCGGTGAAGACATGCCCAACGGCCAGGGCGGCATTCTGGTGGTCAAGAAGCCTTGGCCTTCCATGATCCGCACCATCTGGGGTGACCCCGAGCGCTTCAAGAAGTCCTACTACCCGGACGACTTCAAGGGCAAGTACTACCTGGCGGGCGACGGTGCCATCCGCGACGAGAAGACCGGTTACTTCACCATCACCGGCCGCATCGACGACGTGCTCAACGTCTCCGGTCACCGCATGGGCACGATGGAAATCGAATCGGCCCTGGTCAGCTGCACCGAGCTGGTGGCCGAAGCCGCCGTGGTGGGCCGTCCTGACGACACCACCGGCGAGGCCATCTGCGCCTTCGTGGTGCTCAAGCGCCCGCTGCCCACAGGCGACGAGGGCAAGGCCATTGCCAAGCAGCTGCGCGACCACATCGCCAAGGAAATCGGTCCGATCGCCAAGCCCAAGGACATCCGCTTCGGCGAGAACCTGCCCAAGACCCGCTCGGGCAAGATCATGCGCCGTCTGCTGCGTTCGCTGGCCAAGGGCGAGGAAATCACCCAGGACACCTCGACGCTGGAAAACCCGCACATCCTGAGCCAGCTGGGCCAGGCTTACTGATCGGGGCGTGCATGGATCCTCGGGTCCCCGAGGATGGCAGCACCCATGTCATGGCCCGGCTTGACCGGGCCATCCACAAAAAACGGCAACCCTAGGGTTGCCGTTTTTTCTTGGAGGCTACAGCCCGATCAGCTCTTCATGCCCAGCCCCAGCCGTTCGATCGTGCGCTTTTCCTTGACATAGCTGGCCAGGATGAAATTGGTGTATTCCTCGCTGTCCATGTAGATCACTGGCTGGTCGTATTTGTCGAAAGCCGCCAGCACGGCCGGATCGCTCAGGGTCTTCTTGAACGCGTCCTGCAGCTTGCGCACCACTTTCGGGTCCATGTTGCGCGGCCCGCCGATGCCAAAAGGCGAATCGGAGACGGTGTCGTAGCCCAGTTCATTGAGGGTGGGCACCTGAGGCCAGCGCTTGGTGCGCTTGCTGCCGTAGGTGGCCAGCAGCCGCATGCTGCCCGAATCCACATGAGGTGCCCAGCCCGTGGCGTCGCTGTGCGCCATGATGTGCCCGCCCAGCAGGGCCTGCAGACCATCAGAGCTGCCCTTGAAGGGCACATGGGTGATCTGGATGCCCGCCTTGCTGGCGAACTCTTCCACCGCCAGGTGCGGGGTGGTCCCGTTGCCCGTGGAGCCATAAGTGAACTTGCCCGGATTGGCTTTGGCGTACTCCACCAGGTCCTTGATGCTTTTGATCGGTGAGTCGGCTTTGACCACGATGCCGAAGGTGTAACCCGTCAGGCAGGCGATGTAGGTGAAGTCGCGCAGGGGATCAAACTGCATTTTTTGCATGTGCGGCAGGCGTGCCACGCCAATCGTCAACTGCGACAGCGTGTAGCCGTCTGGCGCCGCCTTGAGCAGCTCATTGGGGCCGAGCATGCCGCTGGCGCCAGGTTTGTTTTCGATGATGACCTGCTGACCCAGCACCTTGGTGGCACTGTCGGCCAGGGCCCGCATGACGATGTCGCTGGAGCCCGCCGCAGGCCAGGGGCAGATCAGCTTGATCGGGCGGGTGGGAAAGTTCTGCGCCTGTGCCATGGCCGGCAGGGCCAGGCTGGCGGCCGTGGCGCTGCCGGTCTGCAGGAACTGTCGGCGGTGCATGGGGGTCATTGTGTGTCTCCTTGAATGGCTATGGTTCGATTCAAGGCAAAGTTGCCGCGACCGGCAAGAGGGGCAACCCCGGGGCCCGGTCGCTTTGGGGACGCGGCACAGTGCGTTCAGTCGCCCAGCACGATCCCCTCTCTGCGCGGATCGGCGCCGCCGAACCAGCCTGCTGCCGAACGCTCAATGGCCTGCAGCCCGCTGGTCATCTCCATCTCGCGCACCTCATGGCCGAGGTTGCGCAAGTCCTGCACCAAGCCCGGTGAAAAGCGGCCCGCTTCGAGCAGGGTGGGGCCGTTGAGGGAGCCGAAATTGGGCAGCTTGATGGCCTGCTGGGCGTTCAGGCCGCCGTGCAGCGTGCCCATCAGCAGCTTGGCGGTGTAATGGATGATGAGGGCCCCTCCCGGACTGCCGCCGGTCATGATCAGCCCACCACTGGCCTGGTCAAACACCAGTGTGGGCGACATGGATGAGCGGGGGCGCTTGCCGGGTTCGACGCGGTTGGCAATGGGCCGACCCTGTGCATCGCTGGGCGCAAAGCTGAAGTCGGTGAGCTGGTTGTTGAGCAAAAAGCCGCCGGGCCGTGCAGGGTCGGTGCTGACCATGCGGCGCGAGCCAAAGCCGGCCTCGATGGTGGTGGTCATGGCCACGGCACGCCCTTGGGCGTCCACCACGCTGACGTGGCTGGTGCCGTATTCAGTTTGCTCGGGCATGGGTGCCCAGGCGCTTGGCGCAGCGCCGGGTTGACCGGGGAAGGCGATCTTCATGGACCGCTCCCTGATCTGCTGGCTGCGCGACTGGAGATACGGCGGGGCCAACAGGCTGCGCCAGTCACCTGCTGGGGCCCTCACGAAATCAGGGTCGGCCACATACTGAGCGCGGTCCGCAAACGCCAGGCGTGAGGCTTCGGTGTAGCGGTGGATCATGTCGACCGAGGGCTGGCCGTCAAGCCATTCAGGACCTTGTGCACGGGTGTGCGCCAGGATGCCCAGGATCTGGCCGATGGCGATCTGCCCGGAAGACGGGGGCGGAAAACCACACAGCCGCAGCTTGCGTGCGAAAGCGCTGTGGTCCACGCACAAGGCCTCGCGTTCACGCGGCTGGTAGCTCTTCAGGTCCTGCAGGCTCAGGCTGCCCGCTCGCGGGGCTTGGGCCACCCGCGACACAATGGCCTGCGCCACGGCGCCTTCGTGCAACGCGCGGCTGCCTTCCTGAGAGATGCGGCGCAGCACATGGGCGTATTCAGGGTTGCGCAGCACATGCCCCACCGGCCAGGCCTGGCCTTGCGGGGTGTAGAAGTAGCGGGCAGCCACCGGGTCGGATTGGAGTGACTGCTCTGCCTTGAGCAGGGTGTGCAGGCGAGGGCTGACGCGAAAGCCCTCTTCGGCCAGCGTGATGGCCGGTTCGAACAGCCGTGCCCAGGGCAGGTGGCCATGCTGGCGGTGGGCGGTTTCGAGCATGCGCACGGCGCCGGGCACGCCCACCGACTGACCACTGAGTACGGCAGCGTCAAAGGGCAAGGGCTTGCCGTCTTCGCCCAGGAACTGGGTAGCACTGGCTTTGGCCGGGGCGGTTTCTCGTCCATCAAAGGCCTGTACGCGCTGGCCGTCAAAGTGCATCAGGAAAGCGCCCCCTCCAATGCCGCTGGACTGCGGCTCCACCAGTCCCAGTACCAGCTGCACTGCGATGGCCGCGTCCAGTGCCGAGCCGCCCGCGCGAAGGATCTGCCGCCCCGCATCGGTGGCCAGGGGGTTGGCGGCAGCCACGGCCTGGCGGGTGTACGACCAGCCGGGTTTGTCGCTCAGTCTGCTGGCAGCTTCGGGTTGCTCAGGCACGCTGTAGCGCCAGCTGTGGCCAGGCGCTGTCACGCTGCTGCAGGCGCTGAGCAACGCCAGGGTCAAGCAGCTCAGGGTCAAGGTGTGTTTCATGGAGCCTCCGCGCAGAGCATCCTAGCGCCAGAAACGACAACAGGCCCCGCAGGGCCTGTCGCATCGGTGCATGGCAACTCAGATCATTTTGGTGCCAGGCGGATGGCGCCGTCCAGGCGGATGACTTCGCCGTTGAGCATGTCGTTTTCGAAGATGTGCTTGGCCAGGCGAGCGTAGTCCTGCGGGGTGCCCAGGCGGCTGGGGAAGGGCACGCCTGCGGCCAGCGCGTCCTGCACTTCCTGCGGCATGCCAAACAGCATGGGCGTGCCGAAGATGCCGGGGGCGATCGTCATGTTGCGGATGCCGTTGCGTGCCAGGTCACGGGCAATAGGCAGGGTCATGCCGACCACGCCACCCTTGGAGGCGGCGTAAGCCGCCTGACCGATCTGGCCGTCGTAGGCGGCCACGCTGGCGGTGCTGATCAGCACGCCGCGTTCGCCGGTGGCTTCCGGCTCGTTCTTGCACATGGCTTCGGCGGCCAGACGGATCATGTTGAAGGTGCCGATCAGGTTGACGGTGATGGTCTTGCTGTAGAGCGCCAGGTTGTGGGCGCCGTTCTTGCCCACGGTTTTTTCGGCCGGGGCAATGCCCGCGCAGTTGACCAGGCCCATCAGCTTGCCCATGGACACGGCTTGGGCCACCACGGCCTGGCCGTCGGCTTCGCTGCTGACGTCGCATTTGACAAAAGCGCCGCCAATGTCCTTGGCCACGGCTTCGCCTTTTTCAACCTGCATGTCGGCGATCACGACCTTGCCACCGTTGGCGGCAAGCATGCGTGCCGTGCCTTCGCCCAGGCCCGAAGCCCCGCCGGTGACGATGAAAACCTTGCCTTGAATGTCCATGTTCCGCTCCTGAGTTAATTGACGTTAACGTAAACGTCAATTATGCACAACTGCTTACCTTTTGGCCACCCGGTGTAGCCCGCACGGCGTATGGTGTGTGGCGTTCGGCCTTCCTAGCATGCTGCATACCCGCGAGGGGACAGGAGCGCAAGATGGAAATGCCTATCAAGGATGCATCAGTGGCCCAGCGCCCGGGCCCATCGGACCGGGATCGCCGTGCCCGCGAACTGCTGGCCCTGGCGGGCATCACGGTCAACGGTGGGCGCGCCTGGGACATGCGCATTCACCACCCCGGCACCCTGGCCCGCGTGTTGGCGCAGGGCAGCCTGGGCCTGGGCGAAAGCTACATGGATGGCTGGTGGGATAGTGAGCAGGTCGACGAACTCATCTGCCGCTTGCTGCAGGCCCGGCTGGATGAGCAGGCGGGCCATCCTGGCTGGTGGTGGGCCCTGTTGCGTGCCCGGCTGACCAATCTGCAGTCGCTCAGCCGTTCCTGGCAGGTGGGGCGGGTGCATTACGACCTGGGCAACGACCTGTACACCGCCATGCTGGACCCGAGCATGGCCTACAGCTGCGGCTACTGGGCGCATGCCGGTGATCTGGCGCAAGCGCAGGAGGCCAAGCTGGAGCTGGTGTGCCGCAAGCTGAAACTGGAACCCGGCATGACGCTGCTGGACATTGGCTGCGGCTGGGGCAGCCTGATGCTGCATGCGGCGCGCCACCACCGGGTGCAGTGTGTGGGGCTGACGGTTTCGCGCGAGCAGGCGGCCTGGGGTCAGGCCAGGGCGCAGGGCCTGCCGGTGCGCTTCGAGCTGATGGATTACCGGCAGTTCAACCCCGAGGGAAAAATCCGCTTTGACCGGGTGGCCTCGATCGGCATGTTCGAGCATGTCGGGCACAAAAATTACCGCCATTGGTTCGGCATGGTGCGCCGCAGCGTGCACGATGATGGGCTGTGTCTGCTGCACACCATTGGCAAAAACCGTTCGGGCACGGGCACCGATCCGTGGATCGACAAATACATCTTCCCCAATGGCGTGCTGCCTTCGGCCGCAGAGCTGGCCGCCTCGGCAGAAGATTTCGTGATCGAGGACTGGCACAATTTCGGCGCCGACTACGACCGCACGCTGATGGCCTGGCATGCCCGTTTCGAGGCGGCCTGGCCGCGCCTCCAGCGCCAGTACGACACGCGCTTTTACAGGATGTGGCGCTACTACCTGCTGTGCTGCGCTGGTACATTCAGGGCCCGTGACAACCAGCTGTGGCAGCTGGTGCTGTCGCCGCGCGGTGAGCCAGGGGGCTACCGGCGTCCCTTGCTTTGAAAGTACCAAATGCCTGTGCTGTCCCGTGTGTTCATGGCCCTGGGGGCTGTCTTTGCGGCGCTGTCTGTGGCCCTGTCGGCGGCGTCTGCCCATGTGCCTGCGCTGCAACAGGCGGGCGCAGCTTTCGCTGCTTCGCTCGACCAGCAGCAGTTCCATGCGCTGGGCCTGGTGCTGGTGGGGCTGGTGCTGGGGCGCCGCCCCAGCCTGTGGCTGGTGGTTTCAGGGGGGCTGATGCTGGTGGGCCTGTTGCTGTTCTGTCTGAACATCGATGCCCGCATCCTGTGGGGCTGGGATGCGGCGCGCGCCCTGGTGCCTGCGGGCGGCAGCGCCTTCATCCTGGCCTGGCTGGCTTTTGCCGTTGGGGCACTGTGGCCCCAGCGCTGATCAGATCGATCAGCTGCGGATCAGGTGGTCAAAGGCGCTGAGCGCGGCCTTGGCCCCTTCGCCTGCGGCGATCACGATCTGCTTGTAGGGCACCGTGG
>Ga0255192_1000217_pt1 | contig 10672 bp, 9 predicted proteins | sample Miss_Miss_RepC_8_2_FD_189950 | JGI IMG/M metagenome (GOLD analysis project Ga0255192, IMG submission 189950) | Freshwater microbial communities from Mississippi River, Louisiana, United States - Miss_Miss_RepC_8h | ecosystem: Environmental > Aquatic > Freshwater > River | place: USA: Louisiana...
GCAGATCTTCCGGATCGACCAGACCGAACACCAGAATTTCGAACAGCCCAGCCACCAGAAAAGCGGGCCAGGCAATCCACATCAGTCGCTGCATCAACATATTGTCTCCTTGGATGGTGAGCCCTCAGGGCTTCTTGCTGGAATCGGTGGGGGGCAGTGTGCCCGTGGCCGCATGGTTGCGGGCCTGCACGGCGGGAGCCTCGCTGATGCCCGCCCCCTGCCCTGATGCAGCCTGACTGGGCATCTGGGTGGGCAGCACCGGATCGGGGCTGCGTACCGCCAGGTAATAAGTAAAAAACCCCGCGACCACGACAATGGCCGGGCCGGCAATCAGCAGCCAGACGTGGCCAAAGGACCACCAGGGGCGTTTGGAAACCTGCAGGTTTTGGGATGTGTTCATGGAAATCCTGTGGGGTCAGCGCGGCACAAGGAAAACCGATTTTTCTTCGATTTGTCCCACCACTTGACGGCCTTCTTCGTAGGACTGGATGAGGAAATGGATCGGATGTGAACCAGGCTGTGCCGCATCGTAAGGCAATTGCAGACGAACCGATACCCAGCGCGACTCTGTGGCGGGCACCTGTACATCGGTTTCCGTCACAATGCGCAGCCCCTGCAGACCCTCGGCCTCCAGCTTGAAATTCAGGGGTTTTTCGGCCGCATTCATGATCTGCAGGCGATAGACGTTTTCAATTTGTCCGCCCGCCACGATGCGCGCCAGCGCTGCACGGTCACGCACCACATCCACCTTGAATGGCTTGCGCAGTGCCAGACTGGAGAACAGCGCCACAATCACCAGCAGCAAGATACCGGTGTAGAGCAACACGCGCGGGCGCAGCACGCGCCGCCAGGTCTGCTCGCGCGTCCAGCCCCCCGTCATGGCATTTTGGGTCGAGTATTTCACCAGCCCTTTGGCGTAACCCACCTTCTCCATCACCGTATCGCACACGTCGGCACAAGCACCACAGCCGATGCACTCGTACTGCAGGCCATTGCGGATGTCGATGCCCGTGGGACACACCTGGACGCACAGGCTGCAGTCCACGCAAGAGCCCAGGCCGAGTGTTTTGGGGTCGGCTTTCTTGGATCGTGCACCACGGGGCTCTCCGCGCTCGGCATCGTAGGTCACGATCAGGGTGTCCTTGTCGAACATGGCGCTCTGAAAGCGGGCATAGGGGCACATGTACTTGCAAACCTGCTCGCGCATGAAGCCTGCGTTGCCGTAGGTGGCAAAGCCGTAGAAAAACACCCAGAAGACTTCCCAGGAAGTCATGTTGCCGGTGAAGAACTCCATGCCCAAAGAGCGAATGGGCGTGAAGTAGCCCACGAAGGTGAAGCCAGTCCACAGGGCAATGCCGATCCAGATGAAGTGCTTGTACCACTTCTTGAACAGCTTCTCGAGCGACATGTTCGCCGCGTCCAGCTTCATGCGGGCAGTGCGGTCCCCCTCGATCTTGCGCTCCACCCAGAGAAAGATTTCGCTGTAGACCGTCTGCGGGCAGGCATAGCCGCACCACAGGCGTCCGGCGACGGCTGTGAACAGGAACAGCGAGAAGGCCGAGATCACCAGGATCGCCGTCAGGTAAATGAAGTCCTGCGGGTACAGAACCACGCCAAAGATGTAAAAACGCCGCGCCCCCAGATCGAACAGCACCGCCTGACGCTGCCCCCACTCCAGCCAGGGCAAGCCATAAAAAACGATCTGGGTGATGAAGACCAGCACCCAGCGCCAGTAAGCGAAGAGGCCCTGAACGCTGCGCGGGTAAATCTTGTTGTGCGCCACGTAAAGCGAGACCATTTCCTGCGTGCTGTCTTGCGCATCCGCTGGGGTCTGTGCCACCGGTGTGATGGGCACGATCTTGCGAGGGGGATTGTCCTGAGAATCCAAAGCTTCTTCCCGTCAAATTGAAAAGGGCCCCTTTCGGGGCCCTCAGACTGTAAGCTTACTTGCCTGCTGCTGGCTTGACATTGCTCAAGCCCCAAACGTAACTGGCCAGAACATGGATTTGTCCTTCGGTCAGTTTGCTGGCCTGGGCCGGCATCTGGTTGTTCTTGCCGTTGTTGATCATGGCGACGATGGCGTTTTCACCCCAGCCGTGCAGCCAGACATCGTCGGTCAGGTTGGGCGCGCCCATGGCGTGGTTGCCCTTGCCGTCCATGCCATGGCAGGCAGCACAGGCGCCAAACTTGGACTTGCCCAGCGAAGCACGCAAGGAATCGTGCGGGCTGCCCGACAGGCTCAGCACATAGTGGGCAACGTTACGCACATCTTCCGGCGTACCGACAGCAGCGGCCATCGGCGGCATGACACCCATGCGGCCTTGCGTGAGGGTTTCCTTGATCTTCTCGGGCGCACCGCCCCACAGCCAATCGGCATCGGCCAGGTTGGGGAAACTCTTGCTGCCGCGGGCATCCGAGCCGTGGCACTGGGCGCAATTGTTCATGAACAGACGATCGCCAATGGCCATGGCCTGGGGGTCTTTGGCCACTTCTTCGACTGGCATGGCCTGGAACTTGGCGTACAGCGGAGCCACCTGCTCATTGGCCTTGGCGACTTCGGCGTCGTACTGACCTTGCGCAGACCAGCCGAACTTGCCAGGCAGATTGCCCAGACCCGGGTAGAAGGCCAGGTAAATCAGGGCGAAGATCACCGTGATGATGAACAGACCCACCCACCAGCGCGGCAGCGGGTTGTTCATTTCGCGCAGATCACCGTCCCAGACGTGGCCTGTGGTGTTGTCGTTGGCCGTCATGGCCTTGGCCTTGCCTGTGAACCACAACAGGATCAGGCAGGCGATGATGCTGACGAGCGAGATTCCCGCCACGTACAGGTGCCAGAAGTCGCTGACAAAGTCACTCATTTCGATTCCTTTAAATATAGGGCTGACCGGGTGGGCTCATCAATCGTCGTGGCGCAGCGGCAGCATGGCCGCATCGTCAAAACGCGCCTGGTTGCGCCGGGACCAAGCCCACAGCACGATGCCGACAAAGCACCCGAAGGCCAGCACGGTGACGATGGAACGCAGGGTATTGATGTCCATGATGGTCCTTAATCAGTTGGGGACAGAGCTGAAGATCTGTCCCGCAAAGTCGTTTATTTGCGGTGCACACCCAGACCTTGCAGGTAGGCGATCACAGCCTCCAGTTCGGTCTTGCCCTTGATGTCATCGCCAGCCTTGGCGATTTCTTCATCGGTGTAAGGCGCGCCCAGCGTGCGCAGACCCTTCATGTGGGCAGCGATGGTGGTGTGGTCCACGGGCGTCTTTTCCAGCCAGGGGTAGGCGGGCATATTGGACTCGGGCACCACGTCACGCGGGTTGTTCAGGTGAATACGGTGCCATTCGTCGCTGTAACGGCCGCCCACGCGGGCCAGGTCCGGACCGGTGCGCTTGGAACCCCACTGGAAGGGGTGGTCGTACACGAATTCGCCAGCCACGGAATAAGGACCGTAGCGCAGCGTCTCGGCGCGGAAGGGTCGGATCATCTGCGAGTGGCAGTTGTAGCAACCTTCGCGCACGTAGATGTCACGACCGGCCACCTGCAGGGCGGTGTAAGGCTTGAGGCCCTCGACCGGTTGGGTGGTGGACTTCTGGAAGAACAGGGGCACGATCTCGACCAGGCCGCCAAACAGCAGCACGATCAGGATCAGCACGATCATCAGGAAGTTGCTGGTTTCGACCTTCTCGTGAGAGAGGCCGCCCGTGGAATGTTGGTTAGCCATGTTGTTTTACTCCTCAGGCGTGGGCTGCAGCAGCAGGAATCTGGACATCGACCGAGCGACCCGCCGTGGCGGTCTTGATCGTGTTCCACAGCATCAGGACCATGCCACCCAGGTACAGCAGACCGCCCAGCAGACGCAGCACATAGAAGGGGAAGGTGGCCTTGACGGATTCGACGAAGGTGTAGGTGAGCGTGCCGTCGGCGTTGATGGCGCGCCACATCAGACCCTGCATCACACCGGCAATCCACATGGCAGCGATGTAGATCACGATGCCGATGGTGGCTGTCCAGAAGTGGACCTCGATGGCCTTGACGCTGTACATCTTCTTCTGACCAAACAGACGCGGAATCAGGTAGTACATGGAGCCCATGGTCACCAGGCCCACCCAGCCCAGAGCGCCGGAGTGCACGTGGCCCACGGTCCAGTCGGTGTAGTGAGACAAGGCGTTGACGGTCTTGATGGACATCATCGGACCTTCGAAGGTGGACATGCCGTAGAACGACAGGGACACGATCAGGAAACGCAGGATGGGGTCGTCACGCAGCTTGTGCCAGGCACCCGACAGGGTCATGATGCCGTTGATCATGCCGCCCCAGCTGGGCGCCAGCAGAATCAGGGAGAAGATCATGCCGATCGACTGGGTCCAGTCGGGCAGCGCGGTGTAGTGCAGGTGGTGAGGACCAGCCCACATGTAGGTGAAGATCAGGGCCCAGAAGTGCACGATCGACAGGCGATACGAATACACGGGACGCTCGGCCTGCTTGGGGATGAAGTAGTACATCATGCCCAGGAAGCCTGCAGTCAGGAAGAAGCCCACAGCGTTGTGGCCATACCACCACTGGACCATGGCGTCCTGCACACCGGCGTAGGCCGAGTAGGACTTGAGGGCGCCGACCGGCAGGGCTGCACTGTTGACCAGGTGCAGCAGTGCGACGGCCAAAATGAAGGCACCGAAGAACCAGTTGGCCACGTAAATGTGGCGCACCTTGCGTGTGCCCACGGTGCCGAAAAACACCACGGCAAAGGCCACCCAGACCAGCGTGATCAGGATGTCGATGGGCCACTCCAGCTCGGCGTATTCCTTGCCACTGGTGTAACCCAGAGGCAGGGAGATGGCGGCCAGCAAAATCACCAGCTGCCAGCCCCAGAATGTGAACGCTGCCAGCTTGTCGCTGAACAGTCGCACGTGGCAGGTGCGCTGCACAACGTAATAGGCCGCGGCAAACAGGCCGCAACCGCCGAACGCAAAGATCACGGCGTTGGTATGCAACGGACGCAGGCGGCCGTAGCTCAGGAAGGGAATCCCGAAGTTCAGCTCCGGCCAGGTCAGCTGAGCGGCGATGATCACGCCGACCAGCATGCCCACCACGCCCCACACCACCGTCATGATGGCGAACTGCCGTACAACTTTGTCGTTGTAGACAGAGGCTTGCATGTTGGCAAAGTTCATTTCTACCTCTTGCTTATAAAAGACCTTCCGAGTTTCGGGTTTTCCCGGTCAGGTCGACTTGATGAAAATCAATCGTTGCGCAAAATGCGCTCCCCTTCGGCTTCGATGTCCTCGAACTGCCCCCGGTGCACGGCCCACCACAAAGCCCCCAAAATGATGAAAACCAGGGCCACTGACAGTGGAATGAGCAAAAAAAGGATATCCATTGGATTCAGTTTGAAGAAACAGCTGCACCAGAAGACAAGGCGGTGGACAGCCGCAGGGCATTGAGCACCACCAGCAAGGAACTGAGGGCCATGCCCAGCCCGGCCGCCCAGGCCGGCAACCAGCCCATCAGGGCCAGCGGCACACAGGCTGCGTTATAGACCACGGACCATGCCAGGTTCTGACGAACCACCCTCAGGGTCTGGCGGCTGCGCACCAGCACCGCATCGAGCAGGTCCAGGCGTCCCGACATGAGCACCATGTCTGCCTGTGACTGGGTCAGCGCCAGCGCTTGGCCCAGAGCAAACGACACATCGGCGCCGGCCAGCACGGGGCCATCGTTGAGGCCATCGCCCACCATCACGACCCGATGCCCCTGCTTTTGCAAGGCCTGCAAGGCCTCCAGCTTGTCCTGTGGCGAGCAGCCACCGCGAAACTGCTCAATGCTCAGGGCGTCTGCCACCCGGGCTACCGCGGCTGGCGCATCGCCCGAAAGCATGTGCACGCCCAGACCCCGCTGCTTGAGTGCCTGAACCACACCTGCGGCCTCCGGGCGCAGCGTTTCCTGCAGCTCAAAGGTGGCCAGCCAGCCAGCCTCATCGGCCAGACTGACCTGCAGGCGCTCCTGTGCAAGGGCCGGAGCATCGCAAAACCGCGCAGAGCCCCAGCGCAGCAGCCTTGCCCGACCTTCATGCACCGGGGCCTGCGCGCTGACCCCCTGTCCGGGGTGCTCGGTCAGGATCCAGCCATGCGGCCAGGTGGCAGGTTCTGCCTCTCTCCCCTGCGCCAGCCGGCGCTGTCGGGCCTGAGCTGCGATCGCGCGTGAAACCGGGTGCAGGGATGGCGCAGCCATGCGCTCGGCCCACGACCATGCGTCGTCTTCGGACACACCGCTGCGCAAGTGCAAAGCGGCAACGCTGAAACTGTCCTGCGTCAGGGTTCCTGTCTTGTCAAACACCACCGTGTCCACATCAGACAGACTTTGCAGGGCTTGCAGCCGACGCACCAGCACACCGCTTTTGGCCAGTGCACCGGCAGTGGCCAGCATGGCCGCGGGTGTGGCCAGCGACAGGGCGCAGGGGCAGGTCACCACCAGAACGGCCACCGCCACCATGATGGCGTGGCCTGGGCCTTGCGGCCACCAGGCGATGGCCGCCAATGCGGCCGCCAGCAAAACAGCCATCAGAAAAGGTTTGGCCAGGCGGTCGGCCAGTTCGGCCATGGCCGGCTTGTGCACGGAAGCACTTTCCATCAGGGCCACGATCTGCGCATAGCGCGTTGCGGCCCCGACCTGGTCGACACGCATTTCAATGCGCCCGCTCAGGTTGTGGCTGCCAGCGATCACGGGGTCTCCAGGCTTGCGCCCCAAAGGACGCGATTCGCCGGTCAGAAGCGCCTCGTCCACCTGGGTCTGTCCGCTCAGCACGGTGCCGTCGCCGGGCAGCGCCTCGCCAGGCAAAACCTCCACCACATCGCCCACCACCAGTCGGCGGATGGACACGCGTTCCCAGCCACCGTCTGCGCCTTGGCGACGCACGCTCTCGGGCAATCGGTTGAGCACGGCTTCCAGGGCGCCGGCCGTGCGGTCACGCATGCGCTGCTCCATCCACCGGCCCATGAGCAGGAAGAAAACAAACATGGTCAGGGAGTCGAAATACACCTCGGCGCCAAACGGCCCTTCGGGCTCGAAAGTCCCCAGACTGCTCACCACAAAGGTGCCCAGCATGCCGATCGCGACCGGCAAATCCATACCGATGCGACGCTGACGCAGGTCACGCCAGGCTGCAGCAAAGAACGGGGTGCAGGAAAACAGCATCACCGGCAGCGACAACACCCAGCTGGCCCAACGCAAGAGCTGCAGCATGTCGGGCGTGATGTCTCCGGCCTCGGCCACGTAGGCCGGGGTGGCGTACATCATCACCTGCATCATGCACAGGCCGGCCACCGCCACGCGCCAGACCATGCGACGCGCCTCTCGGCGACGGCGTTCATGGGCGTGGGCGTCATTGGCGGGCACCGCCTTGTAACCAGCGGCCGAGCTGGCCTGCATCCATTGCGATGGCCGGGTCTGCTGGCTCGACCAGACAATGCGGCCGCGATGGCTGGCGGCGCTGACCTGTACCGACTTCACCCCTGGCACCTGACGCAGGGCATCTTCGATGCTGATGGCGCAGGCTGCGCAGTGCATGCCTTCAAAGACCACGCTCGAAGACCAACAGCCTTCACCCTGCCCAGCCTCGGACTGGCTGAAACGCGCCCATTCCTGCGGATCGTCCAGCAGCAACAGGCGAGCATCCTCATCAGAAGCATCAGAAGGTGGTGCAGGCAGTGCCCCGGCGGTATTGACGAAAGTCATGTCTGGAAGATATGCGATTGCCCCTTTGATTTGCTTGACTTGCATCAAGTTGGCGAAATTCCCATCGGCGTAAGCTGGTGTCAGTTTGATCGAATTTTCATCAACCCGAGAGGAGAACGCCATGTACAAACGCATTCTGGTCGCTACCGATGGTTCCAGCCTGTCCAAGAAAGCCGTCAGCAACGCCATCGCGCTGGCGGCAAGCTGCGGCGCTGAGCTGGTGGCACTCAAAGTGGTGCCGCGCTACCCCCAGACTTACTTCGAAGGCAGCATTCCACTGAGTGCCGAAGAAATCAGTCGGATTGAAAAGCAGTGGAGCGACGCGGCGGCTGAGAATCTGGCCGCGGTGCAAAAAGCGGCCAGTGCCAAGGGGGTGAGCTGCAAGGGGGTCACCGTCAAATCCGATGTGGTGTCAGACGCCATCATCAGCGCCGCCAAAAAGCACAAGGCCGATCTGATCGTGATGGCCTCGCATGGCCGCAAAGGCATCAAACGCTTGCTGCTGGGCAGTGAAACCCAACAGGTGCTGACGCACTCGCACACGCCTGTACTGGTGCTTCGCTAATTTCTAAAAATTTATTTTTGAATACAAATTAACTATATAATGACCCGATCACTTGTCGGGTCATTCTCATGTTCAAGAAAGCCACTCCCCTATTGAACCAGGCGCGCGGAGTGCGTCGACTGGGATCACAGGCACAACAGACCATCCGCTGGATGGGATCACTGGCCATCTCTTGCCTTGTGCTGGCGTCGGCGGCGCATGCGGCCGGTCCGAAGACCGAGTTGCGGCTGGAAAGCTGGCGCAAGGACGACCAGCAGTACTGGGAACAGAAAATCCTGCCCGTTTTTCACCAGCGGCACCCGGACATTCATGTGACCTTCGTTCCGGAAAACCCCCTCGAGTACGACACCCACCTGGATGCCAAGCTGCGCTATGACAGCTTGCTGGACACCAAGCTGACCAGCCGAAAAGCCGGAGACCTGATTTTCTGCCGGCCCTTTGACGGCAGCGTTCGGCTCTTTGAACGCAAACAGCTGGCCCCCATTGCTGCCGATTTACTGACCCATTTTTCTGCACAGGCCCGCAGGCCATGGACCTCGGACGATGGCAAAACCACGTATTGCATCCCGGTGGGACAGGTGATCCACGGGGTTTTTTTCAACAAGGCCCTGCTCAAGGAATTGGGTCAGACGCCGCCGGTGACCACCCAGGAGTTCTTTGACCTGCTCGAGCGTGCACGCACACAGGCCAGCTATGTGCCTCTGGCCCTGGGACTGGCGGACATGTGGGAAAGCACCCAGGTTCTGTTCACCGGGGCGGGCCCCAACTTCTGGGCGGGCGAAAAGGGTCGCCACAAACTGCTGAAGGGCCAGGCGCGGTTCACCGACAAAGGCTTCATGGACACCTGGCATTTCATGTCCAAACTCAAGCCTTACTTGCCCACCTCGCCACACAAGGTCAGCAACAGCGATGCGCAGATCATGTTCGCCAAGAATGCCGCCCTGCTGTTTCCGTCCGGCTCGTGGGACCTGCCCTACCTGCGGCACACCTACTTTTCGCACAAATCCACGCCCATTGATTTCGGGGTGTTCAGGTTTCCCGTGCCCCATGCCGCGCAACGCTGTCAGCTGTCCGTGCACCCTGACTTTGGCATCGGCATGAACTCGGAAACGCCTCATAAAGAGGCTGCACAGAAATTCCTGCGCTGGCTGGGAACTGCTGAATTTGCACAACTGCTGACCGACCATCTCAGCGGCTTTTTCCCCTTGTCGAGTCACGGCGTCAAGGTCGAAGACCCGGTCGGGCGCGAGATGCTGTCCTGGAGCCACAGCTGTGACACCACCATCCGACTGAATGCAGAAAAACTCAACCGGGTCTGGCCATCACTGGAAGACGAACTCTGGTTTGTGAATGTCCGCGTGCTGGACAACAGCATGACGCCCGCCGAGGCCGCCAGCCACATTCAGCGGGTTCATGAGCGCAACAGTTTCGTCCCCCGCAAGCACTAATCAGCCGCGGGCCTGGAGGCCTCAGGCAAACAGGCCCTTGTACTGGTCGCGCAGCAGGTTCTTCTGAACCTTGCCCATGGTGTTGCGGGGCAGCTCGGCCACCACAAAGCATTTCTTGGGAATCTTGAAGTTCGCCAGTTTGGCTTTGAGCTCGGCAATGATGGCCTCAGGCTGCAAGGCAGCACCGGGCTTGGCGATCACCACCGCCACACCCACCTCACCAAAATCGGGGTGCGCCACGCCGACCACGGCACTCTCGGCCACCCCCTTCATTTCATTGATGTAGCCCTCGATTTCGGCCGGATACACGTTGTAGCCGCCGCTGATGATCAGGTCCTTGCTGCGGCCCACAATCGTCACGTAAGCACGCTCATCGACTTTGCCCACATCCCCGGTCTTGAAGAACCCATCGGAGGTGAATTCCTCGGCGGTTTTCTCGGGCATGCGCCAGTAGCCCTTGAACACGTTCGGGCCCTTGACCTGAATGCCGCCAATCTCACCCACCGGCAGGTCCTGACCGTCGTCACCGCGCACCCGCAGCTGCACGCCCGGCAAGGGAAAGCCCACGGTGCCACCGCGGCGCTCGGTCTGCTTGCCATAACGCACGTCGGCACTGTAGGGGTTGGACGTCAGCATGACCGTCTCGCTCATGCCATAGCGCTCCAGGATGGTGTGGCCCGTGCGCTCAATCCAGTCGTTGAAGGTTTCGATCAGCAAAGGCGCCGAGCCCGCAATGAACAGGCGCATGTTTCGGCAGGCCTCGCGTGTGAGCGCAGGTTCGGCCAGCATGCGCACATAAAGGGTGGGCACGCCCATGAACACGGTCGCATCCGGCAGGCGAGCAATCACACGCTTGGGATCGAACTTGGCCATCCAGATCATCTTGCTGCCGTTGATCAGCGCGCCGTGGATGGCCACGAACAGGCCA
>Ga0255192_1000220_pt1 | contig 10608 bp, 8 predicted proteins | sample Miss_Miss_RepC_8_2_FD_189950 | JGI IMG/M metagenome (GOLD analysis project Ga0255192, IMG submission 189950) | Freshwater microbial communities from Mississippi River, Louisiana, United States - Miss_Miss_RepC_8h | ecosystem: Environmental > Aquatic > Freshwater > River | place: USA: Louisiana...
ACCAGACGGCCCGCCTGGATTTCGGACTCGACTTCCCAGGTGCTGCGCCAGGCAATGCCGTAGCCGGCCAGGCACCAGTCGTGCAGCACCTGACCGTCGGAGCAGTCGAGTGGGCCGCCGGGGCGCAGGTGCACCACCTCATGCCCGCCCGCGGCCACCGGCACGCGAAACGCCCAGCCGCGCGTCTGCGAGGCGTCGCTCGAAAGCGTCAGGCAGGCGTGCTGCAGCAGATCGGAGGGCTGGCGGGGCGTGCCGTGGCGGGCCAGGTATTGCGGGGTGGCCACGCACAGGCGGCGGTTGTCGGCCATGCGCACGCTCACCAGCGAGGAATCGGGCAGATCGCCGACACGCACCGCGCAGTCAAAGCCTTCGGCCGCCAGGTCCACCACGCGGTCGCTGAGGTTCAGCGAAATCGTCACATCGGGGTGAATTTCATGAAAACGGGGCACCAGGGGTGCCACATGCCGCCGCCCGAATCCGGCCGGCGCGGTGATGCGCAGGTGCCCGCTGGCCTTGACGCCACCGGCCGACACGCTGGCTTCGGCGTTCGCCACATCCGACAGCAGGCGCTGGCAATCTTCGAGAAAGGCGCTGCCCTCGTGGGTGAGCGTGATGCGGCGGGTGGTACGCACCAGCAGCTTGACGCCCAGGTGCTCTTCGAGCGCGTCCAGCCGCCGCCCAATGATGGCCGGGGCCACCCCTTCGCCGCGCGCAGCGGCCGTCAGGCTGCCTTTGGTGGCGACCGAGACAAAGGTTTCAAACGCCTTGAGCTTGTCCATGGCGGCCCATTATGCGCCCTGCAGGTTCAAATATCCTGAAGTGCCGGCCCGATTAAAGACCTGAAAGCCGCCAATCTCGGTGCCCGACAATAGCGCATGACCTCTGAGCAGCACCCCTACACCGCCCTCACGCCCGACAGCGTGATGGACGCCCTGACCGGTCTGGGCCTGTGGCCTGACGGGCGTCTGCTGGCCCTGGGTTCGTACGAAAACCGGGTCTACCGCGCCCACCTGGATGAGCCCGTGCAAGGCCACAACGCCGTCGTGCTCAAGTTCTACCGCCCCGGGCGCTGGTCGCAGCAGCAGGTTCTGGAAGAGCACGCCTTTGCCGCCGAACTGGTGCGCGACGAGGTGCCGGTGGTGGCCCCGCTGGTGCTGCAGGGCCGCACGCTGCACCACTTTGCAGGCTTTGACTTTGCCGTCAGCCCCATGCGCGGTGGACGCACGCCGGAGCTGGACGATCTGGACGTGCTCGAATGGATTGGCCGCTTTCTGGCCCGCCTGCACAACACCGGCGCCCACCATGCGTTTGAACACCGCAGCACCCTGAGCATCGACAGACTGGCCGAAGAACCGGCCCGCTGGCTGCTGGCCAACCAGGCCATCCCGCTGGAAGTGGAACGCGACTGGCGCACGGCCTTTGAAGCGGTTTTGCCCCTGCTGCAGTCGCAACTGGCGGGCATGGACAGCGCCCGCATCCGCGTGCACGGCGACTGCCACCCCGGCAACATCCTGTGGACGCCCACCGAGCAGGCCGATGGCGGCCCCCACTTTGTCGACCTGGACGACACCTGCATGGGGCCGGCCGTCCAGGACCTGTGGATGCTGCTGTCGGGCGACCGCCGCCAGCGCACGCTGCAGTTGTCGGCCCTGCTCGATGGCTACGAACAGCTGCGCGACTTTGACCGCCGCGAGCTGGCCTGGATCGAGGGGCTGCGCACCCTGCGACTGGTCCACTACAGCGCCTGGCTGGCCAGACGCTGGCACGACCCGACCTTCCCGCTACATTTCCCCTGGTTTGGCACCCCCGATTACTGGCGCGGCCAGGTGCACATGCTGCACGAGCAGCTCGAAGCCTTGCAGGAAGATCCGCTGTTGGCCTGAAGGCATCAGCCCGCCACGCACACCCCCAGCGCCATGGCGGCACCGCGCAACGCTGGTTGTTCGGCCTCAATCATCCAGACAGGGATGCGGCGCAGAAAGTCGGCGGCCAGGACACCGGCCACCCGGGCCTGCGTCTTGGTCTGCTTGAAAGCTGGCGTCAACCGAGCAGCGCGTTCACCCGCTTCACATAAGCGGCCGGGTCTTCCGGCAAGCCGCCTTCGGCCAGCAGCGCCTGGTCAAACAGGATATGGGCCAGGTCATGGAAGTGGACCGAGCCGTCGAGCTTCTTGACCAGGCTGTGCTCGGGGTTCACTTCGAGCACCGGTTTGACTTCGGGGGCCTTCTGGCCAGCGGCCTTGAGCATGCGCGCCAGCTGCAAACTCATGCCACCATCGTCCTTGACGACCAGACAGGCGGGTGAATCGACCAGACGGCTGGTTACGCGCACGTCTTCGGCTTTGTCTTTCAGGGCTTCCTTGAGCTTGGCGAGCACCGGCTTGAAGGCTTCGGCGGCTTCTTCTTCGGCCTTTTTCTCGGCCTCGTCCTGCAGCTTGCCCAGATCGACCGCGCCCTTGGCCACGCTCTGCAGCGGTGTGCCGTCGAACGCGTGCAGGAAAGACAGCGCCCACTCGTCCACGCGGTCGGTCATCAGCAGCACCTCGATGCCTTTTTTCTTGAAGACTTCGAGCTGCGGGCTGTTCTTGGCGGCGGCCAGCGTGTCGGCGGTGATGTAGTAGATCGCTTCCTGGCCCTCCTTCATGCGGGCCTTGTAGTCGGCCAGGCTCACCGTCGCGGTGTCGCTGGTGGTCGAGGCAAAACGCAGCAGCTTGGCGATGCGCTCCTGGTTGCCGAAGTCTTCGCCCAGGCCTTCCTTGAGCACCGCGCCGAACTCGGCGTAGAACTTCGTGTACTGGCCCAGCTTGGCCTTGTCTTCTTCGCTCAGAACGTCCGTCACACCGTCTTCACCGGGCACCGGTTCCTTGTCGTGCTTGGCCAGGTCTTCAAGCATGGACAGCACGCGGCGGGTGTTGCCGTCGCGGATCGCCTTGACGTCGCGGCTTTCCTGCAGCAGTTCGCGGCTGACGTTGAGTGGCAGGTCGGCCGAATCCACCACGCCCTTGACCCAGCGCATGTAGGTGGGCATGAGCGCCTCGGCATCGTCCATGATGAACACGCGCTTGACGTAGAGCTTGATGCCCGCCTTCTTGTCGCGGTTGTACAGGTCCATCGGCGCCTTGGACGGGATGTAGAGCAGCTGGGTGTATTCGGTGCTGCCTTCCACGCGGTTGTGGCTCCAGGAGAGCGCATCTTCAAAGTCGCGGCTGATCTGCTTGTAGAAGTCCTGGTACTGCTCGGGCGTGATGTCTTTCTTGGGACGGGTCCACAGGGCGCTGGCCTGGTTGATGGTTTCCCACTCGCCGGTCTTGACCATGGCGCCGGGCTGGCGCCCGCCCTCTTCGTTGTTCGGATCGATCAGCTCGCCGTCCTTCCACTCTTCCTTTTCCATGCGAATGGGCAGGCTGATGTGGTCCGAATACTTGCCGACGATGTCCTTGAGTTTCCAGGCGTTGGCATAGTCCAGCGCATCTTCGCGCAGGTGCAGGATCACGCTGGTGCCGCGCTGAGGCAGCGTGATGGCTTCGACTTCAAAGTCGCCCGTGCCGCCGCTGATCCAGCGCACGCCTTCCTCCGCCTTGAGCCCGGCGCGGCGCGACTCGACGGTGATCTTGTCGGCCACGATGAAGCCCGAGTAAAAGCCCACGCCGAACTGGCCAATCAGCTGGGCGTCCGCTTTCTGGTCGCCACTGAGCTTGCTCATGAAGTCCTTGGTGCCGCTCTTGGCGATCGTGCCCAGGTGGTCGATCGCTTCCTGCGCGCTCATGCCGATGCCGTTATCGGTGATGGTCAGGGTCTTGGCGTTCTTGTCATAAGCCAGGCGCACCTGCAGCTCGGGCGCATCCTCGTACAGGGCGGCGTTGTTCAGCGCCTCGAAACGCAGCTTGTCGCAGGCGTCCGACGCGTTGGAAATCAGCTCGCGCAGGAAGATTTCCTTGTTGGAATACAGCGAGTGGGTGACCAGATGCAGGAGTTGGGCCACTTCGGCCTGGAAGGCATGGGTTTGCTTGCTCATGAGGCTTGTTATCGAAAAAGAAAAACCAAAACGCCCCTCAATTGGGGACGTCAAAAAACATTTCAAGAGGGGGTCAGAAGCGCTCGTGCGGCGCCAGGTAACGCCACTGGCCGGCCGGCAATTGACCCAAGGTCACACGCCCCATGCGGATGCGCTTGAGCCCCACGACCTTGAGCCCCACCTGTTCGCACATGCGGCGGATCTGGCGCTTCTTGCCTTCGGTGAGCACAAAACGCAATTGCTCGGGGTTTTGCCACTCCACTTTGGCAGGCTTGAGGGGCTTGCCGTCCAGGCTCAGGCCGTGGCGCAGGCGCTCCAGTTGTGCCGCCGGGAACACGGCCTGCACATTGGTGCTGACGCGATCGTGTTCACCGATGGCGCTCAGTTGGCCGGAAGTCTTGCCACCGTAGGTGGCCGAGGCCCTGGAGGCCGCTGCGGTGTTTTCGTGACCGGTGTAGGCCACGCGCACCAGATACTCTTTTTCCATGACCGAGTCTTCGCCGATCAGCTGGCGCGCCACGCGCCCGTCCTGTGTCAGCACCAGCAGGCCGGTCGAGTCGATGTCCAGCCGCCCGGCGGGGGCCAGGCCGCGCAGCTGCGCAGGGGAAAAACGGGTGCGAGAAAGGTCCCCGTTCCAATGGTTGCGCGCCTGAATCAGCGTCACAGCAGGCTGGTGTCCGTCTTCGGCCTGGCCACTGACGTAACCCATGGGCTTGTGCAGCAGGATGGTGACCTGTTGCTGCTGCTGCGCCTCGGCGGCTTTTTCGACGGTGATGCGGTCTGATGGGCTGACCTGCATGCCCATGCCCGCGACTTGGCCGTTCACACGCACCCAGCCTTGCTCAATCCAGGCATCGGCCTCGCGGCGCGAGCACAGGCCCAGCTCGGCCATGCGCTTGTTCAGGCGCGAGGTGGCCGGTGCGGCGCCCGGCAATGACTGGGCTTCCTCACGGGAAACACGGCGGATGGACAGGGTCTTGGGAGGAGGCGTTGGCATGCGGTCAAGAAACTCAAACGTTCAGCGATTGTCGCCGCTTTGCTCGAACAGGGAGCGCCGCAGCCCCTGCATGTCCAGAATGCGCAGGCCACCATATTCAATATGGATGAGCTGCTGCTGCTCCAGATGGCGCAAGGCCTCGTTGACCCGCTGGCGCGACAGCCCCGCCAGGTAGGCCAGCTCCTGCTGGGTGATGCGCAGCACCTCGCCCACCCCCGGAAACAGCACCGGATTGAACAAGGCCGCCAGGTGCCGGGCCACCTTGATTTCGGGGTTGGTGAGGCGGTCAATCTCGCGCGCCGCGATGAACTGGCCCAGACGCTCGTTGAGCTGGTTCATGATGAAGCGGTTGAAGCCCAGCGAATGGTCGATCAACCAGTGAAAGGTGTCCACCGGCAACCCCGCCACCACGCTCGGGCGCAGCGGCTGGATGTTGTAGCGGTAGCTTTCACGCTTGAGCACGGTGCCTTCACCAAACCAGCCCCCGGGCGGCACACCGGTGAAAGTCATGGTCTGGCCGTTCTCGTTGTCGCTGCTCATCTTGAGCAGCCCCGACACCACACCAAACCAGTAGGTCACCGGACGGCCAATGCGGCAGACATAGTCGCCGGGCTGCGGATCGGACACGACGATGCGGGGCATCACTTCCGCACGTTCTTCTGCACTCAGCAGCTGCAGCCAGGGAATCTGTTGCAGCTCTTCCGGGCGAGCCGCGCGCCGCCGCTGGAATACGGAAGGTGAAATATCTGCCATGTTTTTGTCAGCCAACGGTCAGTCATGCTAGGGGTCTACCCTAAATTGTCGTCGTAACGACAACCAGACGTCAAACTGGCGCCTACGATCGCTGCAAATTTGACCCTCTTTCCACGGAAAGTCATTTTGGAGACGGCTGAAGTGACACAAACAACCTTTCCCCAATTGCTGCTGCAACACGCCAAGCAGCGCCCCCAGGCGCCAGCCTTGCGCGAGAAGGAATACGGCATCTGGCAAACCACCTCCTGGGCCGAACTGGCCCAACTGGTTGCGCAGGTCGCCTGCGGCCTGCACCAGGCTGGCCTGCACCGTGGCGAGCACATGATCGTGGTCGGTGCCAACCGCCCACGCCTGTACGCCACCATGCTGGCTGCGCAATCGCTGGGCGCCATCCCGATCCCGCTGTATCAGGACGCGGTGGCCGCAGAATGCGTGTTCCCCATCAACAACGCCGAAGTGCGCTTTGCCGTGGTCGAAGACCAGGAACAAGTGGACAAGATGCTGGAAGTGCGCGAGCAATGCCCGCAACTGCAGCACATCTTCTACGACGACCCGCGCGGCCTGCGCAACTACACCGAAGACGGTCTCGGCTCTTTTGACGAGCTGCTGGCTGCCGGCAAGGTGTTCAGCGAACAGCACCCGCAGTTCTTCCACCTCGAAGCCGAAAAAGCCGTGCCTGAAGATGTGGCGGCCATGTTCTTCACGTCGGGCACCACTGGCAACCCCAAGGGCGTGGTGCACACCCACCGCTCACTGATCGATCGCGCCGACGCTGGCGCCGAGTTCGACAAGCTGACCGACAAGGAAGACGTGCTGGCCTACCTGCCACCCGCCTGGATTGGCCAGAACATCTTCAGCTACGCCCAGTGGCTGGTCTGCGGCTACGTGGTCAACTGCCCCGAGTCGGGCGCCACCGTGAGCATCGACCTCAAGGAAATCGGCCCGACCTACTACTTCGCACCGCCCCGCGTCTTTGAAGGCATGCTCACCAGCGTGATGATCCGCATGGAAGACGCGGGCAGCTTCAAGCGCAAGATGTTCCACCACTTCATGAACGTGGCCAAGCGCGTCGGCCCCGCACTGATGGATGGCAAATCGGTCGGCCTGCTCGACCGCCTGAGTTATCAGTTGGGCGACTGGATGGTCTACGGGCCTCTGCGCAACAACCTGGGTTTCAGCCGCGTGCGCGTGGCCTACACCGCCGGTGAAGCCATCGGCCCCGACCTGTTCACCTTCTACCGCTCCATCGGCGTGAACATCAAGCAGCTCTACGGCTCCACCGAAACCGCCGTGTTCGTCTGCCTGCAGCCCGACCATGAAGCGCGCGCCGACACCGTGGGCGTGCCCTGCAAGGGCGTGGAGATCAAACTGGCCGACAACGGCGAGATCCTGGTCAAGTCGCCCGGCCTGCTCAAGGAGTACTACAAGAACCCCAAGGCCACCGAAGAAGTGCTCACCGCCGACGGCTGGTACCACACCAGCGACGCCGGCTTCATCGACAGCCACGGCCACCTCAAGATCATCGACCGCGTCAAGGACGTGGGCCGCCTCAAGGGGGGCGCGCACGACGGCGCCATGTTCGCGCCCAAGTACGTCGAAAACAAGCTCAAGTTCTTCCCGCACATCAAGGAAGTTGTGGCCTATGGCGACGGCCGCGAAAAGGTGTGCGTGATGATCAACATCGACTTTGACGCTGTGGGCAACTGGGCCGAGCGCCGCAACCTGCCCTACGCAGGCTACACCGACCTGGCGGCCAAGCCCGAGGTGTACGAGCTGATCAAGGACTGCGTGGAAAAAGTCAACGCCGACCTGGCCGAAGACACCATGCTGGCCGGCAGCCAGGTCAGCCGTTTCCTGGTCCTGCACAAGGAGCTGGACGCCGACGACGGCGAACTGACCCGCACCAACAAGGTGCGCCGCGGCTTCATCGCCGAGAAATACCAGCCGCTCATCGACGGCCTGTACGGAGGCATGAGCCAGCAGTACATCGAAACCGTGGTGAAGTTCGAGGACGGCCGCACCGGCAAGGTCAGCGCCACCCTGAAGATTTCCGACGCAAAGACATTCACCCCTGTGAAGGCAGCAGCATGAGCAAAGTGATTGGCGACGTCATCCTCGACGTCCAGAACATCAGCCTGCGGTTTGGCGGCGTCAAGGCGCTGACCGACATCTCTTTCAATGTGAAAGAGCACGAAATCCGCTCGATCATCGGCCCCAACGGCGCCGGCAAGAGCTCCATGCTCAACTGCATCAACGGGGTCTATACCCCGTCTGAAGGTTCGATCACCTTCCGTGGCCAGCAGTTCGACCACATGAACAGCCGCCAGGTGGCCGAGATGGGCATTGCCCGCACCTTCCAGAACCTGGCCTTGTTCAAGGGCATGAGCGTGATCGACAACATCATGTCGGGCCGCAACCTCAAGATCAAGAGCAACATCTTCATGCAGGCCTTGCGTCTGGGTCCGGCCCAGCGCGAGGAAGAAGCGCACCGCGAAAAAGTCGAACACATCATCGACTTCCTCGAAATCCAGGCTTTCCGCAAGACCCCTGTGGGCCAACTGCCCTATGGCCTGCAAAAGCGTGTCGACCTGGGCCGCGCACTGGCCATGGAGCCGCAAGTGCTGCTGCTGGACGAGCCGATGGCCGGCATGAACCTGGAAGAAAAACAGGACATGAGCCGCTTCATCCTGGACGTGAACGACGAGTTCGGCACCACCATCGTGCTGATCGAGCACGACATGGGCGTGGTGATGGACATCTCTGACCGCGTGGTCGTGCTGGACTACGGCAAAAAGATCGGCGACGGCAGCCCCGATGAAGTGCGCAACAACGAAGACGTGATCCGGGCCTACCTGGGCACCTCTCACTGAACGCGCGAAGGACAAGCAACATGGCATTCTTTCTTGAAACCCTGTTTGGCGGCCTGATGGCCGGCATGCTGTATTCCCTGGTGGCACTGGGCTTTGTGCTGATTTACAAAGCCTCTGGCGTGTTCAACTTCGCGCAGGGCGCGATGGTGCTGGTGGCCGCACTGTGCATGGCGCGCATGGCCGAATGGATTCCGCTGTGGACCGGCATCGACAACAAGGTGACGACCAACATTCTGGCCTTCGCTGTTTCCGTGGTCTTCATGTTCTTGCTGGCCTGGGTGATCGAGCGGCTGGTGCTGCGCCACCTGGTCAACCAGGAAGGTGTGACCTTGCTGATGGCCACGCTCGGCATCACCTATTTCATCGACGGTTTCGGCCAGACCCTGTTTGGCAGCGATATCTACAAGATTGACGTGGGCATGCCCAAGGACCCGATCTTCGTCCTCGACGGTCTGTTTGAAGGCGGCGTGCTGGTCAACCAGGAAGATGTGATCGCCGCCGTGATCGCTGCAGTTCTGGTGGCCTGCCTTTCGCTGTTCTTCCAGAAGACCGGCACCGGCCGCGCCCTGCGCGCTGTGGCCGATGACCACCAGGCAGCACAGTCCATTGGCATCCCGCTCAACCGCATCTGGGTCATCGTCTGGTGTGTGGCCGGCATCACCGCCCTGGTGGCCGGCATCATCTGGGGCTCCAAGCTGGGCGTGCAGTTCTCGCTGACCACCGTGGCCCTGCGTGCACTGCCCGTGATCATCCTGGGCGGCCTCACTTCGGTGCCCGGCGCCATCATCGGTGGCCTGATCATTGGCGTGGGCGAAAAACTTTCCGAGGTGTACCTGGGCCCCCTGGTGGGCGGTGGTATCGAAATCTGGTTTGCCTACGTGCTCGCCCTGGTGTTCCTGCTGTTCCGTCCGCAGGGTCTTTTCGGCGAAAAAATCATCGACCGCGTGTAAGCCCTTCGACCAGCTCACGATGAACGGATAAATCATGTTTTACAGAGAAAACGGTCAGTTCAAGACCTCCTACCAAGCCGATCAGCAGATCTTCCCGATTGCTCAGGACCGCTGGGCCATCCTGGCCATCATCGCGTTCGCCGCCATCGGCGTGCCCTTTCTGGTCGACGAATACCTGTTTCGCGCCATCCTGATCCCCTTCCTGATCCTGTCGCTGGCCGCGCTGGGTGTGAACATCCTGGTCGGCTACTGTGGCCAGATCTCGCTGGGCTCGGGCGCCTTCATGGCGGTGGGCGCCTACATGGCCTACAACACCTACATCCGCATTGACGGCATGCCGCTGATCCTGGCGCTGCTGTCGGGCGGTTTCTTTGCCACCCTGGTGGGCATCTTCTTCGGCATTCCCAGCCTGCGCGTCAAGGGCCTGTACCTGGCGGTGGCCACGCTGGCTGCCCAGTTCTTCTGCGACTGGGCCTTCCTGCGCATCAGCTGGTTCACCAACAACAACGCTTCCGGCTCGGTGTCCGTCTCCAACCTCAACGTGCTGGGCTGGACCATCGACACCCCACTGCAAAAATACTGGTTCTGCCTGGGCTTCCTGGTGGTCTTTGGCCTGCTGGCCAAGAACCTGGTGCGCAGCGCCATTGGCCGCGAGTGGATGGCCATCCGCGACATGGACGTCGCCGCGGCCGTGATCGGCATCCGTCCGATGTACGCCAAGCTCAGCGCCTTTGCCGTGAGCTCCTTCATCGTCGGCGTGGCCGGCGCGCTGTGGGGCTTTGTGCACCTGGGCTCCTGGGAACCCGCCGCTTTCTCGATCGACCGCTCCTTCCAGCTGCTGTTCATGGTGATCATCGGCGGCATGGGCTCGATCATGGGCAGCTTCTTCGGCGCCGCCTTCATCGTGGTGCTGCCGATTTTCCTGAACCAGTTCCTGCCGGCTCTGGGCGGCATGTTCGGGGTCGAAATCTCCACCGCTGCGGTCTCGCACACCGAATACATGATCTTGGAGCCCTGATCGTGT
>Ga0255192_1000223_pt1 | contig 10506 bp, 13 predicted proteins | sample Miss_Miss_RepC_8_2_FD_189950 | JGI IMG/M metagenome (GOLD analysis project Ga0255192, IMG submission 189950) | Freshwater microbial communities from Mississippi River, Louisiana, United States - Miss_Miss_RepC_8h | ecosystem: Environmental > Aquatic > Freshwater > River | place: USA: Louisiana...
AGTTGGTAGAGCAGCGGATTGAAAATCCGCGTGTCGGTGGTTCGATTCCGCCCCAGGCCACCAAAATTGAAACCCCATTGGTTCACGCCAGTGGGGTTTTCTTCTTTCTGGCTCCTAGTAGCTCGATGATGGTCAAATCTTGTACGATTTCACCATCACATTGGGGAAGAACATGGCACTTTGGTTAGTACGAGCAGGCAAGTACGGCGAACATGAAAAGCATTTTTTTGAAGATGGTCGCTGCTACCTGACTTGGGAAGGCACCGAAAACAAGAGTCTTGCAGCTGCCAAGGATTACGATGGCATTAAGAACTTGTTGGCAGAGTTGTACCCAGACGAGAAGCCAAAAACCCGGATCAACTGGGCAAGCCAGATCGCACCATTCGTTTTTGACATCAAGAAAGGCGACTGGGTAGTTGTTCCCCGTAAAAAGTCACCAGCTCTGGCGTTTGGTGAAGTTCAAGAGGGGTATGCCTTTGACCCCAATGCCGACGAAAGTTACCGCCACAGCATCAAGGTAAAGTGGCTCAACACCGACGTGCCCCGTACCGCTTTTGCACAAGATTTGTTGTATTCCTTTGGCGCGTTCATGACAGTGTGTCGAATGTCAAAGAACGATGCTGAGACTCGTGTGCGAGCCATGGAAAAGGTGGGTTGGAAGGCTGTCTCTATGGCATCCGCGTCAATAGTTGCGGCTAACAAAGAGCAGACGAGTGAGCAGACACTTTTAGTCGATGAGGGATACGATCTTGAACTGACAGCACGAGACCAGATTACCAAGTTGATTCAAGCGCGCTTCAAAGGGCATGGGATGGCTGAGCTTGTTGGTGCCATCCTGCGTGCACAGGGTTTCACCACTCACATTAGTCCGCCGGGGCCGGATGGTGGGGTGGACATCTTGGCCGCTTTGGGAACGTTTGGGTTCTCTGAACCGCGTATATGTGTTCAGGTTAAATCACAGCAAAGTCCAGTTGAGAGAGCGGTACTTGATGCTTTGGGTGGAGTGATGAACCGTGTCAAGGCTACCCATGGCCTGCTAGTTTGCTGGGGCGGATTCAAGAGCAGCTATGACAAAGAAGAGGCGCAGCAGTTCTTTAATGTTCGCCTGTGGGATGCTAATGACCTGATTGATGAGCTGTTGGCTGTGTACGACAACTTGGATGCAGAGGTCAGAGCGCAAATTCCTTTGAAACGTGTTTGGACACTGGCTGCATCAGACAGCGTTTAAGGGCTGTAGAGTTGGTTTGCCGACCGGATTCAGGCTTCTGTAATGTGGGCCATCAGCACGCCCACCTTTTGTTTGCGGGCCTTACTAGGGATTTTGTGCAGAGCCAGTAACAGCTCTGCTATGTCCTGTTCCTCGCAGTACATGTAGGGCGGTGGCACATCAAGAACATTGGCCAGCAGCCTGACCGTGGCAAACGGTGGTTCGTGCACACCAAGTTCATACCGGCTGATCCTGGCCCTAGCGCTGGACTCATCTAGGCCGATGGCCACCCCCACCTTTTCTTGAGCAAGACCCAAAGCTTCACGACGTTCGCGCATGCGGCGACCGACGATGGAGATTGGTTGGTGTTTGTCCTGCATGTCACGAGTCTCGTGACAGGGGGTAAACTTGTCGTCACGAAATACGTGACATTTGGTTGAGTGAATCTAAATTTATTTGAAAGGAGTGAGAAGTGAGGAAAATAATCATGGTGGCATTTGCCACAGCAATGTTGGTCGGATGTGCTGGACCAACTCCGAAAAAAAGTGCTGATCTGAAGCTATCTCCGCCACCGGCCAAAGAGGAGGCGATGCAAAGGATTGCGGCATATCTGAACAGCACGCTAATTGATCCGGAAAGTGCACGGGTTTCATGCACACATATACCTTCACCTGGATGGATATGGCCTGGTGTTGGATACGACTTGCAGTATGGGTATTTAAGCCTGTGTGATGTAAACGCGAAAAATAGATTCGGTGGGTATACGGGTGCTAAGCGCTATGTCTTCAGAATTAATGGGGAGGAATTTGAGCATCATGAAACCATTCCGAAAATGGGTCTGATTAAAGATAACTGAAGGAGGCCACTATCAATAAAAGTAAGAAAAAATCTGGCTATGCATCAGAAATCAAGACGGAATTCAAAAAAATTGACACATCCAGAGATGTCTATGCATCTATCAAAGAGGCAAATAGACTGCTTAGAAAAGTCCGGGATCTTGAAAATGGAGTTTCATGGAATGAGAGTCTGACAGGTTGGCCTTGGGTGAAACGGAAAATAGTTGAGTTGTTTGAATATATTGGCTTTGAGTTGTTGTTGGTTCTGCGAAAAGCACTCTTTGGTATTGCGGTGCTTGTTGGCTGGATATTGGTTTTAGGTTTGGTGATTGTCTGGCTACGAGGATTTCAGTAAAAAAAATAGTTGGTGGTGGCCCGTTCTGAAGCGATTCAGAACGGGCTTTTTCATTGGGCAAACGAAAGGAGTGATATGCAAATACTGAGTACGTCACATGCCGTGCAGCAGTTGGTCACAAGTGATGGCGAGAGCGAAATCGACCAATTGATTGCCAAACGGAAGGAGGAATTGGTCGACGCTGACACCAGCATGGAGGAGTTGGTGGTGTTCGTGATCCTCGAATCCGGTGACGGTATCGAGCAACTGCAGGACCAACTGAACATGCGCGTCATGACCGATCTGGGCAATCCTTTGTGGGAGGTCATTGAGGAGCACGCCACCTGTTATGAGCTGGTGTTCGTGTTGTCCTCGTCAGGCTATGGGGCTTTGGTCTTTGCGCCCAAGGAAGGCTGCGCCCCGGACGTTTTGGCTTTGTGCAGAGGATATGCGTACCGAAGTCCACCTGATCCACCACCCGACGCAATCGACGCACCTGTCGCCATAGACACCGCCCAACGAGGCGGTTTTTTTACGTCTGTCCAAACCAAGGAGTCTCATGAAACCAGTCGATGAACTTGTGGCTGCCATGGTGGCATGCCTGACGGATGACTTGCATGAACTGTTCCAGGAGCGTGCAGCCATTCGCCAGTACGACGGTGGTCAAAGCCGTGAATTGGCCGAAGCCATGGCTGTCTTGGATGTGATTCGCCTCCACCCGACGCAAGCCTGTGCCTGTTGGCAGTGAAGTGAATTGCGGAAAACGAAGCATCTTATTTGAAAGCAACCCGCGCCATGTGCGCACAACCCATTGAAAGGAAAACCATGTCAGTTGAAACCGAAACTACAGAAGAGAGCCTGTCACCCATCGAGGCGATTTACAGCGGGGAATGTCCGTCCTTGTCTGGTCAATCCACATTGACCTATGCCATTGGGCGGCATCCTGAAGACCATTCATTGCATTTGCGGATCGTCGCCAACACAGGTGGCGGGATGTTCTGCGATGAATGGGCCAGTGGCTCAGCGATAGATGCTTTGGTGCAATCCCACGTTGTTTTGATCTCCCGCTCGATGTGCGAATTGCATGCCGGGCGAAGCATCAACACCGGTGGCTTTGTCCTGTCCATCCTCAAGCATTTGGGGTTGGTTCGCGTAAATGCTGAAAACAGTCGCCATCACGAAATGGTTCCCGGTACTACCTTTGAAAAGGTGGTACTGGAGACCTTGGGACAGGGCGCATCTGGCGACAAACGCAAAACCTTAAAGCTCAAGAAGGGCGAGGTTTGAACTGGCGTCCATTACCGCTGCACTGATTGCCGCTGCCTTGCTGGCCATCTGGTTCAACACGACCCGCTGGATTTCCATCACAGCGTTTGCTGCGCTGTGCCTTTTGCACCCCTGGCTCGTTGGTCTCGTCATTGTTGGCGTGGCCTGGGCATTCCTTCATTTCAAAGTTCGTAACCACAGGAGAAAACCATGACCTATCTCGACAGCATCAGCACCGCCATGCAACGCGCCCTCGATTGGGATGACATCCCCGAAGACCTGTTGCCACTGGTGATCGTCTCAGAAGCAGCCCACCTGAGCGCGACCGATTCGGACGCCATGGGGCACGCGACCTGGCATTGAGTAGGGCGGCCACCACCCGCCCCCAAACGGCCCGCATGCGGCCAACCTGCCCACCACTCGGGCTTCCCCCGGCCCTCAGCGGCCACAGCCACCGGTAGCAACCGGCTTCGGCGTCACTTCCCCTTCCCCAGTCCAACACCAGTAAGCACACATCCGTATCTGCATCCGCGGAGGTATTCGTGCGTCTGGCGTGGATTGGGGGAGGGGGTTTTCCTTTCATTTTTTTGTTTTTTCAATCATGACAACACACAACATCTTCAACACCATCGTTCCTGAATCTGAGCGCCTGACCATCGTTGATGGTCTCTTTGGAATCGCTTACATGCTCAAGCTGGAGCCTGCTGTGTTCAGCATTGCCGAGGCCTTGGCTGAGGAATACACGGGCGGCTATTGGGAATTCCATGACCTGTCCAACGGTGGCTTCTATATGGCCCCTTGCCTGGACACTGGTGTCATGGTCAGCTGCGAGAACGGGTATGAAGGCGTGCTGTCCCCGGATGCCTTTGGCATCACGATCTGCCTGTACGCATACAGCGAGATGTCTTTCCGTGGCGATCGTTTGGCACAGACTTGTGCACAACAGTACCACTTGCTACGTGAGTATGCGGCGGAACATCCCGAAGCCCGAGCCATATATCGAGCTATTGATTGACGCATAAACGTGACGCAATCGCCGTTTTGACGCCCAGACCATACTTAAGGGCGACGTTGCGTCGGTTGCGTCAATTCATGTGGAAAATTTGCGGTGCATCTAAATCTGCGCACAGAAGGATTGAATCTGTCTATTGCTTACCGATGGTCAATGCCTCGCTGAATCTGACCTTTGGTAAGGGACTCCAGACCTTCAATGTCCTCGACATGCCAATCAAAAACGCCATAAGCATTTCTGAAATCCTCCCACACAAATTTCCCAGCAGTGAAATCACGGGTCCCACGTGCAAAATCGAACAAACGATTGACCATCACTTGTAGTTTGCCTAGGCTGTACATGTAGGAAGTGATGTTCATTGATCCGATGATCAAGGTCGAATTCCGATCTTGTTGCCCTAACTCCTTCATTCTTGACAAATGAATTTGAAGGTCACGAAGAATGGCTGCGAGATGTTCGCTGACGTCTGGTTCAGCGAGTCTTATGCAATCGCTGAAAATTGACTGATAGATCTCTGGTGGCTTAGGGGGAGATGTCTGAACGCTTAGCTGATCAGTGCCTTCATTGCATTGATCTAGGGCCGCCATCAAGTATTTGGCGCATGCTGAAAAGTACTGTGACAGCTCGCTAAGTGCTTGGGGCAAGAAAGCGCGAGCCGCGACAAACTCGCGCTCTCGCTGTTTCTTTGCATTGAACTTCGCGATGTTGAACGCAATCCAGCTGGACAAAAAAGCAAGCATTGCAGCATTGAACGTTTGCCATCTGTCCCAAACGGCTTGAACATAATCCCAATCCAGATCGCTTGAAATCCATGGTGCTGCGACCATGCAAATTAAAAACAGCAAGATGCTAGGAATGCCAATCCAGTTGACAACTTTGACCCATGTGTCAGCTTTGATCAGTCCAAGGTGTTTCATGTCAGAGTCCAACAGGTAAGGCGGAAATCAAAGGGGTATGGTACTTCCAGCGCTGAAGTCTTACAGACGCATGTTGAATGCGATGCGAGAGCTGCGTTTCGCCAAGCCGAAATTTCTGTACTACTGATGTCTCTGGCGACAAAGCGTCGATGGCGTCGAGCGGCGTGAGGTACTTTCGGCGCATTCGATCAGACTGGTCAGACAGTCAAGCTACGATATCTCCAAGGATGAAAAGCAAGGGGCTTTTTAGCGTTAGGAAAATGACCGAAAGTCATTTTTTACATCATGAATCCAGAAACCGACGTCATCATCAACATCCAAACCAGTTGCACACGCGATGAAGCCGTGGCCAAGCTGCTTGGATGGTCAAGAGGTAGATATTTTCCTCGTTCTGTGCGGGTGACTGAGCACGGAATTGACATGGTCGATCTGGACAAGGTGGCACTGTTTGAAGGGTCTGTTCAAGAACAGTTGGCTGCAATCTACGAAAGGGCTCGGTCTGAATTCATAGCAGCGGCAGAAGCGGGTGAGTCAAATGACGTGGTGTCCAAGTTGGAGGGCAGGGTTCATGAGTGCAGGGTATTGGTGGACAAGGCTGCTGACTATTTTCTTGATCTCGACGATGAGTTGTCTTCGCCGGAAATATTGCGTATCGACAGAATGAGAACCGAAAGAGACGATCAGACATATGTCACGCTGAGAAGTTTGGCGGAATGGTCGAAGCAGAGGTACGGTATCGACATCACGAAAGCGCCAGGGCCAGATGATGAGCGAAACCGTCTTGAGCCTGAAGAATATTCGGGCCAAGCGGCAGGAATGACTGAGATCGACAAGGTCAATTTGGCGCTGGCAGCACTGATGGGTGTTGTGGCAAAAACCAGTGCGTTCAATAAGGGAGATGGCGTTCCCAACAAATCAGCAATTTCAAAAAAGATGGAAGAAATCATGACTGTCGAGATTCCTGGTGCCTCTGGTTTTGGGCATGAGACCTTTCGTAAGAAATTGGATGCAGCTCAGGCTGCGTTAACAAAGTACCGCAGACTTCGCGCCAATGCTGCCTGATGGTCAATTACCAGATACCTTTTTGTAAAGTAAAAATTACCAGAGCCCTAGCAGATCCAATCACTTCAGCCCAATCAACAGGGCGGAAACTGGAGCTGCTAGATGGATATACCGTCCCAACATGGTGTGATCGACCCTCAAACGATCAAGATAGGCCAAGCCGCCCGCAATGCGGTTGAGCCAGAAAATCTAACGGTCGGGGAGAACCCTGATGCAATCCCCGAAGCTAAGCCCAGCGCAATCGACGAATCCGTCGTCTTGACGCCAGACGGGAAGACCGTCGGCAAGTTAGCGCTGACCAGCAATGCCACGTCTGTCATCGACACGAGTTATTCGAGTTGGCTGGTCGAGTTGGTGGCTGACCGTAACAACCGATTCTTCGCTGTCATACGTGAGTCTGGGAATCCAAGGGTTTACTCATTAGATGGCAAGGAGCTTCGAGGCAGGGTTTCTAATGCTCTTCGCAAGAACGGTCAAAGGCCAACGCAGAAGGCGGTCAATGAACTCCTGGACGAACTGCGTGGCGAAGCAGAAGCCACAGCGGTGAAAGCTGATGTGTGGAGCCGTGTTGCCCAACTTCCTGATGGAACACGTGTCATAGCGCTTCACGACGAAGCGAACACACACGTCTATATCCAACCTGGTCTGGTCAAGTTGGTTACGGAAGGGTCCAAGGTGATGTTCGCCCGTTCATCGACGACGGAGGCAATGACTGTTCCTGCCGAACATGGCGATTACATGTTGCTCAGACCCTACCTAAATCTGTCGGCTGAGTACTTCCTGCTTTTTATCGCCTGGCTGTCTTACACGTTGGCGCATGCCAAGCAGGCCGGGAATGTATTCGTCATTTTGTATTTGATTGGCGGTCAGGGCTCAGGCAAAAGCGTGGCCAGCAAGATCGCCATCAGGCTGGTGGATCCGAATGTTGTCGGTGTTGAACGCTTGCCCAAGCTCCCAAAAGATCTTGGGATTGCCGCCCAAAACGCGCACCTTCTGGCCTACGACAACTTGCGTTCTATCAAGCCAGAGATGAGTGACACCCTCTGTGTCCTTGCTACAGGTGGGTCCATCACCACGAGGCGTCTGTACACCAATGATGAGCAGCATGTGACGCATCTGCTCTCGGCATTGCTTCTCAACGGCATTTACAGCTTTGTCGATCAGCCAGATCTTGCGCAGCGCTGCCTTCCGCTTCGCATGTACAGCATGGATGAGAGCCAGCGTAAATCAGAAGCGCAAATGTGGAGCGAGTTTGAAGTTGACCTGCCCGTGATCCAGCGTGGCTTGTTTGATCTCATCTCTCAGATTCTGGTCCACCTGCCAACTGCCGAAGTGACAACGCCACAGCGCATGTACTCGTTTGTGCAATGGCTTGCCGCCATGGAAAAGGTACAGGGCATACCAGCAGGAATCTATCAAGAAAGTTATGCAGCGGTGCTCAACGAAGGTCAGCTCGACAGCATCCGAGATAGTGTCTTGGGCAGTGCCGTTCTGGATTTTGCGAAGCAGCTCAAAGACGGAACGTGGTCAGGCACTCCACAAGAGTTGCTGAACGATCTCAATACGTTCATGGCGTTTGGTTTTCAGCGTCCCCCAAGAGGGTGGCCTGATAACCCAATTGCTTTGTCCAAGAGGCTATCTCCATTGGAGACAGCGCTGCGTACCCAGGGAGTTGTCATCAGATCAGAACGCCGAAAAGAGCGTCAATTAACTATCACCACTAAGGATATTCAAAATGAAAAATATTGAGCTAATTCAGCGCTTCAAGAACTGCCCCACTTACAACCGATTCGCAGGTCTTTTAGCTCCACATGACGTGCTGCCTGAGCAGGTTCTCTGTGCCGTTTATGCAGCAGTCATGGAATCAATTGATGGGCTTGTTCCCGGTGGCAAGTACACCACAGAGGCTTTGTGTGGCACAGAGGTTTGGTGGGCATGGTCTACAGATGGGCAGCATCGTGCAATAGGCATCTGCTTGTCATTTTTGGTCGCTGCCGAATTGGTGCCGCTGATCTGCATCTCACCGGCGCATATACGTAACAAGCGTTACTCGCTGATGCCATCGAAGCACTGATATCGGTGCCGAGTTTTGTGTCTGAACGCCCCTAGCGCTACTCATCCTGTGCCGATTCATAAGCCCATGTCGGCCATGGAATTTTTGAAATAAATGGGCCCATTTATACGTATCTAGCGCGGACACAAACAAGGCGCAATGGCCTCGTCCACAGAGTAATCCGGGTGTCTCGCCTTCATGAGGGACACCCATTTCATTTCATCTTCAACCCCTAGAAAGGAGTTTCTATGCCTGTTGTGAATTTCACATCGGCCTTCATGGCCACGGGTTTGATCGTCCCGCCCGGAAAGCAAAAGATCGAGTACAGCGTTGCAGACGAGCCAGGCCTTTTTGTTGAGTGTCGTGCAAGTGCCAAGGCCATACCCACGTGGTACCTGCGCCTCAAGAACGGCAAGGGCACTAACATTTACCGAAAACTCGGAACGGTCAGGGAGGTTAGTCTTGCCCAAGCCAAGCGTACTGCAAGGCAGTTGAAGGTTGAGCACGCCAACGCCCCAAAGGTGGAGGTAATGCCCGAACCTTTGAAAAGTGACATGACGCTCGATAAGTTCGTCACCGACTACGTGAATCCGCACAACAAGATGCGAAAGCGTAGCCATTGGCGTGATTTGCAGTTATTCACCCGCATCAGTGCCAAGTTTGGTCATCTCAAGCTCAACGAAATCAAACGCCATGATGTTCAGCAGTTCCACAATGACTTGGTCAAGGTGGAGGAATTGGCTCCAGCCACTGCGGATCACCATGTCGTGTACTTTCGCCGAATCCTGAGTCTGGCCCAGCAATGGGAATACTTGGAGAAGAACGTGCTTGCCAACATTCCATTGATGAAGGTGGACAACAAGGTCGAGCGCTATCTGTCCGATGATGAGGTCAAAAGGTTGGTCGATGTTCTGACTACCGACTTGGCTTTTGGTGCGTCATACCTGTTGCTGTACCTGCTGAGCACAGGGGCACGACTGAACGAAGCCATGCAAGCCAAGTGGGATCAAGTCGATCTGGAGAAAGGTATTTGGCGCATACCGGCCACCAACAGCAAGAGCAAGAAGACCCGTTCGGTTCCATTGAACGAGTCTGCATTGTGGGTGTTGGGTCAGTTATGGACCAAGGGCAAGCACGAGTACCTGTTCGTCAACGAGGCCACCAAAAAGCCTTGGGTCACGATCACAAGGGCTTGGTATAGGTTGCGTGCAAAGGCGGGCATCGAGAACTTGCGTGTCCACGATTTGCGCCACAGCTTCGCTTCGTTCTTGGTCAATGGTGGTCGCAGTCTGTACGAGGTCCAGCAGATTCTCGGACATTCAGACCCGAAGGTGACGATGCGCTATGCACATTTGTCGACCAAGGCATTGCACGATGCGGCCAACACGGCGTCGATGATCGTGAGAACGCCAGAGTTGCAGGTAGCATGACCATGCGATAGGGCGACGGTTCCGGATAGGTACGTTGGCCTATCCGGGACTTTCCTCCGATCGCTATGCGGTTCGGTATTTCGGTTCGGAGTTCGGTGTGGCTATGCCGTTGTCACACCTAGGAAAACTCTATGGTGATCGATTCGGGGAGGTCGCAACTGTTCGGTACTTGGTTCGGTGAAACCGCAAGGCAAGCCACCCAAACCCGAAAAATTTGTTACGTTTCTTCAGCTTAGAAGAAGCGAATTTCACATTGTGGGATGGATTGAAAATCCGCGTGTCGGTGGTTCGATTCCGCCCCAGGCCACCAAATTAGACCGCCGCATTACTCTGTAGTGCGGCGGTTTTTCTTTGCATACCCAATCGGGTGCGCCACTGCGACAAGGTGA
>Ga0255192_1000224_pt1 | contig 10478 bp, 7 predicted proteins | sample Miss_Miss_RepC_8_2_FD_189950 | JGI IMG/M metagenome (GOLD analysis project Ga0255192, IMG submission 189950) | Freshwater microbial communities from Mississippi River, Louisiana, United States - Miss_Miss_RepC_8h | ecosystem: Environmental > Aquatic > Freshwater > River | place: USA: Louisiana...
CTGGCGCCACCCGCTGCACACCCGCGAGATCGGCAGTCAGCTCACCAACGTGCTGCGCTGCCTGTACCTGGAGTCACAGGGTTATTCGGTCACCGTGACCGAGCTGGTGGGCTGGGAGCACAGCATGAAGAACGAACTGATCCTGGCCAAGTACACCGGCCAGAAAAAGCGCAGCGCCCGCGAGCGGCTTCAGGCGCTGCTGGCGCAGTTCGGGCTGGACGCGCTGGCACAGGCGCGCTATCCTGCCCTGTAAGGCCGGTCAGCGCTTATTCCGCCTCGATCTTCGCGTCGCGGATGGCCTTGGCCCACTTGGCGGTTTCGGCCTTGTTGCGCTGGGCCAGTGCTTCAGGGCTGCCGGGGGCGGTTTCAAAACCGATGGCCGAGAACTTCTCGATGATGTCCTTGTCGGAGGCGGCTGCATTGAGCGCCTTGTTGAGCTTGGCGATCACATCGGCCGGGGTGCCAGCCGGCGCGAACAAGGCAAAGTAGGCGATCAGCTCGTAATCCTTCAGACCCAGGGCCTCGTTGACGGTGGGCAGTTCGGGGATGGCTTTGGAGCGCTGCATGGAGGTGACGGCCAGGCCACGGATCTTTCCGGCCTTGATCTGGGGCAGCATCACTGCGAAATCGGCGGTGAACAGGTTGACCTGGCCACCGATCAGGTCGGTCATGGCGGCCGGGCCGCTCTTGTAGGGCACATGGGTCATCTCGATGCCTGCCATGCTTTGCAGCATCTCGGTGGACACGCGCTGAGAGGTGCTGGCGCTGGCGAAAGTGATGTGGCTGGGTTTGGCCTTGGCCAGCGCCACCAGTTCCTTGAGGTTCTTGGCCGGCACTTCATTGTTCACCGACACGATCAGGGGCACCGAGCCAATGTAGCCAATGGGGGCAAAAGCGGTGTCCTGGTCGTAGGGCAGCTTTTTCATCAGGCTTTTGAGGGCGGCGTTGGTGCTGTTGGTGCCGACCATGATGGTGTAGCCGTCTGGTGTCGATTTCGCCACGGCGTCGGCGCCCAGCATGCCGTTCACCCCGGCCTTGTTCTCGATGACGATGGGCTGGCCCAGCTGTTCGGACATTTTTTGCGCGAAAGCACGGCCGATCTGGTCGGTTGCACTGCCAGCGGCAAAAGGCACGATGGCCTTGATCGGCTTGTTGGGGTAGCCCTGGGCCAGGGCGGCGCCACAACTGGCCATCAACAGGCCGGTCAGCAGGGTGGTGATGCGTGATTTCATGCGGTTCTCCTCGTCATTCGATGTCGATGTTCAGCAAATGGCTGCTGAGTGTTTTGCCATGGGCGTCCAGCGCCAGCGAGCGGGTGACCCCGCCGGCCAGCGCGTCGTGCAGCACGAACTGCAGGGCCCCCAGCTGGGGCAGGGCGTAGCGTTCCACCTGTCCCAGCACGATGCCATCGTAGTGGGCTTTGACGCGCTGTGCTGTCAACTGTGTTTCCAGTCGCGCATAGTCACTGTGCTTGCGTGCAATGACGGTGAGGGTGGAGCGGTTGCCCTTGTCTCCTGTGCGGGTGTGGGCGATGTCTCGCAGTTTCATGCATCAGTTCCTTGCGTCAGCACCACGAGCTGCGGCTGCACCCAGCTGCGCGGCACCAGCACGGCGCCCGCGGCGATCACCTCGCGCACCGACTTGGTGGCACCGCCACCGGCTGCGGGGCCATTGGTGTAGAGGGCTTCCACCTCGTTGGCCACGCACAGCGCTTGCGCGCGGGAGGGGGCGCGTACCGCCACCCGCAGCCGCACTTCAGAGGGTTCGTGGGCCGCCGTGGTGTGCGGGATCAGACTGTTCACGCCGATCAGCTCGAAGCGCGCTTCGAGTGGGCCCAGCCCCTGGTCCTGCAGGCGCTGGCGCACCAGTTCGAGTGCCAGCTGGCCCCGCGCCACACAGCCGGGGCCGGCGTAACTCATCTGGCCTTCGCCGATGTAGCCGTCGTGGTAACCGACAGTGACCTTGAGGGTGTCCGGTCGCGGGTGGCCGCTGGCACCACAGGCGCGCACGCGATCAGGTCCGTCGGGCGTCAGGCGCACCTGAGAGAAATCGGCGATCACGTCGGGTTGCAGGTAGCGGGCGGGGTTCTCAATTTCATAGAGCAGTTGTTCGGTGCAGGTGGCCACCGTCACGCAGCCGCCCGAGCCGGCCACCTTGGTGATGACCGTCTGGCCATCGACCTGCACCTCGGCCAGCGGGAAGCCCAGCCGCGCCAGATTCGGCACGTCCTTGTAGCCCGGGTCGGCAAAGTAGCCACCGGTGATCTGCCCGGCGCATTCGAGCAGGTGGCCGACCAGGATGCCCTGGCCCAGCCGCGGCCAATCGTCTGGCGCCCAGCCAAAGTGGTGCACCAGTGGTGCCAGAAACAGCGCCGGATCGGCCACGCGGCCACACAGGATCACCTGCGCATTGGTCTGCAACGCAGGCAGCAGCGCGTCCGCCCCCAGGTAGGCATTGGCCGAAATCAGCTGGCCCTTCAGGCTGGCCACCGTGGCATCGCTGTCGATGAGCGGCAAATCCAGACCGTCCGACAGCAAGCGCGCCAGCACATCGTCGCCTTGCACCACCGCCACCTTCACGCCCTGCAGGCCCAGCTCACGGGCCACGCGCAACACCTCGTGCCCGGCCTGCAGCGGGTTGGCGGCCCCCATATTGCTGATGATGCGCGTGCCCTGCGTCAGGCACACCGGCAAGACCGCCCGCATGCGATCGGCCAGCAGCGGGTCAAAGCCCTTGTCCGGATGCTGGCGCCGCTCCAGCTGCGCCAACGCAATCGTGCGCTCGGCCAGGCACTCGAACACCAGGTAATCCAGCCGCCCGTGCTGCGCCAGTTCCAGGGCAGGGGGAATGCGGTCACCAGCGTAACCGGCACCGGTGCCGATGCGAAGCATCTTTGTTTGCATATGGCAAGCTTAAACGCCATGTCCTGGCAAGGCTGTCTCGCATATGCCGATCAATGCAAAATGGCGACAGGTGTTCGTTGAATGGTCGGCAAACCCGCCTGTATCCAGCTGGCCATGCCGCCCCGGTACCAGATGACCCGCGTGTAACCCATGTTCCTGGCGCGCATGGCTGCGTTGACCGAGAGCCAGCACTCCGAGCTGGCGCAATAAAAGACCACGGGTTGATGCATGTCTGGTGCTGCGGCCGCCAGCATGTTGCGAAAGCGTTCTGCGTAAGCTGTCTCCTGCTTTTCGTCTTCGAAAGCCAGGCCGCTCTGGAGCAGGCTGAGTGCTCCTGGAATCACAGGGCCGAAAAACGCAGCGTCGATCAAGACGGGTCTCTCTGCTGTTTGCAGTGCCTGAACCAGCTGGGCGGTGTCCCAGCGTTCAATGCCCGTGAGTGATTTCGGCGTCATGCCGGTGAGTTGAGTGCCTGGGCGCAAGGCCTTTGGTGTGTTGGCGCCCGGCTCGTCTCGTTCCTGCAGGATGAGTGCTTGTGGTGGTGCAGGCAGGTTCTTGAGCAGCTCTTCGGCTTGAGCAGCGGATTGCTCGTACAGGGCCAGAAGGTCATGATCATTGGCGGCGACCAATCGGCACAGCTTGGGATTGTTTCGGGCGTGATTGCACTCGTACAGCGCTCGCATCATGGCTTGTCCAGCTTCATCTGCGCCCCATCGGATGCCGTAGCCGGTTTTTTGCCAGCCTGTGGCCAGTGCCTTGTTTTCATTGGCCTTGAGGTAATTGTTGAAGGTCCGTTTCCCGATGGTTTTGCACAGCATTTGTCCTTTGCATGCGGATTCGAGTACTGCATCTACGCGTTGCTCAATATCCCCATTCGGCGCTGCCAGTGCTTGTCCAAAGAAGCCCAGGGTTGTTCGCATACGGGGTGGCAACTGCAGTGCAACCGTCTCAGTCTGTGTCACAAGGCCAAGTGTGAAGGCGTCCTTGCCAAGATGGTGCTGACACTGATCGGATGGGATCTGGCTGCTGGCGCAAAACCATGGTGACCGGTCTTTTTCTTGCGTGCGCTGAACTTCACGCGCCCGCAGAAAGCCAGAAGCATCCTTGATGTCATACAACGCCTGGTTGATGACTGCGGCGTCGAATTTGTCACCCATCTGCCGCTTGTAAAAAGCGTACATCTCGGGCATGGCTGAATGCAAAACGTTTTTGCTGATCTTGTCGTGCGGGCCATGGATGCCCACCATCGTCATTCGTGGCAAGTGCCCTGTTCCAAAGCTTCTGTTTTCGCCGGCCAAAAAGATCAAGCTGCAGGCGGACATGCAATAGCCCGAGACCACGGTGCTGATTTTTGCTTCCTGAACCATGCGGGCCACACGCAATCCCGTCCACAGATCACCGCCTGGTGCGTTGACAAGAATGAGTCGCTGAATGCCGCCCTTTTCGAACGCCTCCCTGAAGTTCAGGAAGTCCTCATCGACTGTGGGGCCGGTAGCGTACAAATCGTTTTCCACGCGTTCAAGTGTCATGGCCTGCAGTTGGCCGACCATCCAGAGCGCCAGGAAAAGCCCTATTTGAATCAAAGAACGTGGCATCGTGCACTCGCGGGAATCGGAAATGATGGCATCAATGTAATCCAAAAGACCCATCATTTATGCGTCACCATGGTTCATGGAGATTAATTGGGGTCAGATCCCGATTAAACTGAGGCAAACTTTGCTTCTGCGACCATGGCCCGCCTGCCCCGTCTCACTGTTGCCGGTTACCCGCACCACGTCATCCAGCGCGGCAATGACCGCCAGGCCATCGTGCGCGATGACCAGGACCGTCAGCGTTTGCTGGATTTGTGGTTCGAGCACGCCCGGACTTTCAAGGTGGCGATCCATGCCTGGGTCATCATGGACAACCACTTTCATTTGCTGGCCACCCCCGAAACGCAGGAGGGTCTGCCGCAAATGATGCAGGCGGTCGGTCGCGCGTATGTGCGTTACTTCAATCTGCGCCACCAGCGCACCGGCACCCTGTGGGAAGGGCGCTACCGCAGCAACCTCATCGAAAGCGAGCGCTACCTGCTGGCCTGCATGGTCTACATCGACCTGAACCCGGTGCGCGCCGGCATGGTGCAGCAGGCGCGCGATTACCGATGGTCCAGCCACAGGCACTGTATTGGGCAGGCGAGCGACAAATTGGTGACCCCGCACGCACTGTTTTGGGCGCTGGGCAACACCCCGTTTGCCCGCGAGGCGGCTTATGCCGAGCTGGTCAGGCAGGGTCTGGCGCAGCGCGACAAGGACGATCTGACCCGAACGGCCCTTTCGGGCTGGGCCTTGGGCTCGGAGGGCTTTGTGACTTCTTTGCAGGAAGGCACCACGCGGCGCCTGAGTCCGGGCAGGGCGGGGCGTCCATTCAAGAAGCCCGCCATTTAATCTGTCCCCAATTAATTCCACCCGAACTCGGAACGTAAATTAATTGGGATCTGACCCCGATTAATTTGGTTGGCATGGTTGCTGCTGTGCATTAAACTCTTTGACCTGCGTAAAAACCCTAGGAGTGCGCCATGACCACGGCTGCTGAAAAAGAACTCTTCCAACAAACCGGTCTGTATGACCCGGCCAATGAGCACGATGCCTGCGGCGTCGGCTTTGTGGCGCACATCAAGGGCCAAAAGAGCCACGCCATCGTGACCCAGGCCCTCAAGATCCTGGAAAACCTGGACCACCGGGGTGCGGTGGGGGCCGACCCGCTGATGGGTGACGGCGCCGGTATCCTGATCCAGCTGCCCGACGCGCTCTACCGCGAAGAGATGGCCAAGCAGGGCGTGGCCCTGCCGCCTTTTGGCGAATACGGCGTGGGCATGGTGTTCCTGCCCAAGGAACACGCTTCGCGCATGGCCTGCGAACAAGAGCTTGAGCGCGCCGTCAAGGCCGAAGGCCAGGTGGTGCTGGGCTGGCGCGATGTGCCGGTGAACCGCGAGATGCCCATGTCGCCCCGCGTGCGCGAAAAAGAGCCGGTCATGCGTCAGATCTTCATCGGCCGTGGCGCCGACGTGATCGTGCAGGACGCCCTTGAGCGCAAGCTGTACGTGATCCGCAAGACTGCCAGTGCCGCCATTCAGGCACTGCAGCTCAAGCACAGCAACGAGTACTACATCCCAAGCATGTCCAGCCGCACCGTGGTCTACAAGGGCCTGCTGCTGGCCGACCAGGTGGGCACCTATTACCTGGACCTGCAGGACGAGCGCTGCGTCTCCGCCCTGGGCCTGGTGCACCAGCGCTTCTCGACCAACACCTTCCCCGAGTGGCCGCTGGCCCACCCCTACCGCTATGTGGCGCACAACGGTGAAATCAACACCGTCAAGGGCAACTACAACTGGATGAAGGCGCGTGAAGGCGTCATGTCTTCGCCGGTGCTGGCCGACGACCTGCAAAAGCTCTACCCCATCAGCTTTGCCGGCCAGTCCGACACCGCCACCTTCGACAACTGCCTGGAACTGCTGACCATGGCCGGCTACCCCATCAGCCAGGCCGTGATGATGATGATCCCCGAGCCGTGGGAACAGCACACCACCATGGACGCCCGTCGCAAGGCCTTCTACGAATACCACGCGGCCATGCTCGAGCCCTGGGACGGCCCGGCCTCGATCGTGTTCACCGACGGCCGCCAGATCGGCGCCACGCTGGACCGCAACGGCCTGCGCCCCTCGCGCTACTGCGTGACCGATGACGACATGGTCATCATGGGTTCCGAATCCGGCGTGCTGCCCGTGCCCGAGAGCAAGATCGTGCGAAGTGGCGCCTGCAGCCCGGCAAGATGTTCCTGATCGATCTGGAACAAGGCCGCATGATCGATGACGAAGAGCTCAAGGCGGGCCTGGCCAGCGCCAAGCCTTATGCCCAGTGGATCGACAACCTGCGCATCCGTCTCGATGACGTGGAGCAGCCCGTGGCCGGTGAAGACGGCAGCGACCTGCCCGCCGGTGCCGACACCGGCACCACAGCCTCGTCCACCAGCCCTGAACTGCTGGACCAGCAGCAGGCCTTCGGCTTCACCCAGGAAGACATCAAGTTCCTGCTCAGCCCCATGGCCGCCAACGGCGAAGAAGCCATCGGCTCCATGGGCAACGACAGCCCGCTGGCCGTGCTGTCCGACAAGAACAAGCCGCTGTACAACTACTTCAAGCAGCTGTTCGCCCAGGTGACCAACCCGCCGATAGACCCGATCCGCGAAGCCATCGTGATGTCGCTGGTGTCCTTCATCGGTCCCAAGCCGAACCTGCTGGACATCAACCAGGTCAACCCGCCGATGCGTCTGGAAGTGAGCCAGCCGGTGCTGGACTTCGCCGACATGGCCAAGCTGCGCAACATCGAGCAAGCCACCAAGGGCAAGTTCAAGAGCGCCACGCTCGACATCACCTACCCCGCCAACTGGGGCCGCGAGGGCGTGGAAGCCAAGCTGGCCTCGCTGTGCGCCGAAGCCGTGGACGCCATCAAGAGCGGCCACAACATCCTGATCATCAGCGACCGTGGCGTGAGCGCCAGCCAGATCGCCGTGCCCGCACTGCTGGCGCTGTCGGCCATTCACCAGCACCTGGTGCGTGAAGGTTTGCGCACCACCGCCGGCCTGGTGGTCGAAACCGGCACCGCCCGCGAAGTGCACCACTTCGCCGTGCTGGCCGGTTACGGCGCCGAAGCCGTGCACCCCTACCTGGCCATGGAAACCCTGGCCTCGATGCACAAGGATCTGCCGGGCGACCTGTCGGCCGACAAGGCGATCTACAACTACATCAAGGCGATCGGCAAGGGCCTGTCCAAGATCATGTCCAAGATGGGCGTGTCGACCTACATGTCCTACTGCGGTGCCCAGCTGTTCGAAGCGATCGGCATCAACAAGGACACCATCGACAAATACTTCACCGGCACCGCCAGCCGCGTCGAAGGCATCGGTGTCTTCGAGATCGCCGAAGAATCCATCCGCATGCACAAGGCCGCTTTTGGCGATGACCCGGTGCTGGCCAATGCCCTGGACGCCGGTGGCGAATACGCCTGGCGTGCCCGCGGCGAAGAGCACATGTGGACGCCCGATGCGATCGCCAAGCTGCAGCACTCCACCCGTGCCGGCAACTTCAGCACCTACAAGGAATACGCCCAGATCATCAACGACCAGAGCAAGCGCCACATGACGCTGCGCGGTCTGTTCGAGTTCAAGATCGATCCGAGCAAAGCCATTCCCCTGGAGCAGGTCGAGCCGGCCGCCGAGATCGTCAAGCGTTTCGCCACGGGCGCCATGTCGCTGGGCTCGATCTCCACCGAAGCCCACGCCACGCTGGCGATTGCCATGAACCGCATCGGCGGCAAGAGCAACACCGGCGAAGGCGGTGAAGACGCCGCCCGTTACCGCAACGAGCTCAAGGGCATCCCGATCAAGAAGGGCGAGACCCTGGCTTCGGTGATCGGCAAGGACGTCGTGGAAGTCGACATGCCGCTCAACGACGGCGACAGCCTGCGTTCGCGCATCAAGCAGGTGGCTTCGGGCCGCTTTGGTGTGACGGCCGAATACCTGTCCAGCGCCGACCAGATCCAGATCAAGATGGCCCAGGGCGCCAAGCCCGGCGAGGGCGGTCAGCTGCCCGGCGGCAAGGTGTCCGAATACATCGGCAAGCTGCGTCACTCGGTGCCGGGTGTGGGCCTGATTTCGCCCCCGCCTCACCACGACATCTACTCGATCGAAGACTTGGCCCAGCTGATCCACGACCTCAAGAACGTGGCACCGCACAGCGACATCAGCGTCAAGCTGGTGTCCGAAGTCGGCGTTGGCACCATCGCTGCCGGCGTGGCCAAGTGCAAGGCCGACCATGTGGTGATCGCCGGTCACGACGGTGGCACGGGCGCTTCGCCCTGGTCGTCCGTCAAGCACGCCGGTTCGCCCTGGGAAATCGGTCTGGCCGAAACCCAGCAGACTCTGGTGCTCAACGGTCTGCGTGGCCGCATCCGTGTGCAGGCCGACGGCCAGATGAAGACCGGTCGTGACGTGGCGATTGGCGCGCTGCTGGGCGCTGACGAATTCGGTTTCGCCACCGCACCACTGGTGGTCGAGGGCTGCATCATGATGCGCAAGTGCCACCTCAACACCTGCCCGGTCGGCGTGGCCACGCAAGACCCCGTCCTGCGCGCCAAGTTCACCGGCAAGCCTGAGCACGTGGTCAACTACTTCTTCTTCATCGCCGAAGAAGTGCGCCAGATCATGGCCCAGCTGGGCATCGCCAAGTTCGATGACCTGGTGGGCCGCGCTGACCTGCTCGACATGCGCGCAGGCATCGCCCACTGGAAGGCCCGCGGTCTGGACTTCAGCCGCCTGCTGGCCGTGCCGCACGTCACCGATGGCACGCCAGCGCGCCACACCGACACGCAGGACCATGGCCTGGAAAAGGCCCTGGACAATGTGCTGATCGCCAAGAGCCGCGACGCCATCGAGCACGGCAAAAAAGTGCAGTTCATGGAAACCGCCCGCAACGTGAACCGCTCGGTCGGTGCCATGCTGTCGGGTGCCGTGACCAAGGTGCACCCCGAAGGCCTGCCCGACGACACCATCCGCATCCAGCTCGAAGGCACGGGCGGCCAGTCGTTTGGCGCCTTCCTGTGCAACGGCATCACGCTGTACCTGATCGGTGAAGCCAACGACTACACCGGCAAGGGCCTGTCTGGCGGCCGCGTGGTGGTGCGCCCCAGCCTGGACTTCCGTGGCGCGGCTGCGCAGAACATCATCGTGGGCAATACCGTGATGTACGGTGCCACCTCGGGCGAAGCCTTCTTCGCAGGCGTGGGCGGCGAGCGTTTCGCTGTGCGTCTGTCCGGCGCTACCGCCGTGGTGGAAGGCACGGGTGACCACGGTTGTGAATACATGACCGGCGGTACCGTGGCGGTGCTGGGCAAGACCGGCCGCAACTTCGGCGCCGGCATGAGCGGTGGCATCGCCTACGTATACGACGAAGACGGTCAGTTCGCTTCGCGCTGCAACACCGCCATGGTCAGCATGGAAAAGGTGCTGACGGCCGCCGAGCAGGAAGCCCAGATCGACCGCAAGGTCTGGCATCGCGACCAGACCGACGAAGCGCAGCTCAAGAAACTGCTGGAAGACCACCACAAGTGGACCGGCAGCCAGCGCGCCCGTGAACTGCTGGACAACTGGGCCACGGCCCGCGCCAAGTTCGTGAAGGTGTTCCCCAACGAATACAAGCGCGCCCTGGGCGAAATCAACGCGAAAAAAGCTGCCAAGGCCGCCCAGCCTGTCGCCGCCTGATCACGAACGAACACAGAAATAAGGAAGCATCATGGGAAAAGTCACCGGCTTCATGGAATTTGAGCGCATCGAAGAGGGCTACAAGCCCGTCGCCGAGCGCCTGAAGAACTACGGCGAGTTCGTGATCGGCCTGACCGACGAGCAGGCCAAGATGCAGGGCGCACGCTGCATGGATTGCGGCACGCCGTTTTGCAACAACGGCTGCCCGGTCAACAACATCATTCCGGACTTCAACGACCTGGTCTACCACGGCGACTGGAAGAACGCGATCGATGTGCT
>Ga0255192_1000225_pt1 | contig 10477 bp, 10 predicted proteins | sample Miss_Miss_RepC_8_2_FD_189950 | JGI IMG/M metagenome (GOLD analysis project Ga0255192, IMG submission 189950) | Freshwater microbial communities from Mississippi River, Louisiana, United States - Miss_Miss_RepC_8h | ecosystem: Environmental > Aquatic > Freshwater > River | place: USA: Louisiana...
CGCCCCCGACACCGTGTTCATGCGTGCACGCCAGGCGCCAGGCCATCCGGGCGAGTTCGATGTGGTGGTGGCCATGTACCACGACCAGGGCTTGATTCCGGTCAAGTACCTGGGGGTGGAGCAGGGAGTGAACGTGACCCTGGGCCTGCCGCTGATCCGCACCAGCCCCGACCATGGCACAGCCTTTGATCTGGCCGGGCAGGGCAGGGCCGATGCCAGCAGTTTCGTGCAGGCCCTGCGCATGGCCCGCCAGCTGGCGGGCATGGGCTGATCAGCCCTTGTTTTTGAGGCTGTCGCGGATCTCGCGCAGCAGCACGATGTCTTCGGGGGTCACCGGCGGCGCAGGCGGTGTCTGGGGTGTGGCCTGTTTGGCCAGCAGGCGGTTCATCTGCCGAACCATCAGGAAAATGATGAAGGCCAGAATCAGGAAGTTCAGCGCCACGGTGAAGAAGCTGCCGTAGGCGAAAACCGCGCCGAGTTTTTTGGCCTCGGCCAAGGGCAGGCCCGGGGCCTGGCCGGCCAGCGCCAGGTAGTAATTGGAAAAATCCAGCCCGCCAAAGGCCTTGCTGACCACCGGCATGATCAGATCACCCACCACGGAATCGACGATCTTGCCGAAGGCGCCACCGATGATGACCCCGACGGCCAGGTCCACCACATTGCCCTTGAGGGCAAAAGTCTTGAATTCGTTCACAAAAGACATGTTTTCCTCCCTGAAATAATGAACCGCGATCTTGCCAGAGACGGGTGAATTGGGCATCCAAAGTTGTAAGAAGTCTGTCTGCCTGACTCCGCTACAATCCCGGGTTGACCCTGATTCCAGACTCGCAGAGGATTCCCATGAGTGATACCCCAGTCGACAGCAGCAAGCGCACGTGGCTCGTTGCCACTGGCGCTGCCGGAGCCGTCGGTGCAGTGGCCGTGGCCACCCCGTTTGTCAGCACCTTCCAGCCCTCCGAGAAGGCCAAGGCCGCCGGAGCCGCCGTCGAGGTGGACATTTCCAGCCTCAAGCCGGGCGAAAAAATGACCGTTGAATGGCGCGGCAAGCCCGTCTGGATCATGAAGCGCACGCCCGAGCAGCTCGAAACGCTCAAAAAGACCGAAGGGCAAGTGGCCGATCCGAATTCCGATCGCAAGGCTTACCCCACTCCCGAATACGCCAAGAACCAGCACCGTTCGATCAAGCCCGAAGTCCTGGTGGCCGTCGGCATCTGCTCGCACCTGGGTTGCTCGCCCTCTGACAAGTTCCAGACTGGCGCCCAGCCTTCGCTGCCCGACGACTGGAACGGTGGTTTTCTGTGCCCCTGCCACGGCTCGACCTTTGACCTGGCCGGTCGCGTGTTCAAAAACAAGCCGGCCCCGGACAACCTCGAAGTGCCGCCTCACATGTACCTGTCCGACACCAAACTGCTGGTGGGCGAAGACAAGAAGGCCTGATGGAGAGCAACATGGCTGAATTCAAGGAAATTTCCCCCAACGCCCCGACCAGCGCCAAGGTGCTCAACTGGTTCGAGAACCGTTTCCCGACCGCCTTTGACGCCTACCGCGTCCACATGGCTGAGTACTACGCGCCCAAGAACTTCAACTTCTGGTACATCTTTGGCTCGCTGTCCCTGCTGGTGCTGGTGATCCAGATCGTGACCGGCATCTTCCTGGTCATGCACTACAAGCCGGACGCCAACCTGGCGTTTGCCTCGGTCGAGTACATCATGCGTGATGTCCCCTGGGGCTGGCTGATCCGCTACATGCACTCTACCGGGGCATCGGCCTTCTTTGTGGTCGTGTACCTGCACATGTTCCGTGGCCTGATGTACGGCAGCTACCGCAAGCCGCGCGAACTGGTCTGGATCTTCGGCTGCGCGATCTTCCTGTGCCTGATGGCCGAAGCCTTCATGGGCTACCTGCTGCCTTGGGGCCAGATGTCCTACTGGGGCGCCCAGGTGATCGTGAACCTGTTCTCCGCCATCCCCGTCATCGGTCCTGACCTGGCGCTGCTGATCCGCGGCGACTACGTGGTGGGCGACGCCACGCTGAACCGCTTCTTCAGCTTCCACGTGATCGCTGTGCCGCTGGTCCTGCTGGGCCTGGTGGTCGCTCACCTGCTGGCGCTGCACGATGTGGGCTCCAACAACCCCGATGGCGTGGAAATCAAGGGCCCGAACGCCCCCAAGGATGCCAATGGCAAGCCTCTGGACGGCATTCCCTTCCACCCCTACTACACCGTGCATGACATTTTTGGCGTGGGCGTCTTCCTGCTCGCCTTCACCGCCATCGTGTTCTTTGCCCCCGAGTTCGGTGGTTACTTCCTCGAATACAACAACTTCATCCCGGCCGATCCGCTCAAGACCCCGCCGCACATCGCACCGGTCTGGTATTTCACGCCTTTCTACTCGATGCTGCGTGCCATCACCACCGAAATGATGTACGTGCTGATCGCTTGCGTGATCATTGGTGCCGTTCTGGCTGTGGCCAAGGGCAAGCTGCCGCAGGTGCTCAAGGGCGCCGTGATCGGCGCCGCCGTGGTGATCTCGGTGCTGATGCTGTCGATCGATGCCAAGTTCTGGGGTGTGGTCGTGATGGGTGGCGCCGTGGTCATCCTGTTCTTCCTGCCCTGGCTGGACAACAGCCCGGTCAAGTCGATCCGCTACCGTCCGGACTGGCACAAGTACCTGTACGGTGTGTTCGTGATCATCTTCCTGATCCTGGGCTACCTCGGTGTGCAACCGCCGTCCCCGATCGGCGAGCGCGTGTCTCAGGTGGGTACCCTGTTCTACTTCGGTTTCTTCCTGCTGATGCCCTGGTGGAGCCGCATTGGTACACCCAAGGCCGTGCCTGACCGTGTGACCTTCACGCCGCACTGAGAACCCGGAGAGTCAAGAACATGAAAAACCTCAAGAACATCGCTCTGGGCTTGGTGATGGCCCTCGGTATGGCGGTCGGTGCTCAGGCTTCAGGTGGTGACACCGTGGCCTGGGACAAGGCACCCGTCAAGACCAACGACCTGGCTTCGTTGCAAAACGGTGCCAAGCTGTTCGTCAACTACTGTCTGAACTGCCACTCCGCTGCGTTCATGCGCTACAACCGTCTGCAAGACATTGGCCTGAGCGAACAGCAGATCAAGGACAACCTGCTCTTCACCACCGACAAGGTGGGTGAGACCATGAAGGCCGCGATCGATCCCAAGCAGGCCAAGGAATGGTTCGGCGCCAACCCGCCTGACCTGACCGTGATCGCCCGCGCCAAGGCTGGCCACGGTGGTACGGGAGCCGACTACCTGTACACCTACCTGCGCACCTACTACCGCGACGAAACCAAAGCCACCGGCTGGAACAACCTCGCTTTCCCGAGCGTTGGCATGCCGCATGTGCTGTGGGAACTGCAGGGTGAGCGCAAGCCCATCTTTGAAGAGCGTGAAGAGCACGGTCACACCACCCACGTCTTTACTGGCAAGTGGGAGCAGGTCAAGCCCGGCACCATGACGCCGCTGCAATACGATCAGGCTGTGGGTGACCTGGTCAATTACCTGACCTGGATGGGCGAACCTGCCCAAAACACCCGTGTCCGCGTGGGCGTCTGGGTGCTGCTGTTCCTGGTGGGCTTTGTCTTCATTGCCTGGCGCCTGAACGCTGCATTCTGGAAAGACGTCAAGTAATATTCGCCTTCCGACCCTGTGCAACAGGGTCTGACAGAGTGGGTCGGCCCTGCAGTGGCTGCCCACTCTTTTTGATTTTGTAGAGGAGCCTCCCGCCATGATGGTGCTTTATTCCGGAACCACCTGCCCGTTCTCGCATCGTTGCCGTTTCGTCCTGTTCGAAAAAGGCATGGATTTCGAGATCCGCGATGTGGACCTGTACAACAAGCCCGAAGACATCAGCGTGATGAACCCCTACGGCCAGGTGCCGATCCTGGTCGAACGCGATCTGATCCTGTACGAGTCCAACATCATCAATGAGTACATTGACGAGCGTTTCCCGCATCCGCAGCTGATGCCTGGCGACCCGGTGGACCGTGCCCGCGTGCGCCTGTTCCTGCTCAACTTCGAGAAGGAACTGTTCACGCATGTGGCCACGCTGGAAAACCGTGCGCTCAAGGGCAATGACAAGGCCCTGGAAAAGGCCCGTTCGCACATCCGCGACCGCCTGACCCAGCTGGCCCCTGTGTTCCTCAAGAACAAGTACATGCTGGGCGACAACTTCTCCATGCTCGACGTGGCGATTGCGCCGCTGCTCTGGCGCCTGGACTTCTATGGCATTGAGCTGTCCAAGAATGCCGCGCCGCTGCTCAAGTACGCCGAGCGCATCTTCAGCCGTCCGGCCTACATCGAGGCCCTGACGCCCTCCGAAAAAGTGATGCGCAAATAAGCGTTTTGCCATGACGGATGCCGAACTGCCCTCGACGCGCCCTTACCTGATCCGTGCCCTCTATGACTGGTGCACGGACAACGGGTTCACGCCTTATGTGGCCGTGAAAGTGGACGGTTCGGTGCAGGTGCCGCGTGAATACGTGCAGGGTGGCGAAATCGTGCTCAACGTCAGCATGGATGCCACCAGTGCCCTGAAGCTGGGCAATGACTTCATTGAATTCAAGGCCCGCTTTGGCGGCAAGGCACGAGACATCATGGTGCCGGTCAGTCGCGTGATGGCCATCTATGCCCGTGAAAACGGTCAAGGCATGGCCTTTCCTGTCAGTGAAGAAGAAACCGCGCCTGCACCCAAGACCTTGGCCCCCGAGCTTGGTGAAGAGGGCGACGAGCCCGTGCCGCCATCGCCCGCAGCCGGCGCGCGTCCGGCGCTCAAGCGCATCAAATGATCCGCACCGGGCTTCAGGTCCGTTCGCATCGATTAGAATCTCACCCGTGCCGGTTTAGCTCAGTTGGTAGAGCACCCGCCTTGTAAGCGGTAGGTCGTCAGTTCGAATCCGACAACCGGCACCATGACACATCCGACCAGCCTTGCGCTGGTCTTTTTTTGCCCTCACACCGTGCGGTTGTGCACCTTGATGCGGATCGCTGTGACGGGCAGGCCCTTGGCCTCGAGCATCAATTGAAGGCTGGGCACAAACTGTCTGAGTTTGGCCGCCACGGCGTTGGAGCTCACCAGCAGGCACCATTGACCGTCTTCAATCGGACCCGCCTGCACGCTGCTGCGCAGGGCTGCAGGCAACTGGCTGCGAATGGCGGCCATGCGCTGGCTGGAGGCCTGGACGCGGTCCACCAGGCGGGCCAGGGTAGGCGATTCGCCTGCAGCCTGATGCAGCGGGATGGCGTAGTGACGACGTTGGGGCTCTGACACGGTCTGGCGATTATCCCGCAGGCGCCACGCACAAGCGAAGGCGGGCTGTCCTGCCGGTAAAATCCACAGTTGGCTCAGCGCTGCGCAGGCAGCGTCTGACATCCCGATTCAACAACCAGACAGGACAACGGTTGCTGCGTGCCCACCGCTTGGCACGCATCCGGCAACCGTGCAGACATGGCGATTCAATTCCTCACCAAAATCTTCGGCAGCCGCAACGACCGCTTGCTCAAGCAATACCGCAAGACCGTTGACCGCATCAATGCCCTGGAGCCCAGCCTTGAAGGCCTCAGCGACGAGGCCTTGCAGGGCAAAACACAGGAATTCCGCCAACGCCTTGGCGCGGGGGAAACGCTCGACGCCCTGTTGCCCGAAGCTTTTGCCGTGGTGCGCGAGGCTTCCAAGCGTGTCATGAAGATGCGCCACTTCGATGTGCAGATGCTGGGCGGCATTGCACTGCACAACGGCAAGATCGCAGAAATGCGCACTGGCGAAGGCAAGACGCTGACGGCCACATTGCCCGTGTACCTCAACGCACTGACCGGCAAGGGCGTGCATGTGGTCACCGTCAACGACTACCTGGCCAACCGCGATGCGCAGTGGATGGCCCGCCTCTACAACTTCCTGGGTCTGTCGGTGGGCATCAACCTGCCGCAGCTGCCGCGTCCGGAAAAGCAGGCGGCCTACAACGCCGACATCACCTACGGCACGAACAACGAATACGGCTTCGATTACTTGCGCGACAACATGGTCTATGAGCCGCAGGACCGTGTGCAGCGTCAGCTCAACTACGCGATCGTCGACGAGGTGGACTCCATCCTGATCGACGAGGCCCGCACCCCGCTGATCATCAGCGGTCAGGCCGAAGACCACACGGCGATGTACCTGGCCATGCGCCAGGTGGTGCCCATGCTGACCCAGCAGATCGGTGAGGCCGATCCGCGCACTGGCGAGGGCATCATCACGCCCGGCGACTTCACGCTGGACGAAAAATCCCGTCAGGTTTTCCTGACCGAGCAAGGCCATGAAAAAGCCGAGCAAGTGCTTGCCCAGATGGGGCTGATCCCTGAAGGCGCCAGCCTCTACGATCCGGCCAACATCACGCTGATGCACCACCTCAACGCTGCGCTGCGTGCGCAGCACCTCTACCACCGTGACCAGCACTACGTGCTGCAGAACGGCGAGATCATCATCGTCGATGAATTCACGGGCCGCCTGATGGCCGGGCGCCGCTGGAGCGACGGGCTGCACCAGGCCGTGGAGGCCAAGGAGGGTGTGCAAATCCAGGCGGAGAACCAGACCCTCGCTTCGATCACCTTCCAGAATTACTTCCGCCTCTACAGCAAGCTGGGCGGCATGACGGGCACGGCCGATACCGAGGCCTACGAATTCCAGGAAATCTACGGTCTGGAGACCGTGGTGATTCCGCCCAACCGCAAAAGTCTGCGCGACGACCAGCTTGACCGCGTCTACAAGACGGCGCAGGAAAAATACACGGCAGCGATTGCGGACATCCGCGAATGCCACAAGCGTGGCCAGCCGGTGCTGGTGGGCACCAGCTCGATCGAAAACTCCGAACTGATTTCGCAGCTGCTGACGCAGGCCAAGCTGGAGCACCAGGTGCTCAACGCCAAGCAGCACGCGCGTGAAGCCGACATCGTGGCCCAGGCGGGTCGCCCCGGCATGATCACGATCGCCACCAACATGGCGGGTCGCGGCACCGACATCGTGCTGGGTGGCAACATCGAAAAGGAAGTGCAGGCCATCGAGGCCGATGAGTCGCTGTCGCCCGAGCAGCGCCAGGCCCGTGTCGCCGCCCTGCGCGAGGAATGGAAAAAGACCCACGAACAGGTCAAGGCTTCGGGGGGCTTGCGCATCATCGCCACCGAGCGCCATGAGTCGCGCCGCATCGACAACCAGCTGCGTGGCCGTTCGGGCCGCCAGGGTGATCCCGGTTCTTCGCGTTTCTACCTGAGCCTGGACGATCCGCTCATGCGCATTTTTGCGGGTGACCGCGTGCGCGCCATCATGGACCGCCTGAAAATGCCCGAGGGCGAGGCCATTGAGGCGGGCATCGTCACACGCAGCATCGAAAGTGCCCAACGCAAGGTCGAAGCCCGCAACTTCGACATCCGCAAGCAGCTGCTTGAATACGACGACGTCTCCAATGACCAGCGCAAGGTGATTTACCAGCAGCGCAACGACATCCTGGACGCGCAGGACCTGGATGCCCAGATCGCTTCCTTGCGCGAAGGCTGTTTCACCGATCTGGTTCGCCAGTTTGTGCCCCAGGAATCGGTGGAAGAACAGTGGGATCTGGTCGCTTTGCAGGCGGTGCTTCAGAACGACTGGCAGATCGGCATTGACTTGCAGGCCAAGGTGCAGGCGTCGAGTGCGATCACCGACGAGGACATTCTGGAAGCGGTGGTCGAGGCGGCCCACACACACTTCCGTGCCAAGCTGGAGCTGGTCGGGGCAGACAGCTTTGTGCCGTTTGAGCGCATGGTGCTGCTGCAAAGCATCGACAGCCATTGGCGCGAGCACCTGAGCGCGCTGGACTACCTGCGCCAGGGCATTCATCTGCGCGGCTACGCCCAAAAGCAGCCCAAGCAGGAATACAAGCGCGAAGCTTTCGAGCTCTTTGGCCAGCTGCTCGACTCGGTCAAGAACGAAGTCACGCGCGTGCTCATGACCGTGCAGATCCAGAGCAGCGAACAGGTTCAGGAGGCTGCGCACGCCATCGAGGAAAAGGCCGAGCACATCAGCCATGTGACCTACAGCGCGCCCGACGAAACCGGCGAGCAGCACGTCACCACCGCGGACGGCTTCGATCTGAACCAGTTTGCCGGGGTTGGCCGCAACGACCCTTGTCCCTGCGGCTCTGGCAAGAAGTTCAAGCAATGCCACGGCAAGCTGAGCTGATCGACCCCCTTTTCATCCAACGGGCTTCGGCCCGTTTTTCTTGACACTGTTTTTTTGCGACGGAAGAGTCCCATGCCTGTGAACCTGCCTCCCATCGATCCCGCTCAGTTGCACCCCGTGGCGGGTGTGCGCTGGGGCGTCACCGAAGCCGGTGTCCGCAAGGCCAACCGCAAGGATGTGAGCGTGATGCTGCTCGATGAGGGCGCCAGCGTGGCCGGAGTGTTCACCAAAAACCGTTTCTGCGCTGCGCCGGTCCAGGTCTGCCGTGAGCACCTGCAGGCGGGGCACGGCATCCGCGCCATGGTCATCAACACCGGCAATGCCAATGCAGGCACCGGCGCGCCGGGCCTGGCCCATGCGCGCCAGACCTGTGAGGCCATGGCGGCGCTTCTGAAGTGCGAGCCAGCTCAGATCCTGCCGTTCTCGACGGGTGTGATCATGGAGCCCTTGCCTGTGGACCGCATCGTGGCCGGTTTGCCTGCGGCGGTGGCCGATGCGTCCGCATCGCACTGGGCCCGGGCGGCCGAAGGCATCATGACCACCGACACCGTGCCCAAAGCGGCCAGCGCGCAGGTGCAGGTCGGGGGCAAGACGGTGAACATCACCGGCATCAGCAAAGGCGCGGGCATGATCCGCCCCAACATGGCCACCATGCTGGGCTTCCTCGCGACCGATGCAGCCATTGCGCCCGAACTGCTGCCTGCGCTGGCACGCGAGCTGGCCGATGGCTCGTTCAACCGCATCACCATCGATGGCGATACGTCCACCAACGACTCGTTTGTCATCGTGGCCACCCACCAGGCGGGCCATGCAACCATCACGTCCTGGGCCACACCCGAGGCCCAAGCCCTCAAGGCGGCCATGCTGCAGGTGGCCCGCCAGCTGGCCCATGCCATCGTGCGCGATGGCGAAGGCGCCACCAAATTCCTGACCCTCCAAGTCGAGGGTGGCAAGACCGCTGAGGAATGCCGCCAGGTGGCCTATGCGATTGCGCATTCGCCGCTGGTCAAGACGGCCATGTACGCCAGTGACCCGAACCTGGGCCGCATCCTGGCGGCCGTGGGCTATGCGGGCATCGAAGACCTGGACCAGGGCCTCATCGAGCTGCATCTGGACGACGTGCATGTGGCCACCCAGGGTGGCCGCCACCCGGCTTACCGCGAAGAGGATGGCCAGCGTGTCATGAAACAGGCCGAGATCACCGTGCGCGTGGGTCTGGGCCGCGGCACTGCCAGCGACACCGTCTGGACCTGCGACCTGAGCCACGACTACGTGTCCATCAACGCCGATTACAGATCATGAGCACCCCCCTCGAACAGCTGCTGGACAAGGTCAGCCAGCTGGTGGACCGCATTGAAAACGTGTTGCCCCAGCCCTTGAGGGCACCCGACTGGACGCAGGCCGTGGCCTGGCGTTACCGCAAGCGCGCTTCTGGCCATGGCGTGCTCGAGCCCGTGCGCCATGTGGCGAACATGTCGCTCGAAGACCTCAAGGAAATCGACGACCAGAAGGAAAAGATGCAGCGCAACATCGAGCAGTTCGTTCAGGGCCGACCCGCCAACAACGTGCTGCTGACCGGTGCGCGTGGCACCGGCAAGTCCTCGCTCATCAAGGCCTGTCTGAACCACTTCGCGCCGCAGGGTCTGCGTCTGATCGAGGTGGACAAGGAAGACCTGACCGATTTGCCCGACATCATCGATGTGGTGGCTGGCCGCGACGAGAAGTTCATGGTCTATTGCGACGATTTGAGCTTTGAGGACGGCGAGCCCGGTTACAAGGCGCTCAAATCCATTCTGGATGGTTCGGTGGCTGCGGCCACGCCCAATGTGCTGGTGTGTGCCACCAGCAACCGGCGCCACCTGCTGCCCGAATACATGAGTGAAAACCTCAGCTACAAGCACACGCCCGACGGTGAAGTGCACCCGGGCGAAGGGGTGGAAGAAAAGATTTCCTTGTCGGAGCGTTTTGGTCTGTGGGTCAGCTTCTACCCGTTCTCGCAGGACGAATACCTGGCCATTGCGGCCCAGTGGCTGGCTGCACTGGGCGCCACGCCCGCGCAGATCGAGGAGGCCCGTCCGGCGGCCCTGCTGTGGGCGCTGGAGCGCACTTCGCGCAGCGGGCGTGTGGCCTACCAGTTCGCCCGTGATTACATGGGGCGCCTGCCTTGACCACGCTGGTCGCGGACGGGGACCGAGCCCGCGAGGGCGGCGTTGACCGCAAGGTCACCGATGTGGCGGTGGGCGTGCTCCTGCTGCCTGACGACG
>Ga0255192_1000229_pt1 | contig 10348 bp, 9 predicted proteins | sample Miss_Miss_RepC_8_2_FD_189950 | JGI IMG/M metagenome (GOLD analysis project Ga0255192, IMG submission 189950) | Freshwater microbial communities from Mississippi River, Louisiana, United States - Miss_Miss_RepC_8h | ecosystem: Environmental > Aquatic > Freshwater > River | place: USA: Louisiana...
CGTGTCCAGCGTCGGACAGGTAGGCGATCGGGCCGAAGGCTTGCTCGCCGTCGTCGCTGGGGGCCGGGTCCAGCAGCACATCGCCGCCAGACATGCGGGTTTCCATTTCCAGCACTTCCTCTCGCTTGACGCCCAGCTGGCTGGCGACCTTGTCGACTTCAGCGCTCGAGAGCGTGTCGCGGTAGGTGCCGTCCTCGGCATCGGCTTTGAAGCCCTGCTTCATGGAGCGCAGATTGAAGAACAGTTTGCGCTGCGCCTTGGTCGTGGCGACCTTGACCATGCGCCAGTTCTTGAGGATGTACTCGTGGATCTCGGCCTTGATCCAGTGCAGCGCGTAGCTCACCAGACGCACGCCCTGATCGGGGTCGAAACGCTTGACGGCTTTCATCAGGCCGACGTTGCCCTCCTGGATCAGGTCGCCATGCGGCAGACCGTAGCCCAGGTACTGGCGCGAGACAGACACCACCAGGCGCAGGTGCGAGAGCACCAGCTTGCGGGCGGCTTCCAGATCGTTGTTGTCCTTGAGTTGGCGAGCCGCTTCCTGCTCTTCTTCCAGCGAGAGCATGGGCATGCGGTTGACGGCTGTGATGTAGGCGTCGAGATGGCCCAGCGAGGGCACGACCGCCCACGGGTTGCTCAAAGTCATCGCGGTGGACGGGGAACCAGATTGAATTGTCATTCCAGAACTCCTTTCAATAAGCGTATATTAGCACTCCTCGGCAGAGAGTGCTAAACCGGAAAACCGGTGCTGTGACAAGGAGTTACAGGTATTCGGCCGCAGCCTGGTGGGTGCCGCCAGACCCTCAGGGACGGACGGTCAGTGTTGCCGGGCCTTCGGTGATGCGTCCGACCACGGCCGCTTGCTCAAAACCCTGGCTGCGGAAGGCGGCCAGCACCGCGTCCACGCTGTCCGGGCTGCAGGCGACCAGCAGGCCACCGCTGGTTTGGGGGTCGGTCAGCAGGGCCTGATCCTGGGCTGCAAAGCCGGGGGGCAGCTGCACATCCTGGCCGTAGCCGGCCCAATTGCGTCCCGAGGCGCCCGTGACCATGCCCTGGCTGGCCAGTTCGCGCACGCCCGGCAGCAAAGGCACCTTGTGCCAGTCGAGTTCCACGGTGCAGCCGCAGCCGCGCGCCATTTCCAGGGCGTGGCCGGCCAGGGCAAAACCGGTCACATCGGTCAGGGCATGTACGCCGGGCAGGGCCGCCAGCGCGGGGCCGGGGGTGTTCAGCCGGGTGGTGGTGGCGATCATCTGGGCGTAGCCTTCGGGGGGCAGGGCGTTCTTTTTGAGGGCGGCCGACAGCACGCCCACACCCAGGGGTTTGCCCAGCACCAGCACATCGCCAGGCCGGGCACCCGCGTTGCGCTTGATCCGCGAAGGATGCACCAGGCCCAGCGCCACCAGGCCGTAGATGGGTTCGACCGAATCGATGGTGTGACCGCCTGCGATCGGGATGCCCGCCGCCTTGCAGACGCTCGCGCCCCCTTCCAGGATGCGGCCAATGGTCTGGGTAGACAGCACATTGATCGGCATGCCGACCAGCGCCAGAGCCATGATGGGGGTGCCGCCCATGGCGTACACATCGCTGATCGCGTTGGTGGCGGCGATGCGGCCAAAGTCGAAGGGATCGTCGACGATGGGCATGAAAAAGTCGGTCGTGGCGATCAGGGCCTGCTCGTCGTTGAGCTGGTAGACCGCGGCGTCGTCGGCGGTTTCGATGCCCACCAGCAGCTCGGGCGGCACCGGCAGTGCGGTGGTGCCCTTGAGGATGTCGGACAGCACGCCCGGGGCGATCTTGCAGCCGCAGCCGCCACCGTGGGAAAGGGAAGTCAGGCGAGGTTCGGTGGTGGTCATGGCGGATCGAGGTCGGAGGGTGGATGGCGAGGCCCGCAGTGGGCATGGGTCCTCGGGTCAAGCCCGAGGACGACAGAAAAATGGGGTGCAGGTCAACTGAGCAAAGCCTGCGCGAATTCGCGGGCGTCAAAGGTTTCCAGGTCTTCCAGCTTTTCGCCGACGCCGATGAAATAGACCGGAATCGGCTTTTCGCGGGCAATCGCGCACAGCACGCCGCCCTTGGCCGTGCCGTCAAGCTTGGTGACGATCAGGCCGGTCAGCTGCAGGGCCTCGTCAAAGGCCTTGACCTGGGCGAGGGCGTTCTGGCCGGTGTTGCCGTCGATCACCAGCAGCACTTCATGGGGGGCCGTCGCATCGGCTTTTTGCACCACGCGCTTGATCTTTTTGAGCTCTTCCATCAGGTGCAGCTGGGTCGGCAGGCGCCCGGCGGTGTCCACCAGCACCACGTCCTTGCCACGCGCGCGGCCGGCGCTGACGGCGTCAAAGCTGACGGCGGCCGGGTCACCCCCTTGCTGGCTGACGGTTTCGACCGTGTTGCGGTCGGCCCAGACCGCCAGCTGCTCTTTGGCCGCGGCGCGGAAGGTGTCGGCAGCGGCCAGCAGCACGCTTTCGCCGCTGTCGGCCAGGTGTTTGGTCAGTTTGCCAATCGATGTCGTCTTGCCCGCGCCGTTGACGCCCGCCACCATGATGACGGTCGGTTGCTGGCCACCGATTTCCAGTGGCTTTTGCAGCGGGGCCAGCAGATCGGCAATGGCGTCGGCCAGCAGGCCCTTGACCTGTGCCGGATCGGTGGCCTTGGCTTCCTTGACGCGGCGTTTGAGGTCGGCCAGCAGCTGTTCGGTGGCCTTCACGCCGGTGTCGGCCATCAAAAGGGCGGTTTCCAGCTCTTCGTACAGGTTGTCATCGATCTGGGTGCCGGTGAAGACGGTGGCGATCGAGGAGCCGGTCTTGCGCAGCCCGGCTTTGAGGCGATCCATCCAGCTTTGGCGCGCTGGTAAGGCCGCCGGTGCGGCAGCCGGTGCGGCAGCCGGTTCGGCCGCCGGGGTCGGCTGCACGGGCACTGCGGCGGCTGGCGCGGCAGGCGTGGCCTCGGGGGCGGGCTGGGGAGATTTCTTGCGGAAAAAGCTGAACATGGAGGGAAAAGGTCGAAACTGGTAACGGTTTTTCGGGCGGAGGGTCCGGCAACCGTCCGGTTTTCAAGGATGATCCATTTTATGAAACCCCGCTTGCTTGAATCGATCACCCTCGGGGCGGCCTTGCTGGCGCCCTTGTCTTTGGCATTTGCCCAGGCGCCGACCCCTGCTGCGGCCCAGGCCCAGCCCGCCCGTGCGACCCACACCTCGACCCACACCTACACCCTGGCCAATGGCATGCAGCTGTGGGTGCGGCCCGATCACCGTGCGCCCACGGCGGTGCACATGGTCTGGCTGCGGGTGGGGTCCATGGACGAGGTCGACGGCACCAGCGGTGTGGCCCATGTGCTTGAGCACATGATGTTCAAAGGCACTGCGCAGCTCGCACCCGGCGAATTCTCGCGCCGCGTGGCCGCACTGGGTGGGCGTGAAAACGCCTTCACCTCCAAGGATTACACGGGTTACTTTCAGCAGATCCCGGCCCAGCGGCTGGAAGATGTGATGAAGCTCGAAGCCGATCGCCTGATGAACAACCAGTGGCCTGACGCGGAATTCGCCAAGGAGATCGAGGTGGTCAAGGAAGAACGGCGCCTGCGCACCGAAGACAATCCGCGCGCCCTGCTGTACGAAACGCTGATGGCCACTGCCCTCAGCGCCTCGCCTTACCGTCGTCCGATCGTGGGCTGGATGAGCGATCTGGACGCCATGTCTGCGCAAGACGCGCGTGATTTTTACCGCCGCTGGTACACCCCCGCCAATGCCGTGGTGGTGGTGGCTGGCGATGTGGACCCCGAACAGGTGCGCGCGCTGGCCGAAAAGCATTACGGCAGCCTGCCGGTGCGGCCCGTGCCCGAGCGCAAGCCACAGACCGAGCCAGCGCAAAAGGGTGTGCGCCGTGTGGAGCTGAAAGCGCCGGCTGAGCAAAGTTATGTCGCGCTGGCCTGGAAGGTGCCGCGCCTGTCCACGATGGACAAGACCGCCGAGCAGGACGATGCACTGGCGCTGACCGTGCTGGCGGCGGTGCTGGACGGCTACAGTGGCGCGCGGCTGGAGCGCGCTCTGGCCCAGGGCGATAAACGTCAGGCCGACAGCGTCGGCGCTGGCAATGGCCTGATGGGGCGTGGGCCGCAGTTTTTCATTCTGGACGGTGTGCCCGCCAAAGGGGTGTCCGCCGAAGCGCTGGAGTCCGCCTTGCGCGCCCAGGTGCGCAAAGTGGCCGAACAAGGCGTGACCGAGGCCGAGCTGCAGCGGGTGAAAACGCAGTGGGTGGCCAGCGAGGTCTACAAGCTGGACTCGGTTTTCAACCAGGCGCGTGAACTGGGCGTGGCCTGGTCGCTGGGCCTGCCACCCGACAGCAACGAGCAGGTGATGGCGCGTTTGCGCCAGGTCACGGCGACGCAGGTGCAGGCTGTGGCCCAAAAATATTTCGGTGACGACGAACTGACCGTGGCCATCCTGCGGCCCCAGCCCCTGTCCGCCACAGCCGCTCCCCGCCGCGCGGTGCCGGGCGCACGCCACTGAAAGGGCCGCAGAACATGAACAGCACCTGGACTTTTTTCAAGCAGACCGCGCTCGTGTGTGCGGCCTTCCTCGGCCTGACGCAGGCGGCGCACGCGGTGCTGCCCATCCAGCACTGGCAGCAAGCCAGTGGCGCGCGCGTCTATCTGGTCGAAAGTCACAACATCCCCATGGTCGATGTGCAGATCGATCTGGATGCGGGCAGTCGCCGCGATCCGGCCGACAAGCCCGGTTTGGCCTCGGTGGCGGCCGGTCAGCTGGCCAGCGGCATCCGTGCCCAGCCGGGCGGGCAGGGGCCGTACGCCAAAGCACTGGACGAAAACCAGCTGGGCGAAGCCTGGGCCGATCTGGGGGCCAGCTTCGCAGCTTCGGCCACGGGAGACCGCCTGAGCTTTTCACTGCGCAGCCTCAGCGATGCCGGACTGCTGGACAAGGCCACGCAACTGGCCGCCCGCCAGATGGCCCATCCGGCCTGGCCGAACGCCGTGTGGCTGCGCGACCGCGACAAGTTGGCCGCGGCCATCCGCGAATCGCTCACCCGCCCCGGCACGGTGGCACAAAACCGTTTTGCTGAAGCGGTCTACGGGGGCCATCCTTACGGCTGGCGAACCACCCCGCAAAGCCTGCAGCGCATCGGTGTGACCGACATGCAGCGCTGGCATGCGCAGGCCCTGCGGCCCTGCCGTGCGGTGGTGAGCGTGGTGGGCGATGTGACGCGCGAACAGGCCGACGCGCTGGTCAGCCGCCTGCTGGCCTGGTGGCCACAGGGGCGCTGCGAAGCGCAGGCGCCGGTGGCCGAAGTGCCTGCACTCCAGGCCGCGCAGGACATTCGCGTGCCTTTTGATGCCGCACAAGCCCATGTGCTGATGGGCCAGCCCGGCCACAAACGCAATGACCCGGACTTTTTTGCGCTGCTGCTGGGCAACCACATTCTGGGCGGTGGGGGCTTCACTTCCCGACTGACCGCGCAGGTGCGCGAAAAGCGGGGCCTGAGCTACAGCGTCTACAGCTATTTCTCACCCGCCTTGCATGCGGGCGCCTTCACCGTGGGCCTGCAGACCCGCCCCGATCAGGCGGCCCAGGCCGTCGAGGTGGCGCGCCAGGTGGTGAAAAGCTTTGTCGAGCAGGGCCCCACCGAGGCCGAACTGCAAGCCGCCAAGGACAACCTGATCGGCGGTTTTGCGCTGCGCATCGACAGCAACCGCAAGCTGCTCGACAACGTGGCCAACATCGCCTGGAACCAGTTGCCGCTGGACTATCTGGACCGCTGGACCGAGACCCTGGACAAGGTCACCGTGGCGGATGTGCGCCGTGCCTTTGCGCGGCTGCTGCAGCCCGACCGCATGGTCACGGTGGTGGTGGGCGGTCGCTGAGCCGGGGTCTGCCGCCCTGTGGGGCGGCGAGGGGCCGGTGGCTCAGATGTGCCCTGCAAAGTGCGGCACATGCCGCATGTGCAGCGACAGACCCAGCGCCGCCATGTGGTTGCTGTTGCGTCCCAGAATGGTTTCAGCCAGCGGCAGAAACTCGTTTTCTTCGAGCAATGCGTGTGCGCGGTATTGCTGCACCAGACGCGAGAGTGCGGCCTCGTCCAGCCGGGTGTCCTGACCCTTGGCCACCTTGTGCAGGGCGGGCGACAGGCTTTCCCACAGGGCTTCCAGTTCGCGGTGACCGGCGGTGAGCTGTTCGATCAGGTTTTCCACGCGCAGCCGCTCGGGCCCCGCATGCGCGCTGCTGCGCACGGCCGGGAACAGTTCTTCCTCTTCTTCCTGGTGGTGCACGTACATGCCTTTGCCGAAAAAGGCGATGGATTGCTCGGCGGTCTTGCGCGCCAGGGCCGCAGGGGCCAGCAGGGCAGGCAGTTCGTTCATGCGTGAAAGCTGCGAGAGGATGCCCACATGGCAGTGTGCGAAATGGCCAATGGGGGCGTCGGTGTCAGAAGTGCTCATGGTCTGGCTTTGTCAATGGGTGAATGCAATGCTGGCACTCTAGGAGGACGGCAAGGCCCTGCCAAGTGCGAACTGAACGGTTCTTGATGCACATCATCCCGATGCCTTCCAACGATGGCGCCTTACACTTCGTGCCATGCGTCCCAAGTCTTCCCTGCCGCCCAAGAAAAAACCGTCTGCTGCCCCTGCGCGGGGGCCTTCAGCGCATGAAATCCGCATCATCGGCGGTCAATGGCGGCGCACGCCCATCAAGGTGCTCGACAAACCCGGCCTGCGCCCGACGCCCGATCGCGTGCGGGAAACCCTGTTCAACTGGCTTGGGCAGGACCTCACGGGTTGGCGTTGTGTGGACGCTTTTGCAGGAACCGGGGCTCTGGGACTGGAAGCGGCTTCTCGCGGGGCGGTTCAGGTGCTGGCGCTGGAACAGGAGGCCGAGCTGGCTGCCCAGTTGCAGCAGCTGGCGCAGCGCCTCAAGGCGTCCGGGCTGCAGGTGCAGCGGGGCGACGCCGTGGCCGCGATGGGCGGCTTGAGTGCCGGGGCATTCGATCTGGTGTTTCTGGATCCGCCCTTCGATGGCCCCTGGTTCGAACCTGCCCTCAAGGCCGCAGTGCGCCTGGTGCCCCCTGGGGGGTGGGTCTATCTGGAAGCGCCCGTCGAGTGGACCGATGAAGGTCTTGCGCCGCTGGGTCTGCAGTGCATGCGGCACCTCAAGGCCGGGGCGGTGCATGCCCACCTGCTGCAGCGGGTTGCATAATCGGGCCAACCCATCCATGAGGCCTCGCGCATGAGCCGTTCCGTCATTGCCGTCTATTCGGGCACCTTCGATCCGCTGACCCTCGGCCACGAAGACGTGGTGCGCCGCGCGGCCGCCATGTTCGACACGGTGGTGATTGCCGTGGCGCGCGCGGTGCACAAGAAGACCCTGTTTTCCCTGGACCAGCGGCTGCAGCTGGCGCAGGCCGCCCTGGCCGATTGCCCGAACGTCAAAGCCCTGCCCTTTGATGGCCTGATCGTGGACTTTGTGAAGTCCCAGGGCGCCAGCGTCATCGTGCGTGGCTTGCGATCGGTGACCGATTACGACTACGAAATCCAGATGGCCGGCATGAACCGCCATCTGGCGCCTCAGGTGGACACGGTGTTTTTGCACACCAGCGCCCAGGTGCAACACATCAGCAGCACCCTGGTGCGCGAAATCCACAAGCTCGGCGGCGATGTGTCGGGTCTGGTGTCGGCGCCGGTGCTGGCCGCTCTGAACCGGGCGGACTGAAGGCCCTAAACTCGGGGGCATGACCTCCGCACTCCAGAAAGTCGCCATTTCGCTCGGCGACCGCAGCTACGACATCCACATCGGTTCCGGCCTGCTGGCCCAGCCAGACACGTTTGCGGGCCTGCCCAAGGCGCAGGCCGCGATGATCGTCACCAACGACACGATTGCCCCGCTGTACGAGGCGCAGCTGCGTGCCGCGCTCACGCCGCATTACAAACAGGTCCACACCGTGGTGCTGCCCGACGGCGAGGCGCACAAGGACTGGCAGACCCTGAACCTGATTTTTGACGCGCTGCTGGCCAAGGGCTGCGACCGCAAGACGGTGCTGTTTGCCCTGGGCGGCGGCGTGATTGGTGACATGACCGGCTTTGCCGCCGCCAGCTACATGCGTGGCGTGCCCTTTGTGCAGGTGCCGACCACGCTGCTCTCGCAGGTCGATTCCTCGGTGGGTGGCAAGACCGCCATCAACCACCCGCTGGGCAAGAACATGATCGGTGCCTTCTACCAGCCAGTGCGTGTGGTCTGCGATCTGGACACGCTCAAGACCCTGCCCGAGCGCGAGCTGAGCGCAGGCCTGGCCGAAGTCATCAAGTACGGCCCGATCGCCGACATGGATTTCCTGGCCTGGATCGAGGCGAACATCGGCGCGTTGATGGCGCGTGACCCGCAAGCGCTGGCCCGTGCTGTCCAGCGCAGCTGCGAGATCAAGGCCTGGGTGGTCGGGCAGGACGAACGCGAATCGGGCCTGCGCGCCATTCTCAACTTTGGCCACACCTTTGGCCACGCCATCGAGGCGGGTCTGGGCTTTGGCGTCTGGCTGCATGGCGAGGCGGTGGGCTGCGGCATGGTCATGGCGGCCGAACTTTCCCAGCGTCTGGGCAAGGTGGATGCTGCCTTTGTGGCGCGCCTGAAAGCCCTGATCGAGCGCGCCGGTTTGCCGGTGCGCGGCCCGGTGCTGAACGCCAGGGACAACGCACTCGACTACATCGAACACATGCGCCTGGACAAGAAGGCCGTGGGCGGGGACATCCAATTCGTGGTGATCGACCGACCCGGGCAGGCTGTCGTGCAGGGCGCGCCCGATGCCCTGGTGCGTGACGTGATCGACCGCTGCTGTGCCTGAACGCCGCAACTCGACCGGACTGGCGCCCTGGGCCTGCCACCCCGCGCAGACCCGTGGCCGGCGTCATGCCGAAGTGCCCGCGCCCACGCGCGATGCCTTTCAGCGCGACCGCGACCGCATCGTCCACTCGACCGCCTTTCGCCGCCTGGTCTACAAGACCCAGGTGTTTCTGAACCACGAGGGCGACCTGTTCCGCACGCGCCTGACCCACTCGCTCGAAGTCGCGCAGCTGGGCCGCTCGATTGCCCGGGCGCTGGGTTTGAACGAAGACCTGGTCGAAGCGATTGCGCTGGCACACGACCTGGGCCACACCCCTTTTGGGCATGCCGGACAGGATGCGCTGCATGAGTGCATGGCTGAACACGGTGGCTTTGAACACAACCTGCAAAGCCTGCGCGTGGTGGACACGCTCGAAGAGCGCTACCCGGCGTTTGACGGTCTGAACCTGAGCTTTGAAACCCGCGAAGGCATCCTCAAGCACTGCTCGCGCACGAATGCCGAGGCCATCGAGGCGGTCGAGCCCGGTGGGGTGGCGCGCCGTTTTCTGGACCGCACCCAGCCCAGCCTGGAGGCGCAGCTGTGCAACCTGGCCGACGCGATCGCCTACAACGCGCACGACATCGACGACGGCGTGCGCTCGGGCCTGCTGTCGCTCGAGCAGATGCAGGAAGTGCCGCTCTTTGACCGCTACCGCCAGCAGGTGCTGGTCGAACACCCCCAGCTTCAGCACAAACCCCGGCGCTGGTTGTACGAAAGCACGCGCCGCATGCTCAGCGACCAGGTGTACGACGTGATCGACACCACCCGCGCCGCGATTGCCGATGCCGGTGTGCAAACCGCAGGCGATGCGCGCCTGGCCGGCCCGCTGGTTCGCTTTTCGGCCGACATGCATGCCCAAAGCGCGCAGCTCAAGAAATTCCTGTTTGCCAGCCTGTACCGCCATCCGCAGGTCACCGACCGCATGGGTCAGGCCAAGCTGGCAGTGCGCGAACTCTTTGCCGCTTACCTCGCGGCGCCGCAGGAGATGCGCCCGGAATTCGCGGCCCGCGAAGACCGACACCGCGCGGTGGCCGACTACATCGCAGGCATGACCGACCGCTTTGCCCTGCGCGAGCACGAGCGCCTGACCGGAAAGCGCCTGCTGTGAAGCGGGCCTGGCTGGTCGTGGCCGCCGGTGGCGTGGCCGCATTGCAGGTGGGCAAGCTGCCGCCCGCCTTGCCCGCTTTGCAGGCCGAGCTGGGCCTGACGCTGGTGCAGTCCGGTTTTCTGCTCTCGATGGTGCAGCTGGCGGGTCTGACGCTGGCCGTCTTCATGGGCATGTTGGCCGACGGCATGGGGCTCAAGCGCAGCATGGTGCGTGGTCTGCTCCTGCTGGCGCTGGCCAGTGGGGCGGGCGGACTGTCCGGCTCGGTGCCGGTGCTGTTGCTGTGCCGTGCGCTCGAAGGTCTGGGCCTGCTGCTGGTGGCTTTGCCCGCGCCCGCACTCATTCGCCGTCTGGAGTTCAGACG
>Ga0255192_1000233_pt1 | contig 10215 bp, 9 predicted proteins | sample Miss_Miss_RepC_8_2_FD_189950 | JGI IMG/M metagenome (GOLD analysis project Ga0255192, IMG submission 189950) | Freshwater microbial communities from Mississippi River, Louisiana, United States - Miss_Miss_RepC_8h | ecosystem: Environmental > Aquatic > Freshwater > River | place: USA: Louisiana...
ATGACGGCGGCGCCCATCGCGATGCCCTGCACCGTGCGCGCAGCGATCAACCAGCCGATGCCGGGGGCCAGCACACAAGCGATGGAGGCCAGCACATAGGCGCTCATGCCGATCAGCAAGATGGGCCGCCGACCGAACCGGTCAGACAGCGGCCCCCACACCAGCTGGGAAATGCCAAAGGCCAGCAGCAGGGCCGTCAGCGTGAGCTGTATCTCGCCCATGCTGGCATTCAGGCTCTCGCGGATGGCGGGCAGGGCGGGCAGGTAAAGGTCGGTGGTCACCGCCTGCAGACCGAGCAGCAGGGCCAAGAGCAGCACAACGAGGTGGCGTGACATCAGCGGCCCCGCAGGAAGAGCGCATCCAGATCGCGCATCGTCATCTGCCGCCAGGTCGGGCGACCGTGGTTGCATTGGTCAGAGCGCTCGGTTTCTTCCATCTGGCGCAGCAAGGCGTTCATTTCGGTCAGCGTGAGCTGGCGGTTGGCGCGCACCGCGCCATGGCAGGCCATGGTGGCCAGGATTTCGTTTTGCGCGCGCTGCACCACGGTGCTGGCATCGTGCTGGGACAGTTCGGCCAGCACGCTGCGCGCCAGTTCCACCGCGTCGCCATGCGCCAGGCTGGTCGGCACCGCGCGCACCGCCAGGGTCTTGGCCGACAGCGGAGAAATTTCCAGCCCGAGCTGCGACAGGGCTTCGGCGCTGCTTTCAGCGGTGGCCACTTCGGTGGGCGTGGCGGCAAACGTGGCCGGGATCAGCAAGGGCTGGCTGGCGATACCGCCTGCATCCTGCCCAAGTTGTTGCTTGAGTTTTTCGTAGACGATGCGCTCGTGCGCGGCGTGCATGTCGACCACCACCAGGCCCTGGGCGTTTTCGGCCAGGATGTAGACGCCGTGCAGCTGCGCGATGGCGCGGCCCAGCGGCCAGGGGGTGGCAGGGTCGGTGGGCGCTGTATCGCTGTGGGATGCTGAGTTTGTGGATGCGGTCTGATCGCGGTCGGCGACCGCTCCTACATCTTCCCCCCCGTAGGAGCGGTCGCCGACCGCGATGGATGCCCCAGAGGAAGGCATATACCCGCGGTCGCCGACCGCGATCAATGCGCTCGGTGGGGGTTCGCTCACCCGCAAGACTTCCGACTCCAGCGCGGGGCTGGCCGATGGCGTCCACAGCGCCTTCAGGTCGGCCATGGCCCGGTGGGCGTCCACACGGGGGCGCGGGTCCAGCCCGATGCTGCCCTGGCGCCAGCTGGCCGATTCGGGCAGGGCCTTGGGGGCAGGACTGGCCTGCAGCTGCAGTTCATCGACCGGTGTGTCGCCCAGCGCTTGCGAACGCGGCGCGGCCAGCGCCTGCTCAATGGCGTGACGCACCGCCTGGTGCACCTCGCGGCTGTCCCGAAAGCGCACCTCGATCTTGGTCGGGTGCACGTTCACGTCCACCAGCGTCGGGTCGATCTGGATGAACAGCGCGTAGGCCGGTTGCTTTTGGCCATGCAACACGTCTTCGTAGGCGCTGCGCGCGCCGTGCATGACCACCTTGTCGCGCACAAAGCGGCCGTTCACATAGGCAAACTGGTGGTCCGGGCGCGAGCGGGCGGCGTCGGGCGTGCCCGCCCGGCCGATGATGTGCATCGGACCGATCTGAAAATCGACGGGAATGGACTGTGCGACAAACTCGTTGCCCAGCACATCGGCCAGGCGTTGCTCCAGTCCGGCAGGGCCGGGGTGCACACGCCACTGCTCGACCAGCTTGCCTTCGTGCCAGATGGCAAAGCTCACGTCCGGGCGGGCCAGGGCGTGGCGGCGCACGGCTTCGATGCAGTGCGCCAGCTCGGTGCTGTCGCTTTTCAGGAATTTGCGGCGGGCCGGGGTGGAGAAAAACAGCTCCTTGACCTCGACCGTGGTGCCCACGGCGCGCGGAGCCGGGCGCACCTCGCCCGTGCGACCGTCCAGGGCAAAGGCACTGGGCTGACCGTCCATGCGCGAGAGCAGGGTCAGCTCGGACACCGAGTTGATGGCAGCCAGCGCTTCGCCCCTGAAGCCCATCGTCATGACCGATTCGAGTTCGTCGAGGTTGCCGATCTTGCTGGTGGCATGGCGCTTGAGGGCTGTCGCCAGCTCATCGGGCGCGATGCCGCCGCCATCGTCTTCCACGGCAATCAGGCGGGTGCCGCCGCCCAGCAGGCGCAGCGTGATGTTTTGCGCACCGGCGTCCAGCGCGTTGTCCACCAGTTCGCGCACCACAGACGCAGGGCGTTCCACCACCTCGCCTGCGGCGATCTGGCTGATCAGTTCATCGGGGAGTTCGCGGATCGGGCGACGGGAGGGGGCGTTTGGGGCAGTCACCCGGCCATTTTAGGGGGTGGGGACGGGGATAATCGGCGCATGGACATCCTCTTGCAGCTCATCGATTTCATCCTCCATGTGGACCGCTATCTGGAGGCTTTTGTCAGCCAGTACGGCGCATGGGTCTATGCGTTGCTGTTCCTGATCGTGTTTGTGGAAACCGGTCTGGTCATCATGCCGTTTTTGCCCGGGGACTCGCTGCTTTTCATCGTGGGGGCGCTGTGCGGTGCCGACCTGATGAGCCTGCCGCTGGCCATGGGTTTGCTGCTGGTGGCTGCGATTGCAGGCGACCAGACCAACTACAGCCTGGGACGCTATTTCGGTCCGAAGGTGTTCCGTTGGGAAAACTCACGCTTCTTCAACCGCCAGGCCTTTAACCAGGCGCACGCCTTCTACGAAAAATACGGCGGCATCACCATTGTGCTGGCCCGCTTCATGCCTTTCATCCGCACTTTTGTGCCTTTTGTGGCGGGCGTGGCGGCGATGACGCGCAGCAAATTCACACTCTTTAATGTGGTGGGTGGCGTGATCTGGGTGGTGGGGCTGCTGCTGGCGGGCTACCTGTTTGGCAATTTGCCCTTTGTCCAGACCCATCTGTCCAAGATCATTTGGGCGCTGATTCTGGTGCCCGGCTTGATTGCCATTTTGGGGGCCTGGCGGGCACGCCGCTCGTGAATGCTTTCGGCCGCGGGGGCGGCCTCCTACAGATCGCCGCTTCCTGTAGGAGCGAGCCCCTGCTCGCGAAGTGATGCGGTCAACTGAACGCCAGTGTTTCAGCTGCGCTCGGTGGCTGGCAACCCTGACGCGTGCAGTTGATGGCCGCGGCGGCCATGGCCAGTTTCAGCGTTTGCGCCACGCGTTGAGCTTGTTGACTCGGCTCCAGCGCCCAATCGGCCACGGCGTTGCCCCAGAAGGTGTCGCCTGCGCCCACGGTGTCCTGCACCGTGATCCGGGGGACAGCGGCCTGGGCGGATCGGCCCTGAATGTCCAGGTGGGCCCCATCACCGCCAAAAGTCAAGGCGACATGCGACAGCGCCCCGGCGCCCATTTCCTGGCGCAGGGCACTGACCAGATCGGCCGCGCCGTCCAGGCGCACACCGCTGTAACCCAGTGTGACGAGGTCTTCGTCGCTGGCCTTGAGCCAGTCGGCCAGGGCCATGATCTCGCGCACGGCGCGCACGTAGGCGGGCAGATCGTCGGCCACCATGGGGCGCAGGTTGATGTCTACGCTGAGTGTCCAGCCGAGCTGGCGTGCGGCTTTCAGGATGGTGACCACTTTGTGGTGCTCTGGCGGAATCAGCAGCAGTGAGCCGGTGTGCAGGACGCCGGGGGCGCGCGAGGCGAGCAGGGCGATGATCTGCTCAGGCGTGTAGTCCCGGTCGGCAATGCCTTCGCGGTAAAAGCCGTAGCTTGGTTGCCCATCGATCACCTGCACCACGGCCAGTGAAGTGGGTTTGTGGCTCACGATGCCAGACGGCTGAACACCGTCTTCGCGCAAACGTGCGCCCAGGCCCTGGCCAAACCGGTCGTTGGACAAGGGGTTGAGGTAAGTGACCGAGGCACCGCGCAGTGCGGCGGCGCGGGCCATGTTGTAGGGGCTGCCGCCCTGCAGGGGCAGCAGACGGCCATCGGGCTGCGCCAGGCAGTCCATGAGGGCCTCTCCCAGAACCAGGATGGACCGACTCATGCGATCACTTCTTGAGCAGGTGCTTGCGGCGCACGACGTCGATCCAGACCGCCACGATCACGACAGCGCCGATGGCCATCATCTGCTTGAACTGGGAGATTTCCATCAGGTTCATGCCGTTGCGGATCATGGTGATCAGCACAGCGCCCAGCAAGCTGCCCCAGAGGCTGCCACGGCCGCCAAACAGCGAGGTGCCGCCCAGAATCACGGCTGCAATCGCATCGAGCTCGAACATCTGGGCCATCTTGCCGCTTGAAGAGTCCATGCGGGCCATCAGTACCACCGCGCCCAAGGCGCACGACAGACCAGACACCACGTACACCCCCAGCTTGTACCAGCGGATGTTGATGCCGACCTGGCGGGCGCCCATTTCATTGGAGCCCATGGCGTACACATAGCGTCCAAGCTTGGTCGAGGACAGCACAAAGGCCATCACCACGAAAAAGATGCCGGTGATCAGCGTGGGCATGGGCACGCCCAGAATTTGCCCGTAGCCCAGGAAGGGCAGGGGGTCGGGCAGACCGGCGTTGTCAAAGCCTCCGGTCAGGTCAAAGGCCAGACCGCGCCAGAGGGTGAGGCCGCCCAGCGTGACGATGAAGGCCGGGATGCCGACAAACGCGACCAGGTAACCGTTGAACAGGCCCACCAGCGCACCAATGCCCAGAGCGGCCAGCATGGCCAGGTAAGGGTCGATGCCGACCTTGACCATGAGGTGACCGCTGACGGCTCCGGCCAGCGCCGTCAGGGCGCCCACGGCCAGATCAACGCCACCGGTCAGGATCACGAAGGTCTGTCCACCCGCCAGCAGGGCAATGACCGAAGCCTGCACGAGGATGTTGGAGAGGTTGCCGGTCGTGAGGAAATAGGGTGAGGCCAGGCTCAGCAGCCCCCCGAGTACGAATACCGCCACCAGGGCGCCGTACCACTCCTGTCGGGTGATGGACTTCATGGGATGTGTTGTGCGAAAAAATCAGCGGGAAAGGCCGTCCGCGTCGGCGGACGGCCTCAGGCAAAGGTTCAGGAAACGATCACTTGACTTTCATGAACTGGCCCACGCCGGAGTCCTTGGCGAACTGGTCGACGTTGGAGGGCAGCACCAGGAAGGAGCCGGTGTCGATGCGCTCAGACACCTTCTTGCCCTGTGCGGCGGCGATGGCGGTTTCCACACCGACCTGGCCGATCTTGGCCAGCATCTGTGCGGCGTTGGCCTGTTGCCAGCCTTGCTTCATCATGTCCAGGCCGCCGGGCGAACCGTCGAAACCGGCGATCTTGACGTCGCCAGGCTTCTTGCCCGCCGCCATCAGCGCGGCCTTGGCGCCCAGCGCACCGCCGTCCCAGGCGCAGGCGATGACCTTGGCGCCGGGGTTGGCGCGCAGGGCCGCTTCCACGCCGTTCTGGGCCATGGTCTGGTCCCAGGTGGTGGGCACTTCAACGATCTTGACGTTCTTGCGGACCGCGTTGAGGGCATCCACAAAACCTTTCTTGCGTTCCTGGCCGGTGGACTGGCCCTGGTCACCGGTCACGTAGATCACGGTGTCGCCGTCCTTGATTTGTTCAGCGGCCCACTTGCCCTGCACGTTGGCGGCCTTGATGTTGTCGGTGGCCACATAAGAGGTGATCTTGGCGCCGGTGATGCCGGTGTCCACGGCCACCACGGCAATGCCTGCAGCCAGGGCCTTGTTGATGGCAGGGGCGATGCCTTTGGAATCCACCGGGGCGATGGCAATCGCGTTCACCTTGCGCGTGATCATGTCTTCCACGATGGCCAGCTGCTTGGATAACTCGCCTTTTTCAGCGGCCAGTTCGATGAACTTGACGCCTGCAGCGCTGCCCGCCTTCTTGGCGCCGCCGTTGATCAGCGTCCAGCCTTCGTTGGTGTTGCCGTTGGTGATGTAGGCAATGGTGACGTCGGCAGCCTGTGCGGCGCCGAACAGGGCGGTGGCGGCGACAGCGATGGCCAGGCGGCCGAAAGAGCGTTTGCTGAACATGAAATAAGTCTCCTTAAGGGGTGGTCAGCCCGACACGTTTTGGGGCTGTGGGCGGATTGGACACGGCTTTGGTGACTAAGTAAACCTAGTAGTTTTACTAATTCGCAAAATGCAGGAAATCAGGGATGCTCGCCCCGTCTCAATGGAAGGAAGCAAGATGCAAACACCCGTGCTCAGCGTGCAAGGCCTGACCAAACACTACGGTGGCGTGCGGGCGCTGACCGATGCCCGGTTCGCGCTCCAGCCTGGTGAACACGCCGCCATCGTGGGCGACAACGGCGCTGGCAAAAGCACTTTCGTGCGCCTGATCACCGGGGTGGAGCAGCCCAGTGGCGGCGACATCCTGCTCGACGGCCAGAAAGTGAATTTCGACTCCCCGCTGGACGCGCGCGAGCAGGGCATCGAAACCGTCTACCAGACGCTGGCGCTGGCCGAAGACCTGGACGTGCCGGCCAACATCTTTCTGGGGCGCGAACTGACGCGTTTCAATCTGGGTCCGCTCTCGGTCCTCAACCACAAGGCCATGCGCGAACAGTCGGCGCAGATGCTGGCGACCACGGGCGTCAAAATCCAGGACATGTCCGAGAGCCTGCGTGGCATGTCGGGTGGCCAGCGCCAGTGCGTGGCCATCGCGCGTGCGGCGGGCTTTGCCAAGAAACTCATCATCCTGGACGAGCCCACGGCGGCGCTGGGGGTGCAGGAAACGGCCCGCGTCGAAGAGATCATCAAGGGCCTCAAGCAGCGGGGCGTGCCGCTGATCATCATCAGCCACAACCTGCGCCAGGTGTTCGATCTGGTTGACCGCATCTGGGTGTTCCGTCAGGGCCGCATCATTTGCAGCCGTCCCAAACACCTGACCAATCCCGAAGAAATCGTGGGCCTGATCACTGGCGCCATTGACCCGGCCAGCCTGCGCGCAGAAACCGGTGCCCAGGAGGCCGTGGCATGCTGAAAGGGATCGACCCGCTGCTCACCCCCGATCTGCTCAAGTTCCTGTGCGCCATGGGGCACGGCGAGTGGGTGGCGGTGGTGGATGCCAATTTCACCGCAGACTGGCTTGCGCAAGGGCGCATCCCGGTGGTGCGCATTCCGGGCATTGACCTGGCGCGCGTCAGCCGCGCGGTACTGTCGGTGCTGCCGCTGGCAGCCGATGTGACGCAGCCTGCCGCTTACATGCAGGTCTGCGGCAGTGCCCCTGGGCACCGCACACCCGCGCAGCAGGCCGTGGTGGACCTGGTGGTGGCCGAGGGACGGCAGGCCGACGAGGTGCAGGCGGTGGAGCGTTACGCTTTCTACGAGAAAATCAAGGGTGCCAGCCTCATCGTGCAATGCGGCGAGGCGACCGCCTACGGCAACGCCATGTTCTGCAAAGGCGTCATCCTTCATTGACCACCGACATGAATGCTCCCCGCCCGCGCCAGATGCGCGGCTCCAACCACACGGGCATGCGCCAGTTCAACGAGCGCATCGTGCTGCAGGCCATCCGCCACCATGGGGCCATCCCCAAGGCAGATCTGGCGCGCCTGACCCAGCTGTCGACCCAGACGGTGGCCATCATCGTGGGGCGGCTCGAAGGCGAAGGCCTGCTCATCAAGCAGGCGCGGGTGCGCGGCCGGATCGGCCAGCCTTCTGTGCCGCTGGCCCTCAACCCGCAAGGGGCGTTCAGCGTCGGCATCCAGGTGGGTCGGCGCAACCTGGAGTTGCTGGTGGCGGACTTTTGCGGTCAAGCCGTGCATCGCCACGAAGTGCTCTACGACTACCCGGACCCTGAGCGCCTGTTCTCCTCCATCGCCGAAGGGCTTGCGCAACTGGAGTGCCAGATGGGTGCCTTGTGGGCCCGTGTGGTCGGCGTCGGCCTGACTGCGCCACTGTCATTGCACAAATGGGCCGACCTGATGGGGGGCGACGCCGCGCGCGCGCTGGCCCGCTGGGACGGCGTGGATCTGCTGGCCGAGGTGCAAAAACTCACCGAACTGCCGGTGGTCTTTGCCAAGGACACCCATGCGGCCTGTGTGGCCGAGCTGCTGCAAGGCCATGGGCGCCAGGTGCGCAGCTTTCTGTATGTGTTTGTGGGCACATTTGTCGGGGGCGGGCTGGTGCTTGACGGCCATCTGCAGGGGGGCGAGCGCGGCAACGCCGGTGCCATTGGCTCCATGCCGGTGGGCTTGGCGGCGCGGGCAGGCGAGCTGCCTCCGCAGCTGCTGCAGGTGGCTTCAGGCTGGCAACTGGAACAAGCCCTGCAGGCCGCAGGACACGACCCCTTGCTGATCCACCGTGACGCCATCATGGACCCGGCTTATGCCGCCCAGACGGGGCCCTGGCTGGCGCGTGCCAGTCAGGCTTTGGCCATGACGGTCAGCACCAGTGCCGCCTTGCTGGACCTGGACGCCGTGGTCATGGATGGCTCGCTGGGGGCGCCGCTCATGCGCGCACTGATGCAGCAGACCCAGGCGGCCCTGGCCCATTACCGCTTTGACGGCATGCACCAGCCCGATCTGCTGACGGGCAGGGTGGGCGCGCACGCAAGGGCGCTGGGCGGCGCCTTGCTGCCGCTGCACAGCCAGTTTTTCCCGGACAAGGACATCATCCTCAAACAGGATCTGGCATGAAGTTTTACCTGGACAGCGCCGATGCCGCGCAATGGCGCCTGCCTGCCGGTTGCCCGCCGGTGCAAGGCGTCACCACCAACCCCACGCTGGTCATGCAGGCAGGCCTGCCGGTCAGTCTGCAGGGCTACCTGCGCCTGGTGGCTCAGGCGGGCGAACACCGCCTGGCCGAGCTGATGCTGCAGCTGCCCCGTGCCGATGCCGGTGAAGCCGCGCAATGGCTCGAAACCCTGTTGGCGGCGGCCTTGCAGGCCCGCGTGCGTCTGACCATCAAACTGCCGTGCCACCCCGATTGGCTGCCCGTGCTGCGCGAAGTCCAGGCCTGGGGCGTTCCCACCTTGCTGACCGGCTTGTCCAACCCTGTGCAGCTGCAGTGGGCGCGTGCACAGGGCGCCAGCTATGTGGCGCCGTATGTGGGCCGATTGCAGGCCGATGGCCGTGACGTCTGGGCCCTGCTGCGCGCATGTGTGGCGGTGCAGGCCGATGGGCTGCAGCTGCTGGCTGCCAGCATCAAGAGCGCCGATGTACTGTCCCAGCTCATCGCCCTGGGCGCGCATGCCGTGACGGTGCGACCGGATTTTGTCGCCTCGCTGGTCACCGATCCCTTGACCCTGTCGGCTATGGCGCAGTTCGAGGCCGACGTGCAGAAAAGCCTGTTGGCCATGTAAGCGCGGATCTTTGCGCACCGAAGCTTTCGGCCGCGGGAGCGGCCTCCTAGAGAGTGGGGTGGACCTGGTGGGTGTAGGAGCGAGCCCCTGCTCGCGAAGCGCTGGGCGCTCAAGTGCCGCGGCTGCGCGCCAGAGGCGGGTTGCGTGAAAAGTACTGCACGATGCCGCGCATCAGCGCTTCGGTGAGCTGGTCCTGGTAACGCTCGCTGCGCAGTTTTTCTTCTTCTTCGGGGTTGCTGATGAAGGCGGTCTCGACCAGCACGCTGGGAATGTCGGGCGCCTTGAGCACGGCAAAGCCTGCCTGCTCCACGCGGGGTTTGTGCAGGCGCCCGACCCCACCGATCTGGCCCAGCAGGGCATGGCCCAGGTTCAGGCTGTCCTTGATCTGGGCGGTGGTGCTCATGTCCAGCAAGGCATGCTGCACTTGCGCGTCTTGACTGCCCAGGTTGAGGCCGCCGATCAGGTCGGCTTTGTTTTCCTTTTGCGCCATCCAGCGCGCGGCGCTGCTCGAAGCCGCACCCTGGCTGAGCGCAAACACGCTGGCCCCCCGCGCCTCAGGGGTGAAGAAGGCATCGGCATGGATGCTGACAAACAGATCGGCCTGCACGCGTCGGGCTTTTTGCACGCGCTGCTGCAAGGGCACAAAGTAATCCGCATCGCGCGTGAGGAAGGCGCGCATCGGGCTGCCGCCGACGCTGCTGGCATTGATGCGCTCGCGCAATTTATGGGCGATGCGCAGCACCACGTCTTTTTCACGGGTGCCGCCCGGGCCGATCGCGCCGGGGTCTTCCCCGCCATGGCCCGGGTCCAGGGCGATCACGATCAGGCGGTCGGTGCCCGCTTGCGCACGGGGCGGGTGGTCGGGCCTGTCCATCACAGCCCCCCCTGGTGGCTGCAGGTCCAGGCGGCGCGAGGAGCCCACCCCGCC